>Ga0224508_10001671_pt1 | contig 19623 bp, 16 predicted proteins | sample SF_Jan12_sed_USG_4_FD_170157 | JGI IMG/M metagenome (GOLD analysis project Ga0224508, IMG submission 170157) | Sediment microbial communities from San Francisco Bay, California, United States - SF_Jan12_sed_USGS_21 | ecosystem: Environmental > Aquatic > Marine > Sediment | place: USA... | reverse complement strand
GTCGGTCGGTGTTGCCCTGCTGCTCGGCGTGTTCCGTATCCTGACCAACTGGTCGCTACCGCTCATGATCATTGGTGGCTACATACTTGTCGTCGCCGTTACGACCATTGCGCCGCCCGAAATCGTCGGCATTGCGTATGACTCGGGCGGTGTAACGACCTCCACGGTCACTGTCCCCCTCGTCACTGCGCTCGGCGTGGGTCTCGCCAGTTCGCTCAAGGGTCGCAACCCGATGCTCGACGGCTTCGGCCTGATTGCGTTTGCGTCACTGACACCTATTCTGTTCGTGCTTGTCTACGGGATCATCACTCAATGGATATGATCCTGGACGCACTCTCGTTTGTACTGGACAGCGCGCTGGACGTTGCGCCAATCGTCTTCTTCCTGTTCCTCTTTCACCTGTTCGTGCTGCGCCAGCGCATTCCGAACGTCAACCAGATTCTCGTCGGTTTCGCGTTCGTTGCCGTAGGTCTCGGCCTGTTTCTCGTCGGTCTTGAGCAGACCCTGTTCCCGCTCGGCCGTCTCATGGCACAGCAGCTCACGGATCCCGATTTCCTTTACGAGATCAGCGGGCACATTGGGGAGTCGCTCGTCTGGCAGGACTTCTACTGGGTGTACCTGTTTGCCGCTGCCGTCGGATTTGCGACGACGATGGCCGAACCGGCGCTCCTGGCCGTCTCTATGAAGGCCAACAGCGTGTCCGGCGGCGCAATCGGCGTCTGGGGCCTGCGCGTCGCAGTTGCACTCGGCGTCGGCTTCGGTGTCGCACTCGGCTGTTATCGAATTATCACTGGCCTGCCGCTGCAATATTTCATCGCGGTGGGCTATCTCGTCGTTATCGTGCAAACCGCGATGGCGCCAAAAATGATCGTTCCGCTCGCCTACGATTCAGGCGGTGTAACGACGTCCACTGTGACTGTGCCGCTGATTACGGCACTCGGGCTGGGACTGGCAGAAGCCGTGCCGGGACGCAGCCCTCTGCTTGACGGATTTGGATTGGTGGCTTTCGCAAGCCTGTTTCCGATAATCTCGGTGCTTGCCTACGGGCAGCTTGCCGCCCTGAGACAGCGAAGCGCCAAATCCTCAGCAGAAGAAACAGAATTAAAAGAGGAAACAGATCATGCACTTTAAACTGATAGTGGCCTTCGTCGAAGACAAGAAAACCGAAGCCGTCATGCATGCGGCCCGCGAAGCGGGCGCGACCGGCTGTACTGTTATCAACAATGCGCGTGGCGAGGGTATCAAGGAGAGCAAGACGTTCTTCGGTCTCACGCTTTCATCGCAACGCGATGTCGTATTGCTTCTTGTGGAGAAGCATTTGAGCCGACACATTCTTGAACACATAGGTGAGGTGGGTGAGTTCGACGCCAAGCCCGGAACAGGAATAGCCGTGATGATCGATGTCGAGGATGCTGTTGGCGTCGTGCACCAGGCTGCAGAACTTAGCGAGCTTGTGGAGGAAAACCTATGACCGGCGAGAATTGGGGGCGCGTGCGTGATTGCATGAAGCCCGATGTCACAGAGGTCGATGGCCGACTGGACGTACTGTCTGCGATGAAGGTCATGAAGAAGGTCGGGGCGACTAGCCTGATCGTCAAACGTCGCGATGAACAGGACGAGTATGGCTTGCTGCTGTTCTCGGATATCGCCAAGAAGGTAATTGGTGAGAACAGGGCGCCCGAGCGCGTCAATGTCTACGAGATCATGGCGAAGCCTGTCGTGACCGTGCGGCCCGACATGCACATACGCTACTGCGCGCGCCTGTTCGAGAACTTCGGCATAGGCCATGCCCCCGTCGAGGAGGACGGTAAGATCATCGGTATGGTGAGCTACTATCGGCTCGTGCTGTATGGCCTGCCCAATCTCGACTAGAGAGGTTCGAAGCGAGCCTGGAAGAACCTCAGGTACTCGGGCTCGTACACCATCTTCAGGCCGCGAATCTCATCGCGTCGTTCATAGACGTCGGTGACGGCTTCGACAACGACATCCATGTGCGCCTGCGTGTACACGCGCCGTGGAATCGTCAGTCTCACCAGCTCCAGTTTCGGATGTCGGTTCTCACCGGTTATCGGGCTGCGACCCGCAGACACATTGCCGCGTTCCATCGTCCGGATACCTGCCTCAATGAAGAGCTCAGCAGCCAGCGCCTGCGCCGGGTAGTCGTCCTGGTCGATGTGCGGCAGGAACTGGCGCGCATCGATAAAGATCGCGTGAGAGCCGATCGGCTTGACGATCGGAATGCCTGCGGCTTCCAGTTTGCGGCCGAGGTATCGAACCTGGCCGACACGCGCAGCCATATGCTCCTCGGTGGTTGCCTCGAGGATGCCTTGCGCCATGGCTTCCATGTCACGGCCGGCGAGGCCGCCGTACGTGTGCAGACCTTCGTACACGACCACGAGGTTCTGCGCTTTGCGGAAGACCTCGTCATCATTGCAGCAGAAGAAACCGCCGATATTGACGAGCAGGTCTTTCTTGGCCGACATCGTGCAGCCATCGGTCATATCGCAGATCTCGCGCAGGATTTCGCGCACGGATTTACTCGCGTAGCCTTCCTCACGTTCGCGAATGAACCAGGCGTTCTCAATTGTGCGTGTTGCGTCGAGCATGATGGGGATGTCGTGCTGGTCGCAGTAGGCACGCAGCTCACGCAGGTTGGCCATCGAGAAGGGCTGGCCGCCTGCCATGTTCACATTGCCTTCGAGGCTGATGTACGGCACGCGGTCTGCACCGACGTCCTGGACGAGCGCATCGAGCTTCGCCAGGTCGACATTGCCCTTGAATGGAAACTCACTCGCGGGATCGTGCGCTTCGTCGACAATGACGTCGACGAATTTGCCGCCGGCCAGTTCCTGGTGCAGGCGTGTCGTCGTGAAGTACATGTTGCCTGGCACGTGGTCGCCTTCCTTGATCAGGATTTGCGACATCAGGTGTTCGGCGCCACGGCCCTGGTGGGTCGGTACCAGGTACTTGTACCCGTAGTACTCCTGGATAACGGACTCGAGATGGTAGAAATTCTCGCTGCCTGAATAGGCCTCGTCGCCCATCATCATGCCGGCCCATTGCCGGTCACTCATGGCAGACGTGCCCGAGTCGGTGAGCAGGTCGATATAGACGTCGCGACTGCGGGTCAGGAAGGTGTTGTATCCGGCCTCACGAATTGCGGCGAGACGCTCCTCGCGCGTGGTCATGCGCAGGAGTTCCACCATCTTGATCTTGTAAGGTTCGGCCCAGCTGTGATGTTTCGTCGTATGCTCGTTCATGAGCCGAAACATAAGGCCAAAGAGGGCCGCTTTCGATACGTACAACTACGGCGAATTGCGCCGCAATTCCCGCAGCTTGCGCCGGTCGACCTTGCCCGGGCCGGTACGCGGAAACTCGGCCAGAATTTCGATCTCGTGAGGGACCTTGAAGCCGGCGAGATGATCGCTGCACCAGCGCATCATCGTGTCCGGGTCAATGTTGTCGCTGCGGACGAAGGCGACCGGAACCTGGCCGAGCCGGCGGTCCTCGTCTGCGAGCACGACGGCCTCAATGACTCGCGGGTGGGATTCGAGTACGGCTTCGATTTCGGCGGGGTGAATGTTCTCTCCTCCCCGAATGATCACATCGTCCTGGCGCCCGCGCACAAAGACCTGTCCCGACGAGGTGATCTCGCCGAGGTCATCTGTCACGAGCTTTCCATGTGCGGCCGGTCCTTCGACAATGAGTCGGCCGTCTGCGTCGGCCGTCACACGAACCCAGGGAAGAGGGGGGATCCCCTCACTCAGTGGTCCGAGGTCTCCAGGATGCCGGGTTGCGACCTGCGAGGCTGTCTCGGTCATGCCCCAGCTCAGCGCGACGGGCAGGTTGCCAGCCCTGCAGCGCTGCAATAGCCGTTCACTGCATGCGGCTCCTCCCAGCAGGATCGCACGCAAATCGGGCACAAAAGCGCTCTCGCCACGACTGTCGAGAACAGAGTCGAGCATGGCCGGTACCAGCGAGACAATGCTGATGTCTCCGCTGTCCAGTCGTTGGCCGACATGCACGGCATCGAAAACCGGATCCAGTTCAAGGGCGATACGGTTGTGGAGGCTGCGAAAGATGGCTGCCAGCGCACCGACATGATTCACAGGCAGGCAGACGAGCCAGCGGTCGTTCTTGCGATGACCAAGGCGGCGATTTGATCCCAGGGTGTTGAACCAGAGTTGCTCGAGCGTCAGCTCGACGCAGCGGGGCGTGCCCGTGCTTCCCGAAGTGCAGACACGGAGCATGGCCTGTTGCAACGGCCAGTCAACACGCTTGCTGTTCACGGTCCTGGCGGGCGCCAGCAGGTCAGTAGTGTGTGGCGTCCAGTGAAACTCGCATTCGAGAACGTCAGCGATTCGCTGGCGTTCCGCCTCCGGCTGCCTGTGGTTGAGCGGCGCCGCGACCGCGCCGAGGCGCCAGCAAGCGCAGAGCGCGGCCAGCCAGGCGGGTCCGGGCTCGCCGTGCAATGCAATGACGGAACCGGCCCTGGCTCCCATGTCTCGCAGTTGCTCTGTGCCTCTCCACGCGGCGGCATCCATTTCAGCCGCGGTTAAAGAGCCGCTCTCTGCCACGACGAGCATGCGATTGTCTCCGCGCGTGTCGGCGAAACGCTGCAGCAGGTCCGGTAGTGCCGTGATCAGGCGCTGGCGCATACGGGCTCCAGCTTCTCCAGGCGCAGGCCGTGGCAGCCGAGACCATGCCCCGCGGGCATCCGCAAGCGATCGGCTTGCAGTTCGGGTTCATCGGCCAGGTTCGTGAGCCCCGGTGCATAAAGACCGTGCGGCCAGGAGGAGTCCGGACAAATAGTTTCGATGGCCGCTGCCACGTGCATGGTTGCAAGCCTGCCCACTGTGCCGTCCATTGCATGAGTGACGCAGACGCCGAGGTCATGCCCGTCGGCAATGGTGGCGAGCTGCAATGATCCGTACAAGCCACGGTACATTGGTTTGATGACCACGACCTGGGCCGCGCCTGTGCGCGCAGCTTCAACAATATCCTCGGTGGTGAGCGCACCTTCGTCGAGGGCTATTGGAACAGGCACGCGTTCCCTTAGCCACACGCAACTGTCGAGATCGCCGCAGGGAAACGGTTGCTCCAGGAAACTGATCGAAGCGTCCGGCGCCTGTTGCAGGAAAGCAAGAGCCGTATCCCGGTTCCAACTGCCGTTGGCGTCGATGCGGATCTTGGCCGAGCCTTCGCTGGCATCGTGCAGGCACTGCAGCAGGGCCATGCTGTCATTCGACGTCCCATGTGCCTTGAGCTTGAAGTTCCGGTGCCCGTCGCCCAGCAGGCGCAGGGCCTCGGCTTCATCATTGACCAGCAGGCTGTTGCCCAGGGCATCGGGGCGTGCGAAGCCAAGCTGTTCGACCAGGGGCACGCCCTGATTCTGTGCATTCAGGTCAGCGATCGCCGTCTCGACGGCAAACAATGCCTCGAAAGGAGTCGCTGCGCCGGCTGCGGGTCGTTCCAGCAGGGACTGGACCGCGTCCGGATTGCCAATAAATGCTTCGAGGGCGGCGGGGCCGCTGCCAAATCCTTGGAGAGCCCGTGCTTCGCCCGTGCCGACGCACCCGGATTCGTCGTGTATCCGCAGCACGTAGCCGCGGCCGGCGGGAAGGCGGGCAGCATAAGCCAGGACCTCCCAGCGTGTGATCACGTCAACACGATGCCCGCGCTGAGCAGGATGGAAAACGCGAGTTCCGCGATGGCGGTTTTCTTGAGCAGGCCATTCAGTTCGTGGCCGTCGAGGCGGAACGCGTCCCGCACGAGTTGCACAAGCCAGGGCGCGAGTGCGAGGGGGGCCAGCCAGCCGATTCCGGCGCCGGGCACGAACAAAGCAACGAGTACAACCAGTAGCGCGGAACAGCTAATGAGGAACGCATACTGGCCGCGGGCAAAAGCTTCTCCGTAACGTACGGCCAACGTGCGCTTTCCTGCGTTCCCGTCGCCCGCCCGATCGCGCAGGTTATTGACTGCCAGCACGGCCGTCGCCAGGCAACCGAGTATGGCGCCGCCAAGAACTGCCGCAATGGACAAGCTCCCCGCCAGCACGAAATACGTGCCGCCCACGGCCACTAGGCCGAAAAAGACAAACACGAACAGATCGGCGATACCGACGTAGGCCAGGGGCCACGGTCCGCCGGTATAGGCGATCCCGCAGGCCAGGCTGGCCACGCCGATGATGAGAATCGGCCAGCCTGCGACCGCGACGAGGTACGCTCCGGCGGCCATCGCGACTGCAAAGGTGATGCCTACAGCGGCGAATACCTGGCGCGGCGGCAGCCAGCCGTTGGCGCACGCGCGCGGCGGCCCGAGCCGATCTGTGCCATCGGCGCCCTTGTTGAAATCTGCGTAGTCGTTGTACAGGTTGGTGCCGATCTGGATACAGATGGCGCCAATCATCGCCGCGACCAGTACCGGGATGCTCAGTGTGCCGACTTCCGAAGCGAGGGCGGCGCCCAGGAGCACCGGCGCCACGGATATCGTGAGCGTCTGCGGCCTTGCAGCCAGGATCCAGGCTTGTGCGGTCGTGGGCTTCACGGCAGGCGCTTGAACTTCTTGAAATCGGGTTTGCGCTTCTCGAGGAACGCGTTCTTGCCTTCCTGGCCTTCCTCGGTCATGTAGTAAAGCATCGTCGCATTACCGGCGAGTTCCTGGATGCCCGTCTGGCCGTCGCAGTCGGCATTGAAGGCGGCCTTGAGAAAACGCAGGGCGATCGGGGACATCGCCAACATCTCGCGACACCACTGCACCGTTTCGTCCTCGAGTTGATCGAGCGGCACGACGGTATTCACGAGACCCATCTCGTAAGCCTCCTCGGCCGAGTACTGCCGGCACAGAAACCAGATTTCCCGTGCCCGTTTCTGGCCGACGTGTCGCGCCAGGTAGCCGGAGCCGTAGCCGCCATCGAAGCTGCCGACCTTGGGGCCGGTTTGTCCGAATACTGCGTTGTCGGCGGCGATGGTCAGGTCGCAAACCACGTGCAGGACGTGACCGCCACCAATCGCGTAGCCTGCGACCATCGCGACAACAGGTTTCGGCAACGTGCGAATCTGCCGCTGGAGGTCAAGCACGTTCAGCCGAGGCACACCTTTGGGGTCGACGTAGCCGGCCTCGCCGCGTATGCGCTGGTCCCCACCCGAACAGAATGCACGCCCGCCGTTGCCGGTCAGGATGATGACGCCGACGTCGGGATCCTCGTGTGCAAGCTCAAAGGCTTCGCGCAACTCGAACAGTGTTTCGGGCCGGAACGCGTTGTGGACCTCGGGTCGATTGATGGCGATCTTGGCGATGCCGTCCGGCGACGTGAAATACTCGATATCGTCGTAGTCTTTAACCCGATTCCACACCACCGGCGTCGGCTCGTTTTCCATCTGATGTCTCCAAGTGAATTTCCTGATCCAGCCTGCTGCTGACCGCGGCGCTGATCTGCTTGTGAATATAGACGTTGTGGGCCCGATCAACCATGACTTCGGCGATTCTCGGTCCCTGCCTTGGTGCGTCCAGGAATTGCTCGAGCTCCTCGTTTGACTCACACCGGCAGACTTCAACGCCGAACGCCTCGGCGGCGGCCTGGATATCAGTGCGCTGCGGCGCCAGGAAGTACTTCTCGAAAGCATCGCCGGCCTGGCTGATGGGAAGAAACTCGAAAATGCCGCTGCCGCCGTTGTTGATCACCACGATGTCGAGGTTCGGCCGGCCGGCAACAACCGCCAGCGACCCGATGTCATGCAGGAATGCCTGGTCGCCCGCAAGCAGGCGCACCGGGGAGTCCTCGTTGTGCAGGGCAGCACCAGCCGCCGTAGCGAGCAGGCCGTCGATGCCGTTGACACCGCGATTGACCAGGCAATCCGTTGCGGGCGCGAGGCCGGTGACGTAAGTGTCCGCGTCGCGAACCGGCATGCCCGAGCCCAGCACCAGGGTCGATCCTTCGGAGACGCGTGCCGCGACTTGTGCCACCGACCCCTCCCACAACCCGGCGCTCTCCGATATCTCGTCAACAACCGAGTAGGTAAGGCGATGCGCGTTTTGCCACTGCGGCAGCCAGGCATTCGATTCGCCGACCCCAGATTTCGCGGCTTCGCAAGTAGCAGTCAGCTGCGACCAGCTTGTCGGTACGACGCGCGGCGATTGTCCGAGGGAATGCGCTTCTCCGTCCGTTGAGAGGTGCAGCACGTCCACGCTGTCATCTTCCAGTACCTGGAGCCAGGTAAACAGGGTCTTTGACGTCGGCATGCGTCCTGCATGAAGGACGAGCTCCGGGCGCAGGGCAGCACGAGCGGCCTCGGATCGAAGAAACAGGTCGTAGCCGTGCACGAGGGACGGGCCCAGCGACGGATGCTGCCGGAGTCCGGACGCAACATCGGCGAGCACCGGCCATCCGCGCCGTTGCGCCAGCGCCGCCAGCGCCGCAACGGCTTGCCGGGCGTCCGGCAGGGCTTCCTGTATGGGGCCCACGACCAGCACTCCGCGTGTGGCGTCGGGGAGTTCCAATGCGTCTTCGAGTGCCGTCTCTACCCCGGGTTTTGGTCGCGCGGGGTCCTCGAGTTCGAGCGGCGTCGGGCCCGCCTCCCACAGTGGCTCTCGAAAGCCGATATTCAATTGCACCGGGCCCGGTTTGCCGGCCCGCGCGAGCGCGACCAGTTCGTCGACATGCTCGAGTTCGGCGATGGCCGAGGCTTCATCGGCCGCGCCAATGCTGAACTGGCTCTTGACGTGATTGGTGTAGAACCCGTCCTGCCTCGTCGTCTGCGGTGCGCCTATCCCCAAGTGTTCGGGCGGGCGGTCTGTAGTGATCAGAAGTAGTGGCACGCCCGATTCCCAGGCCTCGATGACGGCCGGCAAGTAATGGGCGCCGGCGCTGCCGGAGGTGCAAATCAACGCAATGGGAGAGCGTGAGGCTTTGGCCCAGCCCAGCGCGAGGAAGCCGGCGCTGCGTTCGTCCAGTACCACTTCGGTTGGTACACCCGCATTTGCAACCGCGATCACGAGGGGCGTGTGGCGGGAGCCGGGGGAAATGACAACACCGGCACAGCCGCCGGCGATCAGCCGTGAGATGGCCTGCTGAGCGAACTGGGCATTGCGCCTGGCGATGTTGTCATTTTCCAAAGAGGTTTCCACGAATCACGGCGCGCATGTTGTCGAACTTGCTCTCGGTTTCCGCCCATTCTTCCTCGGCGACAGAGCCCTCGACAATGCCCGCACCGGCCAATGCGACAGCGCGCTCGGCCGAGACCCAAATGGAGCGAATCGCGATTGCTGCATGCAAATTGCCATTACCAGCCAGCCAGCCAAAGGGCGCGGCGAACCAGCCGCGGCCGTACGGCTCAATGTACCGCAACGCCTGTTGTGCGGCCTCTTGCGGGAGACCGCCGATTGCCGCGGTGGGATGCAGATCAGACAGAATCCGTAGCGGATCAACGCCCTGGCGCAAGTTCCCGGCCAGGGGCGTTTCCAGGTGGCTGACCAGACCAGAGCGGCGTACCCGTAATGGGCCCGGCCGGACGTTGTGCACCAGGGGACTGAGCCGGGCAACCAGGCCATCCGCTACAAGCGTGTGTTCTCTCGCGAGTTTGCTCGATGCAAGAAATTCATCGAGCGATGCATCGCGGTTCCGGGTGCCGGCCAGCGCGTGCGTCGTTAGCGTACCGTCCCGGACCCGCAGCAGGGTCTCGGGTGTCGCCCCGATGAACATGGACTTGCCGCGGTTCATGCTGATCGAGAAACCAATACGCCCGTTAGCACTGCTCGCTTGCCACGCACTTGCCCAGGGAGAGAACGGCCCGCGATCGGACCCGAATTCCAGGCGCCGACTGATTACCAGTTTTTCAAGATTGCCACGCCGAATCTCCGCCAGTGCCTGATCAATTCGCTCGCCCCAGGTGACCCTTGTATCCAGTGGCGTTTCCCGGAGCCTGGGTTCATATCCGCATGGCCCGAGTGGCTGCGTCAGCTTCTTCCGGAGCTTGAGTCGCTGCACCAGGTCGCGCTGCAAAGATACGTCGGCGCAATAGAGCAGGACGCTGTTGCCGTCGGCGACAAGCAATGCCTGTGGCGTCCAGCAATGTGGCCCTGTCTCGCCTTCTCCATGTTCGAAAGCGCTCGGTCGTTCGTCCGTCTCGCCGAGCACGAACAGTCCCAGCGGTAGCTGCTCCGCCGCGTTCGCGGGCAGCTCGAGTTCCTCGGCGGCCTCGCGGGTAGCGCTTGTGAGTTCATTGAAGCCGACACTGCGGCGTTCGCCCAGCGCGGCGAAGCGCGTACGTTCGCCGTCGCCGGCCCACAGCAGGCGCCGTTCGAACAGGTCGTCGACCAGCATCGAGGCGAGCCACGGGTCCAGGCCCTCGAGCCGCACGACCTTTGATCCTGCGCCGGCCGGTGGCCAGTGCAGGGGAGGGGCATCGATGTGCCCGGCCTTGTTCGGTCGCGTCGTCATGGTGTCATCGATTATCAATCAGGTCCGCGGCACCTGCCAACCGCCAAATCTACTTACGTTATTGCGGTGGGCTGGTCCTAGGAGGCCTTGCGCATGTGTTGCCACAGTGGACCGCGATACCCCGCATGGCGCAGGGCGCGGAACTTCCGTTCGTCGAAGTTGACGCCGAGCCCCGGCACGCTCCAGTTGGGAAACGCATACTTGTCCGAGAGCAGCAGAGCTTCGATTTCGGTGCGCAGTTTCTTGCGCTCTTCGATACGGGTCGGTTCCAGGGTCTCGTAGTCATCGAACCAGATGTTGATGATCGTGCTGTGCGGCTCCAGTTCGACGATGAACTCCAGCGATTCCTTCACGTCCTCGATAGTCTCGCTTTCCGTTCCAAGGATGAACGTATGGCAGTCGGGTATGCCGGCCTCTTCGGCGATCTTGTGGAAGCGGCGGACGTGTTCGAGCTTGAAGCCTTTGCGCAGCTTTTGGAGGATACGGTCGCTGCCGGAGTCCGAACCGACTTCCATGCCTGCGCATTTTGCTTCTGCAGCAAGGCCTGCAAACTCCTCATCGAAGAAGAGCGGGTTGATGTAGCAGGTCCAGGGTATCTGCCAGTCACGACTGATCAGTTCGCGACACACAGCTTTGGCGTGTTTCGGCGGCAGGTTGAAGACTGAGTCGACGAAGAAGAAATGATCTGGGGCCGGATCGGCTTCGAGCGCCTTGAACATCTCATCGACGATTGCCTTGGGTTCGCGCATGCGCATCTTGCGTCCCTCGATCATCGGGTACACGCAGTAGTCACAATGCATCGAGCAGCCGCGCTTGGTCTGGATCGAGTCGATGCCAAAAAAGGAAAAATACTGTTCGTCGATGATGTTCTTGTCGGGGAACGGCAGTGTCGACATGTCGAGGAAGCCGACCGGGCGCTCATTGACCACAACCTTGTTGTCTTTCCAGTAGCACAGGGCGCCGATCTCATCGAGGCCATTGCCGTCGTCTGCCAGCGTTTCCAGCAGTTTCGGAAAAGCGAACTCGCCTTCGCCCGAGATGCCTAAGTCAGGCTTGATGTGCTCCATCAGTTCGCGTGGCATGACGCTGAATCCCGAGCCGCCGAGTACGATTTTCGCCGAGGTCACCTCACGGATGTCATTCACCAGGCCAGCGTAGTAATCGATTGTCTCTCTGGGATCGCCGTAATCGTTGCGCTGGATATTGCGCATACTGATCGCGACGAGATCGGGCTGCAGATCCTCAAGGCCCTTGCGTAGCGCGCCATTGGGGTCGTCTTCGAAACAGAGATCGATCAGTGTCTTGTCGTGATGGTCCGGCGTGGCCGCCATAATGTAGAGCAGGCCAACCGGAACAACTGCATTTGGCAATTTCTCCTGGTTGCCCGAAACAAAGGCAATGTTCATCTAACCCCCTGAGCGCAAATCAAGCCAGCGAACTATACACCAGCTAGTCCCCGGAAGGCTTGCGCAGCCGCTCCTCGCGCGAGAGCTCGCGGGGGTGTCTGGCGCGCCGGCGACCGTCGATATAGTGTGAAATCGTCAGGATCGGGTGGTGCAGCAACATGCGCGGGCCCGCGAAGCGCATAATCCGCTTTGCCTGCTCGCGATACTCGGTCTTGTAGCAGTGCACAGGACAGTTGGCGCAGGTGGGCTTGTCCTCGCCGTAGGGGCATTTTTCGAGGCGCACCTCGGCGTAGTCGAGGAACTTCTCGCAGTCCGCACACAGACCCTCGGCCTCATGATGAGCCGAGCAGTAAATGCCCACCATTTTGCCCATTGTGAGGAATTCGCGTGTGAGGTGCTTCTCCATCTATTCGAGCCCCGAACCATCCGCTGAGTAAATAACCCACATTTTGGTATAGCCGTCGGTATCCCAGGTACCGGTCCATTCTTTCGGAATCGTCACGGCTTCACCCGCGTTGATGACCTGTACGGTGCCGTCCGATGACGTCAGGGTCACGCTGCCTTCGAGGAAGTACATGAACTCGTCGACACCGTAGGGCTCGTCGATCTCGAAGCGCACTTTGCCCGAGCGATACATGCCCGACCCAAACTTCTTGTCGCTGGACAGGAGAGTGGTCACGTCGAGCGTCACGTTACCGTTATCGTGCTGTATCTCGAGCATATCCGGCCGATCAAAAATCGCTCCTGCAACATCATCCTTGCTGATCTTGGCGGGTTTAACCACCTCGTGATCCGCGGCCCTGAGCGAGCCAACGACTACGCCGCAAATGAGTATGGCAAAAAACAGAATCCTGGACACTATTAACTCCTTCGTTATCGCTCTTTCACTGAGCCGGGCAAGTCCCAAGCATACCTCCCTGCGCGGGCCGGTGTAATTCAACGGTAAAGCATCAGCTTCTTACCTGCGCCAAAAGCGCCTACGTGGCAGCCCTTAGCGAACTGTGGGTGACCGCAATTGGGACACTCGGCGGCAGGGAGTAGGATTTCGTCTTATCCTCCCGCGCGTTACTGACAGGCATACGATGAAGCCGTCCCATCAGGTCCTTGAGCTGGCAAAGACTGTTCCAGGGGCGAGCGCGGACGAATTGCTTCACAAACTGCTGGCCAATCTGACGGCCGTGCTGGGTGCTCGGCGGGCCTACGTTACCGAGGTCACTTGTGGCGGCAAGTCGAGGACCATTGCTGCCTGGGAGGACGGCCAGCGCGGGCTTGAGCGTGAATACGATATCAAGGGCACGCCCTGCGCGGTGGTCATGCGCGATGGCACCCAGGTTATCGATTGTGAACTCAGCGACCGTTACATGTTCGATGAGTCCAGCCTTGGATACGGTTGCGAGAGTTTCATCGGCAGCCCGATCGTGGGCCACCATGGTGAAAGAATTGGCCAGCTCTGCGTGTTCGGTGCCAAGCCGCTAACGGACACCGAAATGACCAGTGCCCTCGTGGCGCTGGCGGCCGTGCGCGTGTCGGCAGAGCTTGAACACCGCAAGTATGAGGCGGCGCTTGCCAGGTCGGAGGCCTATTCGAGTGCGATCGTCGCGACAGCGGCCGAAGGAATTCTCACCGTCGATGCCGACGGGAAAATCGAGTCGTTCAATCGGGCGGCGGAGGCCATGTTTGGCTATCGAGCCGACGAGTTGATTGGTAAGGATGTGCATGTCCTGATACCGGAGCGATATCGTGAAAATCACGCCCGCCACGTCGAGCATTTCTTCGCTACGGGTGAGGCAAGCATCATCGGGACCGGACAGGAAGTAACAGCCCAGCGCAAGGATGGTTCCGTTTTTCCGATTCACCTGGCGGCCAGCGAGATATCGATCGATGGTGGGCGCTGTTTTGCGGGCATCATCCGGGATGTGTCCGCCCAGAAGGAGGCCGAGAAATCCCTGAAGGCCACCGAGCGCCGTTTTCGGGCGATGTTTGACCAGCGACATCAACTGGTAGAGATCCTGACACCTTCCGGAACGGTCCTGGAAGCGAATCAGACAGCGCTCGATTTTGCGGGTGCCAAACATGATGAGGTCATTGGCCGTGAATTCTGGGCAACGCCGTGGTGGTCTCATTCCCCGGACCTCCAGGAGCGATTGCGGAAGGCCATCGAGGCCGCTGCAGACGGCGCGACCGTCCAGTTTGAAGCGACACATCCTCGTGTCGACGGGCAGATGGCCGTTCTCGACTTTTCCGTACGGCCGATTATGGACAAGAAGAACCGGGTTGTACTCCTGGTAAGCGAGAGCCATGACATCACTGAACACAAACGGGCAGAAGAAGAGGCGCGCCAGCATCGAGAGCGCATCGCGCATGTCTCGCGGCTCAGTACGCTGGGTGAGATGGCGGCCGGAATCGCTCATGAAATCAACCAGCCACTCACGGCTATTTCGCTGTTTGCCCAGGCCGGCAAGCGCCTCGTCGAGGCGCAGCAACTCGATAAGATGGGCGAAATCTGCTTCAAGCTGAACGAGCATGCGTTGCGGGCGGCGGATGTGGTGGAGCGCATGCAGGCAATGGCAAGGCAAGGCGAAAGCCTGAAGGAAATAGTCGACTGTAATGAACTGATCGACAGTGCAGTGAAACTGGCCGAATCGGAAGCGCGCATACACGACATCCAGATTGCCTTCGACAAGGGGAGTGACCTACCCCCGGTTTCAGTCGATGGCGTCCAGATTCAACAGGTCGCGCTGAACCTCTTGCGCAATGGCATGGAAGCGATGATCGGGCTGGACTCGCGTAAGCACTGCCCGATTGCGATCCAGACGCGACGCAACGAGAGCGATGAGATCGAAGTCGCGGTCCAGGATTGCGGTTGCGGTGTTCCGGAGGACCGCATCGACAAGCTCTTCACGCCGTTTTCAACGACCAAGAAGTCCGGCATGGGGATGGGCTTGTCCATCAGCCAGGAAATCGTTCGCGCGCATGGCGGGCGCATCGATTTCCAGAACAATGAAGATTGTGGGGCGACGTTCCGGTTCACCCTGCCGGCAGCTAAACGAGAGAGCCATAATGGACGTTAAGCAAACAGTTTATGTCGTTGACGATGATGAGGGTGTACGTGACGGACTCGAGCTCCTGCTGGCAACCATTGGCTTGCCCTGCGAGCTTTTCGAATCGGCGCAGAGCTTTCTAGATGCCTATGATGAAAAGCAGAGCGGCTGCCTGGTGCTCGATATTCGCATGCCACGCATGACAGGCCTTGATCTCCAGGAAAAACTCATTTCCATGGGTTCGCGGCTGCCGATCATTTTCATTACCGGTCACGGTGATATCCCGATGGCGGTTGAAGCCATGCGTCGCGGTGCGGTTGATTTCATTCGCAAGCCGTTCCGCGAGCATGATTTGCTTGATCGCATCAACGAGGCGCTGGCCGTTGACGACACAGTCCGCAAACAGGCCATGGACCGCCAGGCAATTCAGGACCGACTCGCACTTCTGTCCAACCGCGAGCGGGAGGTTTTCGAACGGGTCGCTGATGGCGAGATGAACAAGATGATCGCGGCCGATCTCGGTATCAGTGAGCGGACTGTCGAAGTTCATCGCGGGCAGGTAATGAAGAAGCTCGGCGTGAAAACACTGGCGCAGCTTGTCCGCATCAAAATCGAAGCTGAGCTAATTCTGGCGGCCTGATTCCTTGCCGATCGCGCCTCGCGTGGGACCCGCAATCCATTACGAGGTAGTCCCAATTTCTCAAACCCGGACGTCGAGTGATACTCCACGAACTGGTTCGTTCTGACGCGAGTAGCGGCTGTTGAAACATGACACCTTTGTAGTACACGTTGTGGATCCGGACCCGGCCATAGCGGACGGGCTGGTGACCTTGCTGAGTACATACGGAATGCAGGTTTGCTATTACCCGGATGCCGAATCATTTCTCGAGTCGCGACCTCGGACGTGCAGGGGGCATTGCTGCCTGCTGGTCGACGCGGATTTGCCTGGACTTAGCGGTCCGGCGCTGTTGCAGCGGCTGAACAATGGTTTCGCGCACGTTCCTGTGCTCCTGTTCCTCAGTACGTCTTCGCCAGAGCTGATCGAAGCGGCGCGCAGCTCAAGCCGTATCAGTGTGATCGAAAAACCCTTCGTCGACGGCATGCTGGTCGAGCAGCTTCTGCGCTTGCAGGGCGCCTGTGGGTAGCCACAGGTCGTTACGAGGAACATCCAATTTAAATCGGCTGCTCCCGGGAGCAGGATCTCTCCCAACGTCAGCAAGTCTGTGCTGACTCAACAACACAAGAGAACACTCGCGGGAGGAGATCGTGAACATTCGATGGCCGACACTGATAGCGTCAGCTCTGGCACTGGCCTGTATGACCACAGCCAGCGCAGACGATGGAGAAAAAACGCTCAAGGAGATGACCGGCGGCAACACCGACAATCAGCTTACGGTTTTGCCAGAGGCCATCGGGCACAACGTGTCCGACGCCGAGCATGCATTTATCGACATGATGAAGTTCTACGTTCCGTCTCAGGCCGCCAGCGGTTTGCTCGGGCTTGTTGACTACAACAATGTCGATTTGCTCGATGTAGAAGACCTGGGTTTCGCAAAACCCCTGGTCAGCGTCTTCATCTACGGACCGACAGTTCCGGTGGATGACACGGCCTTCGCCCACAGCTTCATGGACACGTTCGCAGGCATAAGCCTGGATGACGGTGTTACCTGGAAAACCACGAACCTGTCCCAAACAGCAGACATGAGTTCGTTCACGCTCGGCGTGGACGGTAGTAGTGGTGGAGGCCACGACGATGAGCTGCCGGCCGATCACAACAAGATCGAGAAGGATGACGGCCTCATCGCGTTCCATGCACCCGGGATGGACTATCCCTACACGAACGAATGCACCGAATGTCATGGCGCCACGCTGGAGGGTGGTCACCATCGCGAGCCGTCCTGTTATAGCTGCCACGGCCCCGAGTGGAAGGAAGATGCACCCGATGGCATCACGGTGGTGTACATCGAGGAAGCAACCTTCAAGGACAAAGACGACAAGGACGGCAAGCTTGACGTCGAAGGCGAAGTCGAAGGCCTCGACTACAAGTCCACCGTTACGCTGATCAATGGCGTTACCGAAGCCGTTCTGGCAACGGAAGAGGTCGACAAAGACGGTGAGTTCGAATTCGAGTTCAAGCTGGACGGAATGCCCCCATGCACAGTTGCGGTCATTGCCGACGGTGTGCAGAGCTTTCCGATACCGGTATTGGATGAAAAGACAGACGAACCGCTCGAGACCTGTGAAGGCGAACCCGTTGACCTCACTGTCTACCCCGGTGGCACCTACAACGTCTTCCATGCGACGGCAGGCAACAAGGTGCTGGTCGCATGGCCAAGCCGCTTCTGCCAACAGGGCCAGCCGGCCTACTCGTTTGCCTATGACGCCGATCCCGATGAGGACCCGGCCGATCCTAACGTAGTCAAGCGCAATGCCATTGCCGAGTACCTGAACATCGACGTCATGTACGACCTGTACCTGACCGACCTGTTCGAGGTCGCCGGTTCGCAGGGCTCCATCGACTTCGCCGACGAGGGCTACCCGCAGGCCGGTGAAGTCCCGTTCGGTTGCGTCTGGACGGCACGCGGCGTGCTGTTGCCCGGCGATGATCCGAGGACCGGAGAACTGGAATCCTCGCACATGGTTTGGACGAAGCCTGAGCGGCTGACGTCCGGCCGCCGTGACCCCAACCGCATCGAAGTCAAAGGTGTGCAGGGGGCCGGCTTCGTCATCACCTGGCAGGAAGACCCCGACGGGTTGCGGCCCGGCCAGGGCCTTGGCCCGGGTGAAGGCTGGAGCGGTGCGGTCGCGCACGACAAGACCGACGTCTGGTACTCGTTCATTCCGTGGGAGCACTTCGATACCGTCGAGACCGAAGATACGACGGGCGATGGAATTCCTGATCCCATCAACATCGTGGACCACGACCTCCTGCTCAGCGGCAGGCCGCAGGTGTACGTCCCCATGGCGATGCCCATGCGCCTGACCAACAACGACAAGTGCAACGCAGAGTATTTCGACCCGGGAATCACTGATGCGACGGACCCGAGTTACTTCAGCTACTGCAACTACGAGGTTGCCGCGAACTACGGCCTGCAGAACTTCTGCCAGACCACAGTAGAGATCCCGCAGGGCCAGGACGGCACCATGGGATCAATCTGCGTCAACGATGACGGCTTGCCGAACATCGCCAACACGGGATCGACGCGGCCGCGGACCTCGCTGCAGGGTTACGACTCGGATGGCGATCTTGCCATCGACAGTGCCTGGGTGATCGTGGCGGCAGAAGAGTCCAAGGGTCTCGGTCGGTACGCCTTCCTGCCGGGTGGTACACCTTGCGAAGATGTGAAGCCCGATGATCCGGCCTATGACCCGGATTGCGGTGCTGATATCGGCAAGAACCAGTGGTACTTCAGCTTCGACATGGGTGAGCCCAGGACGCTGGACACTGCTTTCCACCCCAATGGCCTGGTGCAGAACCTGGTCCAACAGGGCAACCTGCTCAACCAGCCTGAGTCCGACTACAGGACCGGCGAGTTCTACCCGGTGCTCAACACGTCGTTGATGTGGGATTTCGGTACGTACAACTATGATCTGTACAACACCGAGATCGCACGTCGCTCCAGCCTGCTGGTGCAGCCGATCAGCAAAGCGTTGAATAGCACGAGCGGGATCCTCGCCACGCCGTCCTGGAAACAGGGCGCGATGCGGCAAGGCGGCCCCGCCGACACCATGCTGCGACGTATCGTGATGCCGGTTGGCTATGTCGAGGGTATCGATACCAACCCCTACGCCTATACGAACATGGTGTGTGAATCAGTGGGTGGTTCGGGTGGCAAGATCCTGACTAACGGCGAGAACCCGTACTATCCGGACGGCATATGCCTGGCGCCGGCGACCAATCTCTCCGGGGTTATTCCGGATACCTGCAGGGACGATGACACTGGCGTTGAAGCAGCATGCCCAACCGTAGCCTTTGGCGCATCGACTTTCGGCGTCGGGGACACCAATCCGATCCTGCAGGGATATCTCCAGGGCGAGGGCAACACCACGCGGGTACTCACCTGGCATCAATGCCCGTCCGATGGCGCGGCACTGGATACCAGTGAGCTCGAGGGTAGCTACTTCGACTGCAGTACGGATAGTCGCGACGACCCATTCGTCAATCTGAAGGACCAGAGCTGGTACAACCCGCTCGATGTCTCCAAGGGCCATCGAGGCTTCATCGACGGCGACTTTGTGATGTTCCTGTATGCCTGGTCGCCGAACTGGCGCCTCAACGCCAAGGGCAATGACCGCTACGACCTTTACGTACGGCGTTCCTTCGACGGTGGCCAGACCTGGCAGACCACACCGAGCACGTTTACGGCCAGTGACAATCTGAGCTACACGGGTGACGGCACGGTAACCTGCGAGACCTACAGGTCCTCAGACACCGGAACGTCCGGAGCGCTCGAGCCGCACGTTTGCTACGACTACCCGGCGGGTGGCAACGAGCAGGCGCGCAACATCACCCAGCACAGCCGTATGCGCGTAACGACGCTGGATCCACGCTATGCGCCGACACCGGTGACGATTGCCGATGGTTGCCTGGATGGTTTGGGCGCTGTCGATACATCGTCCTGGACCTGCGATGACGGATCAGCGTACGACTCCGACCTGCGTAACCCGAGTCGGTACTTCATGGTCTACGAGACCGGCGATAACAGCACGGTTGCAGAGGGTGAAGCTGAACCAGAGG
>Ga0224508_10001670_pt1 | contig 19634 bp, 16 predicted proteins | sample SF_Jan12_sed_USG_4_FD_170157 | JGI IMG/M metagenome (GOLD analysis project Ga0224508, IMG submission 170157) | Sediment microbial communities from San Francisco Bay, California, United States - SF_Jan12_sed_USGS_21 | ecosystem: Environmental > Aquatic > Marine > Sediment | place: USA... | reverse complement strand
GAAGTAGGCCAACGGTGGGGGAGCGGTGTCGTCGCCGCCGAGAGCCTCCCCCTCGTCGCAGAACATCTCGAAGTGGGCGAAGACAGCTCGCTTGCGTTGGCGCTCCGCTTTCTCCGCCCGGAGCTCGAAGGTGAAGCGCGTGCCGTCGTCGGTTCGTTCGATGCGGAAAGGGGACTCAGCCATGACCGGATGCTAGACGGCTTCCGCGTGGTCGCTCGTAGGCACCAACGGCCGCGGTTGTCGGACCGGCGACCGACCGCAGCGTTTGAGCGGGGTTTGGTTACCCTTCGGCTGCAGTGATCTCATGGGCTTGATTGCGATTCTCGCTCCGGTCGGTATCGCTGCTGTTGCGGTAGTGGTTGCTGCGCGCACGTCGAGATCACGGCGATCGGCCGTCGTGAGGCTAACCGAGATCGAATTCGCGATCCCTGTGGCGGACGACCTCGAAGCGGCGGCGAAGGAGCTCCTCGGCGCAGACGACCCGGCGGTCGTTTCGTCGACGCAGTTCGCCCTGGATCGAACGGAAGAGGGACGAACGGTCGTGGTCGCCACGTCCCGACTGGTCTTGGGAGTCGTTGCGGAGCTCCGGAGGCCCGTTGCGCTCTCGATCAGCTTCCGGCCGTGGGAGCCGAGAGCCGTTGGCCGCTTCAAACGGCGGACCTCATCGGCCTTCGGCCTCCCCCCGGCGGGCGTACTCGTCGACGACGAGCGGGTCCGCCGGAGCTGGCAGGTCAGCGTCGGCGATGCAGCCGACGGTTCGGGGCCGCTCGACGCTGATCCCGCCGTGTGGCCGGTCATGGCCGCCCTCACGAGTGCGCTCGGAACCGGGGTCTTCGCTGTCGATGAACACGCACCGGTCGCTCCCGTGTCTGTGCCACCACCGTCCGGCTTCCGCCTCGGTCACATCGTGATCAGATTCAACGGCCGCTTCGTTGTGTTGATCGGCCCCGGCGCCCGGCGCAACCTCTCGGGAAGCTCGACCAAGACCGACCTCCTCCGGGCGACCGACTACATCGTCAATCGCTTCGATGCGATCCCCGACGAGGCGTAGCAGGATCCACCAGGCGTCTTCGCCGACCGCGAGGCGCTAGAAGCTGTCGTCATAGGTCGACCAAGGTCGGTCCGAGCGGTGTTGTCAGTCGGGAACCATGGCGACCGCTCGTGTCGGGCCGCCGTGGCCACCGATGATCTTCAGAGGGAACCCGTAGAAGTCGAACCGCCGGCCGAGGACGAGCCTCAGGTTGGCGAGATTCTCGTAGTGGGTAATCCGAGCGTCGCGAGACATCAGGTGGCAGGGATAGGTCGTGCTCGCGGGATTGTCGGGCGTCGGAGAGTCGACCCCGAAGCTCTTGATCCCCTTGGCCGCGATCCACTTGGACGCTCCTTCCCCGAGCCCGGGGAACTCCGAGAGGTAGGCCCTAGTGCCAGCGTGCCGTTCCCAGGTACCGGTGTGGAAGAGCACGATGTCGCCTGGGTTCAGGTCCTGGCCGGACGTCGCCAGTGCTGCGTCGAGGTCTGCGGCCTCGACGTCGGTGCGGGGAGCGATGTGGGAGATGTCGAGGCAGATCGCCGTCCCGAAGAACAACTCGAGCGGCATCTGATCGATCGTCGGGGCACTCGGGTCCGGGTCCATGTGGCTGAATGAGTCAACGTGCGTCGGACCGTTGTCGTTCAACATCAGGCCGGTGGTTTGGAACGAGAAGTCGCTGGTGAAGCGATCGGCCGTCTCTTCATGACTGGCATGCTGGAACTGCACGGTCTTGAGGTGGCCCGGATACACCATCATCGTTTCGTAGATGTCTTGCGAGAGGTCGACGATCGTTCCCATGGTGGGATCTCCGTTCGCTTGACACGGGTAGGCACCAACCTACGTGTTCGCTCTTGACCCATCAACAGGGTGTTCCAGCTGGCGATCGGGTCGTTCTCGGCGACGGTCGGCAGAGGCACTCCGACCCGGTGGCACGGGTTTCGATACCGAGCTATGTTGCCGAATGCGGGAATGACACAAGGGGGTGGCGTGCATGAAGGCACCGCCGTTCGGGTATCGCAGAGTCGACTCCGCGGCCGAAGCCGTTGCCGCTCTGGCCGAGCTCGGGTCCGAAGCGAGAGTGCTCGCAGGGGGTCAGAGCCTGCTGCCGATGCTCGCCATCCGGCTCGCTTCGCCGAGCCACCTCGTCGATATCGGTCGAGCTGGCGACCTCTCCAGCGCTTCGGCTGACAACGGGTCGTTCGTCGTTGGTGCATCCGCACGCCAGTGGGTCGTCGAGCACGAACCGGCGGCGACGGCGGCGGCCCCCCTCCTAGTCGACGCGATCGGCCGCGCCGGCCAGGTCCCGATCCGTCACCGAGGCACGGTGGTGGGAAGCATCGCCCACGCCGACCCGAGCGCCGAGATCCCGACCGCGTTCCTGGCCCAGGGCGGCACCGCGGTCGCCCAAGACACATCTGGCACCCGGACGATTCCCGCCGAGGAGTTCTTCCAGGGCCCGTACATGACGGCGCTGCGAGACGGCGAACTCCTCCGCGAGGTCCGCCTGGATCGGTGGCCGGACGGGACCGGTCACGCCTTCGAAGAGTTCAGCCACAGTCACGAGAGCTGGCCGGTGGTCACGGCTGCCGCCCTCGTCCACCTGGATCAAGGAGTCATCGACCGAGCCGCGATCGCTATCAGCGGGGTCGGAGGAACACCCGTGCGTGGGACCGAGGCCGAAGCGAGCCTGATCGGCCAAGCGCCGGATCCGGATGCGCTCGGAGCCGCAGCAGAAGCGGCTACCGCCGACCTCCAGCCGTTCTCCGACGTGTTCGGATCTGGCACCTACCGCAGGAAGGTGGCGACCGTCCTGGTGAGACGGGCAATGAGCACAGCAGTGGCCCGAGCCGGAGGAGCGACATGAGCACCGAGCAGCACCACATCTCGCTCACGGTCAACGATCGGGTGACCGACGCCGAGGTCGAGCCTCGCCTCTCGCTGGCCGACTTCCTGCGCAGGCACCTCAGCTTGGTCGGAACCCACCTCGGCTGCGAACAGGGGGCTTGCGGCGCATGCACCATTCTGGTCGACGGGGAGAGCGTCCGATCATGTCTCATGCTGGCCGTGCAAGCCGACGGATCGGAGGTCGAGACCGTCGAGGGATTGGCGAGCAACGGCGAACTGCACCCGATCCAAGAAGCCTTCCGTCAGAAGCAGGGACTGCAGTGCGGATTCTGCACTCCTGGGATGCTCATGCGGAGTCTGGAGCTGATCCGGGACAACCCGACCATCACCCACGAGGAAGCCCGAGAGGGCCTGGCCAGCAACCTGTGTCGGTGCACCGGATATCAGTACATCGTCGAGGCGGTGGTCGACGCGGCCAGCGAGATGCGATGAGGAGGATCACGGCATGACCGTCCCCGCAGTGCGCGAGCACACCGCCGAGAAGAACTGGATCGGTAAGTCGATTCCCCGGCTGGAGGACCGCAAGTTCCTGCTCGGCCGAGGCGGCTATATCGACGACATCGTCGTGCCCAACATGCTCGAGGTTGCCCTCGTCCGCAGCATCTACGCCCACGCTCGAATCGTCAGCATCGATACGGCGGATGCCGCAGCGGTCGACGGCGTTGTCGCCGTCATCACCGGAGCCCAGGCCGCTGAGCTGACCGATCCACTACCCGACTTCGGACCCGATCCCGCCAATCACCCGTGGCGCTGTCTCGCCGTCGACAAGGTCCGGTACGCGGGTGAGGGCGTTGTCGCCATTGCCGCCGAGAGCAGGGCGATCGCCGAAGATGCTGCCGAGCTCGTGGTCATCGAGTACGAACCGCTCGAGCCCCTGGTCGACCCCCTGGCCGCTCTCGAGCAGGGTGCCCCGTTGGTCCACGAGACGCTGGGAACCAACGTCGCCTTCCATCGAGAGTTCACGTTCGGTGATGTCGACGCAGACTTCGAGGCAGCCGATCGGGTCATCACCGACACGCTCCACTGGGGTCGCTCTGGCGGGCAGCCCATCGAGACGGTTGGGGCCATCGCTGACTACGACCATGCCACCGGCATGATGAGCATCCACGCCAACTCCCTGAGCTTCACGTCATACCTGTTCATGCTGGCGGGAACGCTGAAGGTCCCGAGCAACAAGCTCGACATGCACCCCGTTCCGGCAGGCGGGAGCTTCGGCTCCAAGCTCTGGGAGGTCAAGACGCCGACCATTGCCGGCATGTTGTCCAAGGCGACCGGCCGCCCGGTCAAGTACGTGCAGGACCGCATGGAGAACATCTCGAACGGGGACCATCACGGTTCCGATCGTCGCTACGACGTGCAGCTGGCGGTGATGAACGACGGCACCTTGCGTAGCATCAAGATCAAGACCGTCGAGGACTACGGCGCCTACATCCAGTTCGGCGTTGGCCATCACGGAAATGCGCTCGCCCAGGTCACCGGTCCCTACAAGATCAGCAGCGTCTTCTACGACGTGACGGCCGTGTTGACGAACAAGTGCCAGCAGGGTGCGTACCGAGGCTTCGGGTCGGAGGTCGGCAATTGGGTTATCGAGAGAATGGTCGACCGGGCCGCTGATGAGCTGGGCCGTGACCCAGCCGACCTACGGCGCCAGAACTTCATCGGCCCCGAGGAGTTTCCGTACTTCATCCCGACCGGGAACGTCTACGACAGTGGCAACTACGGCGGCGTTCTCGATACCGCACTGGAGCTCGCAGACTACGCGGGTTGGCGGGAACGACAGGAGGCGGCACGGGCCGAGGGCCGCCACATCGGGATCGGGATCTGCACGTGCCAAGAACGCAGTGTGTTCAGCGCCACCGAGTTCTGGTTCTGGTTCGATGAGCCAGCGGCGCCGGTCTCGAGCATGCCGGAGAGCGTCACGCTCGACATCGACGCTCTCGGGAACGTCACCGCGACGCTCTATTCATGCGCCATGTGGGGCAACAGCCCGGAGACCATGGTCGCTCAGCTGGTGGCCGAAGAGTTCGACCTGGATCCGCAGACGGTCAATGTCGTCTATGCCAGCTCCAACCAAGGGCTCCCGGCCACCGGTCCCGGTGGTAGCAGATTCACGGTGATGGTGGCCGGAGCGATCGACGGGGCGTCGGGCAAGATCAAGAGCAAGGCGGCCAACATCGCTGCTCATTTGTTGGAGGCCAACGTCGAAGACCTCGCGTGGGTGAACGGCGGGTTCGAGGTGGTCGGCACACCGACGGCGCGCAAGGAATTGGCCGAGATCGCTATTCAGGCTCATCTCTTCAAGCACAGCCTGCCCGACGAGATCGAGAGCGGGCTGGAGGCAAGCCATGTGTACGACCACCCGTACACCACGATGCCGAACGACGACCGTACCGATCTCGGTGTGTTCTATCCCTTCATGGGTCATGCCTCTCATATCGCCGTCGTCGAGGTCGATCCCGAGACCGGGAAGGTCGAGTTCCTGGACTACACCGCGGTACATGATTGCGGCACGATGGTGAATCCTCGGTCCCTGAGCGGCCACATCGTCGGAGGTACGGCGCAAGGCATCGGTACCTCGATCTTCGAGGAGTTCGTCTACGACTCCGATGGTGCCCTGCAGACGCCGAGCTTCGCCGAGTACGTGATCCCGACGTCGATGGACGTCCCGTCGCTGAAGATCGGTCACCAGGAGACCCCGTCGCCCTACACTCCTCACGGGATAAAGGGTGGCGGCGAGGCAGGCAGGATGATGGCTCCCGCTGCGATCTCGTCTGCTATCGAAGACGCTCTTCGGGAGTACGGTGTCCGAGTGCGTCGCCTGCCAGCCACTCCCGAACGTATCGTCGATTGGATCGACGACCAAGAGTAGTAGCCAGCTCCTGGTCACTCAGCCCAGAGCGCGCTTGCCGGGGCCAGGAGGTGTCATGAGCAATCGACTGAGGGACGAGGCCAGCCCCTATCTGCGCCAGCACGCTGAGAATCCGGTCGACTGGTTTCCGTGGGGTGAGGAGGCGCTCGCCCTGGCGGCCGAGGCTGACAAGCCGATTCTGCTCTCGGTCGGGTACTCCGCTTGTCACTGGTGCCATGTCATGGCTCACGAGTCGTTCGAGAACGATGAGATCGCGGCGGCGATGAACGCTGGCTTCGTCAACATCAAGGTCGACCGTGAGCAGCGGCCCGATATCGACGCCCTCTACATGGACGCGGTCCAGGCGATGACCGGTCATGGCGGGTGGCCGATGACCGTGTTCCTGACCCCGGCCGGGCAGCCGTTCTTCGCCGGGACCTACTTCCCGCCGGAGCCCCGCCACGGCGTGGCGTCGTTCCCCCAGATCCTGGAGGCGGTCGTGGACGCCTGGCGGAATCGGCGGGACGAGCTCGTGGCCCACGCCGGCGAGGTGACCCGTTCCCTGGAGCTGGCAACGCAGGTCAGCCCTAAGCCGGGCCTGCCGGATCGTCGGCTCGTAGCCCAGGCGTGCGCGACGCTGATCCGTGGCCACGACCCGGTCAACGGTGGTTTCGGAACTTCGCCGAAGTTTCCCAACCCGCTCGCCCTCGACGTCCTGCTCCGCCACCACCTCAGGACCGGTGACGAAGATGCCAGAGCCGTCGTGGTCCGCACCCTCGACCACATGGCGGCCGGCGGGATCTACGACCATCTCGGTGGTGGCTTCGCTCGCTACTCGGTCGATGAGCGGTGGGCCGTACCTCACTTCGAGAAGATGCTGTACGACAACGCCCTGCTGGTGACGGCCTACCTCCACGGCTGGCAGGTCACCGGCTCGGTGGACCACCGTCAGGTCGTGGCCGAGACGATCGAATACGTGCTCCGAGACCTCCGACTCCACGGCGGTGGGCTGGCCTCGGCCGAGGACGCCGACAGCGAAGGGGAAGAGGGCCGCTTCTACGTGTGGACCGAGGCCGAACTGGCGGAGCTGCTGTCGCCGAGCGAGCTCGACATCGCCCGCGGATGGTACGGCGTAAGCGCTGTCGGGAACTTCGAGGGTGCCAACGTGCTTCATCGCCCGGAGATCGGTCGGCTGACGCGGAGCCCCGAAGTCGAAGACCTGCGTCGGCGTCTGCTGCTGGCCCGCTCGGCCCGGGTTCGTCCGGAGCGCGATGACAAGGTGATCGCCGAGTGGAACTGTCTGATGATCTCTGCGCTGGCCGAAGCCGGAGCGGTGCTGGACGAGCCGGTATGGGTCGACGCCGCGGAGGAGGTAATGACGTTCCTCCTCGAGCACCTCGTCGACGCCGGTGGTCGTTGGTACCGGAGCTGGCATGTCGACAGCGGGCGTCAGCACCTGGCCTTTGCCGCCGACTATGCCGCCGCCGTCGATGCCCTCACTCGCCTCGGCGAGGCGACGGGGCGCGCTCGATGGCATCGCCTGGCGGTGGAGACGGCCGTGGTCATGATCGAGCTGTTCTGGGACGAGGACGGCGGCGGGCTGCTCACGACCGGCACCGACGGGGAGCGACTGCTCCTCGATCGCAAGGAGCTCACCGACAACCCGACCCCGTCCGCCAATAGCAATGCGGCGTTCGCGCTGCTGCGGGTGGCAGCCATTCACGGCCGGGCCGACCTAGCGGACCGGGCCGACACCATCCTCCGCCTCGTCGCCGGGGCCATGGGTACCCAGCCGCTCGCCTTCTCCCGGTTGCTCGCAGCGTTCGACCTGGCGACCGGAGGAACGACCGAGATCGTCGTGGCGGGTGACCGCCCCGACCTCGTCGCCACCGCTCACCGCGCCTATCTGCCGAACGGCGTCGTCGTGTTCGGCCAGCCGTTCGACTCGCCGCTCTGGCACGAACGCACCGGGAATCGGGCCTACGTCTGCCGTAACTACGCCTGCGAGCTCCCGACCGACGACGTGGAGGTCCTCGCTCGACAGCTGGGTGCATCGATGAGCTGACCGCCAGGCCGCGACGTCCTGGTCGAGGTGTCGCCGAGCGTTGGCTATCGGACCGCGACCGGTGGATGTTCGGTGGCCGATGGATGGTCGGCAGTCGGGGCCGGGCGTCGTAGCGCGAGGCGGATGCCGGCGTGGTAGGTGGCGACGGTGCCGATCAGCGTGGTGGCGAACCCGATGGTGTGGTCGTTGACCCCGGCGATCGGCCCGTTGGGGATGACGATGGCGTAGCCGATGATGACGGTTGGGAGGATGTGGAGGGCGAGGGGGACGTAGAGTCGGAGGCGAGGGCTCATCGCGGTCTCCTATCGAGGTGGGCCCGAAGGCGCGTGGTGAGGGCCGGGGAAAGAGTCAGGAAGGGGTGGCCGGGATGCTTGGCGAGCTCGCCATTGGCCTGCCAGCTAGCAACCTCGGTGACGACCCGGAGGGCGTGGAGGTCGGTGTACCAAGCGAGCTGGTCGGGATCGACAGGGACCGAAGCGGTCCGGTTGTAGGTAGCGGTGAATCGGTGAGCCAACACTCGGCCGGCTGCGGCGATGGCTGCTCGGAGGGGGCGGGGTGCGCTGAGTGGCGTGTGGACGAGCAGAAGGCGGGTGTACGCGATGTCATAGGCGGGGTCGGCGATCCGGGTGGCCGACCAGTCGAGGACGGTGTCGCCGTCGGGGTCGGTGAGGATGTTGAACGGGTGGAGGTCGCCGTGGCAGAGCACGACCCGTCCCGGTGGGGGACGGGAGTCGTCCAGGTGGTCCGCCAGCGAGATCAGGTCTGGCCGGTCGATGGCCACCGCTCGCTCGCGGAGGGGAATGAGCAGGTCTGTCCCGTCGATGGCGTCGCACAGAGGGGCCGGGTCGACGACATGAAGGGCGGCAGCGTGCTGCGCGAGCTGATCGGGCAGGGCTCGGGCGATGCGGGGGAGCCGGGCTAGCGCAGCTGCGCCTGACAAGCCGGTGAGAAGCGGCTGGCCCGGGGCGTGGTCCATCAGCATCCAGGCCCGACCGAGGTGGGGTCCCGGAGGCGCGGCGAGTCGCACGATCGGGGTGGGGTAGCCGCTCCGGGCCAGGTGGGCCTGGACGGCTGTCTCTCTGGCGGCAACGTCGGGCTCGGGCATGACGCGAGCCACCAACTCGCCGCCGAGTCCGGGGCAGTCGGTGGCGAGCCTGACGTGCCACATCTGGGCCCAGAAACCGCCGGTGAGCGGTATAGCTGGCCGGGCCCACTCCAGGGTCGGTTGCTCGGCTGTGGCCCGGATGGCCTCGAGCAGGTTCGTCGGTCCTGGCGTCGATGTCATGTGAGACACTATTGACCGTTACAGTAAATGCTGTCAACATATTCCCATGGTCGGTTCGGACGAAGCAGCGTCGAGTTGGACGATCGATGAGCTCGCGGTCGAAGCGGGGGTGCCGTCGCGCACGATCCGGGAGTACCAGCGCCTCGAGTTACTGCCCCCGCCTCGCCGCGATGGCCGGGTGGGGCGGTATGGGTCCGAGCATCGGGCTCGGCTCTCGATCGTCGGACGGCTCCAAGAACGTGGCTATTCGCTGGCGGCGATCGGCGACCTGATGGGGTCCTGGGAGCAGGGCCGGGGCCTCGGGTCGGTGCTGGGGGTCGATGCCGACCCGGCGGTCCTCGACGAGGCGCCGACCGAGCTGACCGACGAGCAGCTCACGGAGCTGGTCCCTGCCTTCGGTGATCCCGATCTGGTGGAGCGGGCGATCTCGGTGGGCTTGTTGCACGTCGGCGACGGCACCATCATCGCCCGCAGTGTCGCAGCCTTGGAGCTGGTCGGTTTGGCTATCGCCGCGGGCACGCCTCCCCCTGCCGCCGTCGAGATCGTTGCCGGGATCAACGAAGGTGCGGCGACGATCGCGGCCGCCGCGATCGCACCCTTCGTCGAGCATCTCTGGCCTCGACGGGCAGAGGTCGACGTGGCGATGCTGTTGTCGCGGGCTCGGTTGTTGATGGCTCAGGCCGCGGCGTCGCTCGTCGTGCACGAGCTCGGGGTGGCGCTCGGCCATCAGGCCGACCTCGATGACACCGGGGAGCTCGCTGCGGTGGTCGACCGGGTTGCGATCGGTCAGCTACGACGCCTCACCCCCCACGAGAACGAGCCCACGTGACCTTCGGCCCTGCACGACAGTCGATCTCGGCTGGACAATAGGCCCCGTGGAACAGGTCTTGCCCAACAACTGGACGTTCAGGTTCGAGCTGCAGGAGGACGAGGACCACTGCGAGATGGTGGTCCAGCTCGACACGGGTGACCGATCGTTGTCTGGGCGCGGCCGATCCCGCAGGAACCCTGCGGATCCCTCGGTCCCGCGAGTTGGAGAGGAGCTCGCGACCGCCCGCGCCCTCCATGACCTGGCGAATCACCTGACCGAGGACGCCTGGAGCGTCATCGAGTCCTTCGCCTCCGGCGACCAGTGACTGCGGCGACAAGCTCGGAGCCTCGGAGTCCCCGACCTATCGCGTGACACCCTGGTGGGTCACACCCAAGGGGAATTCGAGTTCCTGTCCCCGAAGGTGCGGCCGGTCGCATATCGATCGAGCGTGAAAGGCCTCAGCTCGTCCGGCTTGTGGTCGCGAACCAGCATCTCGGCCGTCAGCTTGCCGACGCCGATCATCTTGAATCCGTGGTTCGAGTCGGCGATGACGAACGCATTGTCGGCGAGGTGGTCGAAGACAGGAACGTTGTCGGGAGTGAAGGCGCCGATCCCCCGTGGGCCGTCCTGCGGAATCCCATGCTTCGTAGTTCCGCCAGTCCGACACCATCGGCGAGTGGAACGCGGTGCGGTAGCGGGCACGGGTGTGGTCGGCGCCGAAGAAGTGGCCGCCAGGACCGACTTCAGCGATTGCATCCAGTGCGAGCGAGTCGTCGTCGACCACCAGCGGCTCGAGGGCCACGGCGATCATCTGGAGCAGCTCGGCGTCCAGCACCATCTTCTCGAACGACGCGCAGAGGCCACCCTTCATCCATCCGGCAGCGTGGAAGATCATGTTGGCCCCACCCATCACGGCGCCCCAGAGGGAGAACAAGCTCTCGTAGGCCGCCTGGGCATCGAGGGAGTTAGCCGCGTTCACATTGGACGATCGGTAGGGGAGCCCGTAGCGCCGAGCCAGCTGGCCGCCGACGAGCGCGGCCTTGACATACTCGGGCGTCCCGAACGCTGGCGCTCCCGATCGCATGTCGACGTTCGACGTGAACCCGCCGTAGACGACCGGCGCGCCACGGCGGATGACCTGGGTGAGCGCGATGCCGGCGAGCGCCTCGGCGTTCTGTTGAGCTAGCGCGCCGGCAATGGTGACCGGGGCCATCGCACCGGCCAACGTGAACGGGGTGACCACGACCGGCTGGTTCCGGGCCGAGAGCTCGATCATGCCCTCGATCATCGGCCCATCGAGGCGGAGCGGCGATGACGTGTTGACCACCGTGAAGACCGAAGGCTGTTGATCGAGCTCGTCGCCGCTCAACCTGCGGGCGATCCTGGTCATCTCGATCGTGTCGAGGGTCCGTTGTCGGCCCAAGCTGTAGCTGTGGATCGCCTTGTCGCTGAGCGTGAGTAGATCGAACGTGGCGTGAAGATGGCGTACCGAGGGATGGATGTCGATCGGCTCGACTGGATAGCCACCGTGGAAGTGCACCGCCTCGAGACACTGCGAGAGCCGCACGAGCGCACGAAAGTCCCGGGCGGTGCCCACCCTCCGACCTTCGCCGAGCCCGGTGACGTTCGGCGCGCTGGCGACGGCACCGAAGGCAACTGCATTCCCTCCGATTCGGAGATGATGGGCCGGGTTCCGGGCGTGGAGTGTGAACTCGGACGGGGCGTTGGCGATGATCTCGGTCACCAGATCGGGGTCGAATCGCACTCGGGGCGGCTCTGAGTCGACGGTGGCACCGGCACCGGTGAGCAGAGTCCTGGCCTCCGGGTGGAGCACGTCGATGCCGATGTCGCGCAGAATGGCCAGCGAGGCGAGGTGAATCGCCTCGAGCTCGTCTTCGGAGACGGCGCTGGTTGGCGCGGCGTGGAAGCTCGGCTGGTGGAACGGCCGTTGGCGGGGTCCGCAATCGCCCGACCCACGCGCTCGCCGGCTGTGACGTCGGCGCCCGACGTCGGTCTCAGGCGCCCGACTCACCTCGCGCTCCGCCAGCGGCCGAGTCGAGACTCTGCGGCCGGCCCCCACCCGTCGAGGTCGCGCCGCTCGGAGCGCGGACCGGTTTCGGGGACGCTCCGCTCGATGCTGATCCAGAGGGGCAACGTCACTCGCTCTCGTGGAGTAACCGGTGGCTTGCAGTGTCGTCCGGTCCTTTCTAGGTTGTCAACTAATCGAATCGGATTTCATCTGATGAAAACAGGGTGTACCGACACCTGGGAGCGAGGAAGAGTGACCGAGGAAACAGCAGCTACGTCGACGCTCCACGTCTCGAAGTCGGCCGAACGGGCGCTGTCATTGCTCGACACCGTCATCGTCGAGGGGTCGATGAGCCTGAGCGAGGCGGCAACGGCCACCGACATGGCCCCGAGCACCGCGCTCCGACACCTCCGGGCGCTCGCTCAGTACGGCTATCTGGTCCGCGACGATCTGGGACAGTTCTCGGTCGGGCCGACATTCATCCGTATAGCGCTGGCAGCGTTCCGGTCGGGGCCCTATGCCCGCCTGACGGCGGCCGCCCAGCCCTATCTCGAGGAGTTGGTCGAGACGACCGAGGAGTCGGCGTATCTCGCCGTGCGCGACGGAACAACGGCTGTCTACATCGCAACGGTCGAGAGCCCGCGAGCGATTCGGCACGTCGGCTGGGTCGGCCGGTCGGTCCCATTGGCGGGAACGGCGGTTGGCGCCGCGCTCACGGCGGCGCCGAGCCTGGTGGGCGAGCGGCCTCGACCCGAGTACAACACGGGCGCCATCGAGCCCGATGTGACCGCGGTCTGTGCGCCGATCGCTGGCGGAAGCGGGGTGGTCGGCGCGTTCTCGATCCTGGGACCGGCTGATCGCCTGGCCGGGGCGCGGCTGGCTACGGCCGCCGCCGCGATCACCGACGCTGCGGCTGCGGTGGCCCAGCAGTTGTCAGCGCCGGTTGCTCACTCGGCCTAACCCCAGGCGCCACCGAGCGACACGAGCGGTCTCGTCGACCTACGCTCGGTTGGCTATGGCCGGTGATCGACCAGCGGAGCGAGCCACGACCTACGACGTGGTCATCGTCGGGGCCGGGTTCAGCGGCCTCTACCAGCTGCACGTACTCCGTCAGCGAGGCTACGCAGTCCACCTCGTCGAGGCCAACGGCGGGCCCGGCGGCGTGTGGTACGCCAATCGCTATCCCGGCGTCCGGGTCGACTCCCACGTCCCGAACTACGAGTACTCGATCGAAGAGGTCTGGCGAGACTGGATCTGGAGCGAGCGGTTCCCCGGTGGTGAGGAGATCTGCCGGTACTTCCGGCACGTCGACGACGTCCTCGGTCTGAGCGCCGATATCTCGTACGACACCAGGGTCACGGCCGCCAGCTACGACGAGGGTGCCGACGCCTGGTCTATCGACCTCGAGGACGGGGCGACGATGACCGCTCGCCATCTGATCTTGTGCACCGGCTTCGCGACCAAGCCGTACATCCCCGACCTACCGGGACTCGCCAACTTCGAGGGCCCCTGCCATCACACGGCTCGGTGGCCCAGCCGTGGCGTTGCTCTCGACGGTCGACGAGTCGGGGTGATCGGAACCGGGGCCAGCGGTGTCCAGGTGGTCCAGGAGGCGGCCAAGGTGGCGACCAAGCTGGTCGTGTTCCAACGGACCGCGGTGACCGCCTTGCCGATGCAGCAACGCAAGCTCGACCCCGACCACGAGCGCCGCGCCAAGCAATACCTGGCCGACGTGTTCGCCCGGCGGAACAACCCGCCGGGCTCGCTGCACGACATCGAGCGCCGAGGCGAGTCGGCGCTCGCCGTCTCCGAGGAGGAACGGGTCACCGTGTACCGCGACGCCTGGAACGAGGGTGGCTTCCACTTCTGGGGCGGCACGTTCGCCGATGTCGCAGTCGACGAGGAGGCCAATCGAACCGCCTACGACTTCTGGCGAGACGAGACGCGCGCCCGGGTCCACGATCCGGTAACGGCGGAGATCCTCGCTCCGACCGACCCTCCCTACCCGTTCGGCACCAAGCGACCGGCGCTGGAACAGGACTACTACGACTGCTTCAACCAGCCCAACGTCGAGCTGGTCGATCTACGGACCTCGCCCATCACCGAGATCACAGCCCGGGGGGTGCGGTGCGCGGACGCTCATCACGAGCTCGACGTGCTCGTGCTGGCCACCGGTTTCGACGCCAACACCGGCGGGCTAACGGCCATCGACGTGCGCGACACGAGGGGCCGTTCCCTGGCCGACCGGTGGGCCGACGGCGTCGACACGACGCTGGGCCTGGCCGTCTCCGGGTTCCCCAACCTGTTCTTCCTGTACGGACCACAGAGCCCGACCGCATTCTGTAACGGTCCAACCTGTGCCGAGCGTCAGGGCGACTGGCTGGCCGATCTGCTCGACCATCTCCGCGCTTGCGGCGTCACCCGGATCGAGCCGCGACCCGGCGCCGATCAGGCGTGGACCGAACACGTCGACGCGGTCGGGGCAGCCATGCTCCTCAGCCGGACCGACTCCTGGTACATGGCGGCCAACATCCCGGGCAAGCGGCGTCAGCTCCTCAACTACCCCTCCTCGGATGCCTACCTCGAAGCGCTGGCCGACTGCGCCGCCGCCGGGTACGACCGGTTCGTGCTCCGCTGAGCAGCTGACCACCTGCTCGCCGACCGGCCGGCCTGCGCACCGTCAGCAGATCCGAGGCAGGGGGTCTCCGACGAGCAGATCGATCATGCGATGGCCCCCGAATGCCGTACGACCCAGTACCCGCCCAGCTGGCTCGTCGACGACCTCGCCGATCACCGCCGCATCGCGCCCGGCCTCGGTGGCACGGAGGGCGGCAACCGCTTCGAGCGCTACGTCCGGCCCGACGATCGCGACGAGCTTCCCCTCGTTGGCCACGTACAACGGATCGAGCCCCAGGAGCTCGCACGCTCCGTTGACCGCGGGCAGCACCGGCAGCGCCGTCTCTTCGATGATGATGCCGACGTCTTGGGTCATGACCAGCTCGTTGGCGACGGTGGCGACACCGCCGCGGGTGGCATCGCGCATGCACCGCAGCCCGGGACCGCACGATGTCAGGAGCGCCTCGGCTACCGGCCACAGCGGTCTGGTGTCGCTCAGCACGTCGGCCGCCAGCTCGAGCTCGCCTCTGGCCAGCATGACCGCGATGCCGTGATCACCGATCGTGCCCGAGACGATCACCTGGTCACCGGGGACGATGCGATGTGAGCCGAGATCCGCTCGCTCGTCGACGATCCCTATCCCGCTGGTGTTGACATACAGCCGGTCGGCCTTGGTCCGCTCGACGACCTTCGTGTCGCCGCAGGCGACGCGGACCTTGGCTGCCTCGACAGCGCCCGCGATCGCGTCGATCTCCTGCTCCAGCTCGTCCCGGGTCAGCCCTTCCTCCAGCACCAGACCGAGCGAGAGGGCCACCGGTCGCGCCCCGGAGACGGCGAGGTCGTTCACCGTGCCATTCACCGCAAGCTCGCCGATCGAGCCACCCGGAAACCGGATCGGGGTCACGACGAACGTGTCCGTGGTGAACGAGACCCGCCCCTCTAGCTCGCCGAGCACGGCGGCGTCGTCCAGGGCGGCCACCCAGTCGTTGCTCAGTCGGGGGACGATGAGCCCTTCGACCAGCGCCCTGGTCGCTTTTCCGCCGGCGCCGTGGGCGAGTGTGATCCGGTCGTCGGTGAAGCGGGGTCGGCGGCGGCGGCGCTGCTCGATCCGCTCGTCGACGAGCTGCTCGTCCCACTCAGCCATGATGGCCGCCGCCTGTCCTCACGGCCACGAGCACCCGGTCAACCATTGCTTGGCTCCTCTGCCAGCTGCTCTTGAATCTCTCCGTCGACATCGTGCACGATGTCGGCCACGGTAGCCAGTCGCCCGACCGGGAACAGGCCGTGGTCGATGGGATGCCACTGAAACCACTCAGCCGAAACTCGGCTCACTCGTCCAGGTTGGTCGGTCTAGCGGAACTAGCGTTGGCCCAGTGACCGGACGCGGGTTGATCCGACGGCGAATCGACGTCAGCGGGATCGTGCAGGGCGTTGGGTTTCGACCCTACGTCTATGGTCTCGCCCAACAGCTGGCGCTCGCCGGTTGGGTCGAGAACAACCCGTCCGGTGTTCGGATCGAGATCGAGGGTCCGGCTGAGCTCGTCGACGACTTCGTCGAGCAGCTGCCGGTCGGTGCCCCGCCGCTCGCCGCGATCGAAGAGCTGACGGTGTCGCCGGCGGTCGTCGAGGCGGCCCCTGGGTTCCGCATCCTCGAGTCGCGTCGATCCGGGCCGACCGCTGCGCTCGTCGCCCCCGATGTCGCCCCGTGCTCGGCGTGCCTTCGTGAAATCCGAACGCCGCAGGATCGCCGCTTCGGCTACGCCTTCACCAACTGCACGAACTGCGGTCCCCGGTACTCGATCATGACCGACATCCCCTACGATCGACCGAACACGACCATGTCGGCGTTCACCCTGTGTCGCCAGTGCGAGCTCGAGTACGGCGACCCGACCGATCGGCGGTTCCACGCCCAGCCGGTGTGCTGCCCGGCGTGCGGGCCTCGCCTGTCGATCACCGTCGATCAGGCGGCGGCGAGCATTCGAAGGGGGATGATCGTCGCCGTCAAGGGGGTAGGAGGGTACCACTTGACGACTCTCGCCCGGGATGCCGCGGCCGTCGCCGACCTGCGGGGCCGCAAGCATCGCGAGGACAAGCCGTTCGCGATCATGGTCGGCGACCTGCGGGCAGCCGAACAGCTGTGCTCGGTCACGGAGGCCGAAGCTGGGCTGCTCGCCTCGCCCCAGCGGCCGATCGTCCTGTTGCCACGCCGCTCCGACGCCGCGGTCGCTCCGACGGTCGCGCCGTTCACAACCGAGCTCGGGTTGATGCTGCCATCGTCGCCGCTCCATCAACAGCTCCTCGACGCCGTCGAGGAGCCGATCGTGTGCACCAGCGGGAATCGTTCCGACGAGCCGATCGCGTTCCTCGACGATGACGCCACCAACCGGTTGGCGCCGATCGCCGACGTCTTCCTCTCCAACGACCGACCGATCCGGACCCGGGTCGACGACTCCGTGTACCGGGTCGTCGACGAACAGCCCTATCCGATACGTCGGTCGCGCGGCTTCGCTCCGGCACCGCTCATGGTGCCGTGGCCGGCAGCCCGTCCCGTGCTTGCCCTGGGAGCCGACCTGAAGAACACGATCGCGTTCCATCGAGGTCGGCACGTCTTCGTCTCGCATCACATCGGCGATCTCGATGACTTCGCGACCTTCCGGTCCTTCACCGACGCCATCGCGCACCTCGGCCGTCTGCTCGACATCGAACCGGCCGTGGCGGCTTTCGACCTCCACCCCGACTACCGGTCCAGCCGTCACGGGGCGGAGCTGGATGATTTCGATCACGTCGCGGTCCAGCACCATCATGCCCACATCGCTTCGTGCCTCGCCGACGCCGGCCGCCAAGGGCCGGTGATCGGAGTCGCCTTCGACGGGCTGGGTTACGGCGACGACGGCACGTTCTGGGGTGGTGAGTTCCTCCTCGCCGACCTCGTCGGCTACGACCGTCGAGCGTGGTTCGCCCCGGTCCCGATGCCGGGCGGGGATCAGGCGGCTCGACAACCGTGGCGGATGGCGGCGGTGTATCTCGACGCGCTCGGTGAAGCGGACCGTGCCGACCTGGCCGTCGCCGCTCGTTGCCCGCGGTGGGACGATGTGCTGCAGCTTGCGCGAACCGGCACGAGGTCGCCGCTCACGTCGAGCGTTGGTCGCCTCTTCGACGCCGTCGCGTCATTGCTGGGCGTGCGAGACGAGGTGTCCTATGAAGGGCAGGCAGCGATCGAGCTCGAGCAGATCGCCGACCGGACCGAGACGATCGGCTATCGGCCCGTCATCGACGAAGCGGACGATCGGTTGTTGATCCGAGGTGATCGATTCGTTGCCGACGTCGTTCGCGACCTCAGAGCGGGGGTCCCCGAGCCGGTGATCGCCGCCCGGTTCCACAACGGGATCGCCGACGCCGTTGTTGCAACCTGCGAGGCGATCCGCGATCAAACCGGTACCTCGACGGTGGCGCTCTCGGGCGGCGTCTTCCTCAACAGGCTCGTGCTCACCGCGGCGCAGCGCGGGCTGCGCCAGACCGGCTTCGAGGTGCTGCGTCACCGGCAGGTGCCGTGCAACGATGGTGGCATCAGCCTGGGACAGGCTGTCATCGTGGCGGCACGCGACCGGGCCGGCGAGCGCGGAGCCATCGGCTGACGCGCCTTGCCCTGCGGTCTCGAACGGAGGCGGCGATCAGCTTGACGTCAGCGACTCACAAGGACCTCAGTCCCGTTTGGTCGCTTCGAGAAAGTAGTGGAAGCAGAACGGCTTGAGCCCGTCGATGCGTCGAAGTCGTTGCTCGACCCGTAGGTACCACCGGTCGAGCACGCTGATCAGCGATTCCGGTAGGACTGTGAGGCGTTCGAGATCACTGGTGTAGATGCCGCTGACGGGCGGCAGGAGCTCGAGACCGAGACTCCGTCCGAGGCTGCAATCGGCCTCGATGCACAGCGCCTGCAGCTCGCCAGGTGACAGCCAGCGGATCTTGCCTTTCGGGAACCTCCCGAGTTGACGCATCAGCCAGTGACCCGCTCGCCAGGTATACGCGTATCGGTTCGGCGTGTTGATGTACAGCGTCCCGCCGGGTTTGAGGACCCGAACGAGCTCTCGCACGGCGTCGAGCCTGCGTTCATCCGGCACGTGATCGATGACCGCGAAGCACAGCACGACGTCGAACCGAGCGTCTGGGTACGGAATCTCCAACACGCTCGCGACCTGGAGCTCCTCGGCTTCCAGCCCAGCTGCGGCCAACCGTCGCTCGGTCGCCGAGACCATTTCCCGAGAGAGATCGAACGCCCACACCCTCGCCCCGTCTTGGAGAGCCAACCGCGTGTAGTCACCGTTACCACAGCCGGCGTCGAGGATGTGGCTACCGGCTGGCAGCTGGACGAGCTCCCGCCAATGGGACTCCCTCGCCTCCCGTATGACCGCCCAACCAGGGGAGTCCTTCCGGTCGTCGATCAAGACCGAATACCCGTCCCAATCCTTGTCGAAGTCGGTTTTTTGGCTGCTGGCGTTACCCATGGAGCTCGGCGCCTCCACACTCATCTTCTCGCCCTAACCTGGGATCGCAGCAGATACTAGGGCTTGGTGCGCGACGAGATCGATCGGAGCCAGACAGAGAGAATGCTCCGCCGATCACCGCTTCAGCAGGTGGAGGAGATAGTCCCCGTAGCCGCTGTTGAGCAGCGGTTGGGCCAAGCGCTCGAGCTGCTCGTCGTCGATGAGCGACATCCGCCAGGCGATCTCCTCGGGGCAGCCGATCTTGACCCCCTGGCGGTGCTCCAGCACCCGGACCAGCTCCGACGCCTCGACCAGTGAACCGAACGTGCCGGTGTCGAGCCAGGCGAAGCCGCGCCCGAACCGCTCGACGGTCAACGCCCCGCGATCGAGGTAGGCCTGGATGATCGAGGTGATCTCCAACTGGTTCCGGGCCGAGGGTGCGACCTGCTTGGCCAGTTCGACGATCTGGTCGTCGTAGAAGTACAGGCCGGTGATCGCCCAGTTCGACTTCGGCTGCAGGGGCTTCTCGTCGACCGCCACCGGCTGGTCGTCGTCATCGAACGT
>Ga0224508_10001669_pt1 | contig 19637 bp, 19 predicted proteins | sample SF_Jan12_sed_USG_4_FD_170157 | JGI IMG/M metagenome (GOLD analysis project Ga0224508, IMG submission 170157) | Sediment microbial communities from San Francisco Bay, California, United States - SF_Jan12_sed_USGS_21 | ecosystem: Environmental > Aquatic > Marine > Sediment | place: USA... | reverse complement strand
TCTGGAGTTCCCGCAAGCAACTCGGCGTCGACGATGCCTTTGCGAATGGTCGACGTAACTTCTCCGCCGGCGAGTACCGCTCCCAGGAATTCGAATATCGCCGCAACTAGGATCGCCTGCTTGATTGTCAGCGCACGCGAACCAACCGAGGTCGCCATCGCGTTCGCAACATCGTTGGCGCCAATACCCCACGCCATGAAAATGCCGAACAACGCCGCCAGCGAGATATAGACGATCCCTGCTTCCATCTATAGTGTCCCCATCAGAGCGTAAATGCCCAGGATTGTTGTTTTTATTAGTGAGAGAGCAATAGCTCGAGGCGACGCCCGACCCGCTCCGCCATATCGGCAATTTCTCCGATCAGTTCTATGACCTTGTACATGAAGACTGCATTTATCGGGTCTAACGTGCCTTCGATTTCAAACAATGCGGCACGCAAATCCGCTTGTTTAGCGTCGGTATCTGTTTCGATGCGGTCGAGCTCCTCGATCAATGCCGAAACCAGTTCGACCTCAGCGCCGCGGAAGCCGGTCGTAAACAATTCGTCAAGTTCACGGACACTTTTGCGTGCCTGCTTAGCCGCATCGATATTGCGCTCGACGAAATCCAGGAACTGCTCGGCGAGAGACTCCGGAATTTGCATTTTCCGTCCGAGAACCAATCCTGACACGTCCTTAGTCCGGTTGGCGATCTTATCTTGCACGAGCAACAGTTCGAGAAGGTCCTCGCGCGGTACCGGCATGAATAGACTCTTTGGCAGGTGCTGCCGTATATCCTTTTTTAGGTCGTCGGCTTCATGTTCGAGTGCATCGATCTCGTCCCTGACGGCTGCTGCGGTGGCCCAATCTCCTTCGATCGACGCGGCAAAGAAACGCCTTAGTTTTTTCGCGCAGCGGAAAGCGATTTCGATATGGTGCTCGAGCGGTCTAACCGGCGACGTGCCGAAAATATTTGCGAGCATGTTTGCCACTGAGGCGCTTCCTCCCAAAGCCTTTCTTGAGGCCTGTTCTCTAATTTGAGCCGGCGCGGCTGACGACCGGCGGCGGTATCCTACCATAGCGAATTACACGGGTGGCACGTTTCCCCGCCTCCAACGAGAGCAAAATCGCAGGCACTTGCATGCTAAACTCGCGCCCCCTTTTATAGGCAAAAACGGCGAGCGAAAAATAGCTCGTCCTGGCAATTCGATATGGCGAACTGGCTACTGAAGTCCGAACCCGATGCTTACAGCATCGATGACCTGAAGCGCGACCGGCGTGAAATGTGGGACGGTATTCGCAATTATCAAGCACGTAATATGATGCGTGACGATATGAAAGTCGGCGACCGGATCTTTTTTTATCATTCGAGCTGCAAGGAACCCGGCGTTGTTGGCATTGCCAAAGTCGCCAGCAAGCCGTATCCCGACCCGACTCAATTCGATCCAGATGACAAGCATTACGATCCGAAAAGTGATCCCGATAATCCGCGCTGGAGTCTCGTTGATGTCGCGTACGCAAGGAAACTCAAACGGCCGATTACGCTCACCGAAATAAAATCGCACCCGGCTCTCGATGACATGATCCTGACACGTAAAGGCAACCGACTTTCGATAATGCCGGTTAGCGATGAGCATTGGAACATCATTCTCGGTATGGAATAGCGAGCCGTGCGAATACGAGCACTTAGTTTGGGAAAGCTCACAGCAATCATTGCGGTCGTTGTCACCGTCGGCTGGTGGTTGACGCCACCCAAGCTCGTCAACGCCGCCACGATACCCAAATTGCCCGAAAATCTCGAAACCTGGATCGCCGCGTCGGAGCAGGCGGTCAACGGTGAGTATCAGCTGATTCCTGGAACCGAAAAGCGTGTACGTTGGCAGACTACCGGCAATAAAACCGAATACTCGATCGTGTATCTGCACGGATTCTCTGCAACACGACAGGAGATTGCACCGACGACCGAAATTGTTGCCGATCGCTTAAACGCGAATCTTTACGAGACTCGCTTGTCGGGGCACGGACATCGCCGCTTACCGATGGACGGCGTTCGTGCCGAACAGTGGCTACAGGATGGAGTCGAAGCAATCCGTATCGGAGCCGCGCTTGGTGACAAGGTCGTCGTCATTGGAACCTCCACCGGCGCGACGCTTGCGCTCGCCCTCAGTGGGCATCCGGTCATGGACGACGTCGCTGCGCTGATATTGATCTCGCCGAACATGGCACCGGCGGATCCCACGGCGGCCTGGCTGACGCGCCCGGCAGGTCCACTGATGGCGCGACTTGTGGTCGGCAACACCCGCAGCTGGACGCCACACAACGAGTTGCAGGCGCGATACTGGTCGACCAGTTATCCGATCGACGCCACAGTTGAGGTCATGCGGCTCGTCGATCGAGCACAACGACTGACGTCGACAACGATGTCACAAGACGTACTGATGTTGTTGTCACCGGAAGACAAGGTAATCTCACCGCAGGCGGCGCGCGATGCGTTCGACGTCATCGATGCGCCAAGAAAGAACTTGGTCCAAGTTCGCGCCGAGGATCCCAGTAATCACGTCTTGGCCGGTGACATATTGTCACCCGGCACGACCCATGAGATTGCCGAACAGATCGTTAGCTTCATAACGAGCAAGAATTAGGCGCCAAACGACTGCAGTTGTTCCTGGATCGGCGCTGCGCCGCCCAGCGCCAGCATGATGACAAGGTCGTCTGAGTCGGCCCAGCCGAATGCGGCGTCGAGAGACTCCGATTCTTCCTCATAGTGCGCTACCTGATCTTCGCGCGCGCCAAGTGACAGCAGCTCGTCGCGGATAACTGTGTAAACGTCACCGTGCTCTCTGCCGCGGTGATATTTTGCGAGCTCCGAGACGATGACTCGATCGAGCCCGATCGCCCAGGCGTCGCGAGTCATTGCCCGAATCAAATCATCGGGCCGATCGCCGGCCTGACCGAAGCATAAGACGCGACGATTTGCCGGTATCGCCCGAGCCATATCGAACAATGCCCGCATCGCCTGCGGATTGTGCGCGAAGTCGACCAGAACTTTGCGTCCTTGGACTTCATAAACGTTGCAACGTCCGGGATTGTCGTCCTGTGACATCGTCGTAAGACCGATGCGAATATCGGCGAGCGTCGCCCCGAGGCTCCATGTCAGCGCGGCCGCAGCAAGTGCGTTTGCGACGTTATGCCTGGCTGCCCCGTGTAAGGAAATCGGAATCTCATGATCATGGCAAATGAGTTCGCGCGTTCCATTTTCAAACATCAGCAATTCGTCACCGTCGAGAACGAATGCCAATCCACTTGTCGAGATTTGCTCGCGTACGCTTGGATTATCGACGTCGATGCTAAACCAGACCAACTTGCCGTCAAATGTGCTGGCTTTGGCAACGAGACGCGGGTCATCGGCGTTCAGAATCAAGCAGCCGTTAGTGCGCACAGCTTGGCTGACGATCCATTTTACGTCGAGCAATTCATCGAGATTTTGCGAACCGAAATCGCCGAGGTGATCTTCGGCAATGTTTGTAATCAACGCCGCGTCGGCGCGCTCGACTCCCAAGCCACGACGAAGAAGACCGCCGCGCGCCGATTCCAATATCGCAACATCGACGTCATTCTGACGAAGTATTTGCCGCGCGCCGCCGGGTCCAGACCAGTCACCGCGATCGATGATGCGATCGTTAACGGCGATCCAGTCGGTCGAACTCAATCCGACATTTAGCGCAGCGCCGCGCAAGATGTGCGTAGCAAGCCGCACAGTCGTGGTCTTGCCGTTGGTTCCGGTAACCAGTCCGATCGGTATGTCGCTGAAGCCGTCCCAGTCGACTGACGCGGGGTCTGGTAGCTCGCGCGCTGGCCAGGTCCTGGCGCTGCGGCCGAGACCCAATGACACCTCATCATCATCCCACAGAAATGTTACGCCTTTGGCGGCGGCCGCTGCCTGCAAGACCAGCAGCGGTGGATTGGCTTCCTCCGAGTATTCGCTCCGAATCGATTCAGCCGCGGCCGCAAAATCCGCTATCGATTCGCCGCTCAGCTCTGCCTCGCAGGCCGCCCACGCCCATTCGTTGATTTCCGATGCGGCGTACAGCGCATCGATCGACACGGTGAACGCGAGGCTGACACCACCGGTCAAGTCCTTGCGGCTGTAGTCACAGGGGCCCCAACCAAACTCGTTCTGCATGCGCTCGACATTTGCCTGCCATAGCGGTGCAAGCCGGTCGGCCTCGTCACGTGTGCAGGCAATGTCGAGAATCGCCGCCGGGCCGTCAAAAAGCAGGCTGGGTCCGGTCAGTCTACGAGCGTCGAGAAACTCCATGAGCGTTGCAATGGGCTGGCGGCGTCAGTCGGACTCTTCGCCGCGCGCAATGCGCACGCCGCGCTCGTCGCTGATGATCTCGATATTGTCATCCAGCGAGAAGCCCTCGATGTCGGGCAAATTGATCGACACCGGCACCATCGCATCGCCATCTTCAACTTTGGCGCCGGAGTTGAAATAGATGATCTGTTTCCACGTGCGCTTGACGTTATCGCCAAGAATTAGCACAAGATCCCCCGGCGCGGACATTTCGAGTGCACGCGTCGTCGCTTCCTGCTCGTCCGGAATCACATCAATGTTGTCGGTCGATACGCCCAATTCAAGCAACTTGTTCTTTTGCATTACGGCGACGTCGTCAACACCGCGCCCGCGTCGATTATCGTCACAACGGCAAATGTAGTGATCGAAATGACCGGCTGAAATCTCCGCGATTTCGCGAATATCTTCGTCACGCCGGTCGCCGGGCGCGGCGAGCACGACAATCTTCTTGCCGTCGACTTCGAAGCGATCCACCAGCCCACACATCGCGCGAACGGCGGCCGGATTGTGTGCGTAGTCCAGGATGACCCGAAACGGATGCTCGTCGTAAATATTCATCCGTCCCGGCGTCTGGAAGTAGGACGAATCAAACGTGCGCAGCCCATGACGAATATCTTCGAGGCTGACGTTCATGTTATAGGCCAGCGCGGCGGCAAACATCGCGTTTTGCACATTGTGCATCGCACGACCCTCGACTGTTGCCGGAATCAGGTGAGTCCATAGCAATGGCGTATGGCTCTCGTTGTCATAGATCGTGATCATATGTCCGTTCATGCCCTGCTCGAGAACGAACGCCTGGCCACCGGCAGTAATGTGTTTCTTGACGAGTGAATGGGCCGGATTCATTGTCACGTAACATAGCCGCTCGGCGTCTGTGTAGTCGGCCATCTGCAGGCAAAGCGGATCATCGGCGTTCAGGATTGCCGCATCTCGTGCGATTTCTATCGGCACACGTTTGACGACAGCTAGCTGCTCTAGCGTGTCGATGCCACGCATGCCCAGATGGTCCGCGGCAACGTTCAGACAGGCAGCCACATCGGCTTCCTGAAATCCCAAGCCACTGCGGAGCATGCCGCCACGCGCCACTTCCATAACGGCCGCATCGACCGACGGGTCGCGCAAGATCATCTGCGCTGACACAGGCCCGGTCATGTCGCCAGGCACGCTCAGGTTGCCGTCGATATATACGCCGTCTGTCGACGTAAACCCTACCGTCTTACCGGAAAGCTTCAGGATATGCGCCAGCATTCTTGAGGTCGTCGTTTTGCCGTTTGTGCCGGTAACGGCGGCTATCGGAATTCTGCTTGGCGCGTCCGGTGGGAATAACATGTTGATGACAGCACCGCCGACGTCTCGCGGCGTACCTTCGCTTGGCGCGACATGCATGCGAAAGCCAGGACCAGCATTGACTTCACAAATGCCGCCGCCAGCGTCACGATATGACTCCGTAATGTCTTTGGTCAAAAAATCTACGCCGCCAATATCGAGGCCGATGGCCTTGATCGAGCGAATCGCCATCTCGCGGTTGTCGGGATGGATCGTGTCCGTCACATCAATCGCTGTGCCGCCCGTGGACAAGTTAGCCGTCGAACGCAAATAGACGATTTCGCCCTCTTTGGGCACCGTATTGCGATCGTAGCTTTTTTTGGCCAACAAGCGCTTGGCCTGATGGTCAAACTCCAGCCGAGTCAGGACCTTTTCGTGTCCAACACCACGTTGCGGATCCTCGTTTACGATGTCGACGAGCTGTTCAACCGTATTCTTGCCGTCACCAACGACATGACCAGGAACTCGCTTGGCCGCGGCTATTAGCTCGCCGTCAATGACCAGAAGCCGATGGTCGAATCCTTCGATGTAACTCTCGGCGATGATTGAACGGCCGTGCTCGCGCGCCTTTTCGAAAGCGACCTCAACTTCTTCCGGCGTTTTCAGATTAATCGAAACCCCGCGGCCGTGATTACCGGCAAGCGGTTTCAATACAACCGGGTAACCGATGCGCTCGGCGGCGCGAACTGCCTGCGATGGACTACGCACAATGGTCTGTTGAGGCACAGGCAAACCAAGGTCACGCAATATTCCGTTGGTCTCTTCCTTGTCCGAGGCAAGTTCAACGGCGATGTTGCTTGTATTGCCAGTTGTCGTTGCCTGGATGCGCTGCTGATAACGCCCATGCCCGAATTGCACGAGGCTATAGTTATTGAGACGTAGCCACGGAATATTTCGTTCCTCGGCCGCGTGAACCAGCGATGCAGTACTCGGACCCAACGCCCGACTTTGTGCATAGCGAATGAACCTGTCGCGCTCTTGTGCGAAATCCCAGTCCTCGTCCGGCGCTTCTGATGGCCGAATTTCGGCGGGCAACAAACTGTGTATCAATTTCAGCGCTAGCTCGCTGGCCTCGCGCCCGACCGCCCTGTCCTTGAACTGAAACACCATGTTGTATTGGCCTGGCTGTCCGTCGATCGAACGCGTACGACCAAACGTGACCGGCGAACCGGCAACGTTTTGCATTTCGATCGCGACATGCTCCATTACATGGCCAAGCCAGGTTCCTTCGTCGTCGCGTAATCGGCGAACGAAGCCGCCCGCTTCCCCGTACGAACAGCCATGCTCATGCAGGCCCGGAAGATAATCGAGCAGTGGTTTGATAAACGCATCGCCGAGCCGCCCAGTCGGCCACTCCTCGAGCACGCCAAGATCGAGCACGTGCCGGATAACCGGAAAATGGGCATAAATATTGGGCCCGACAAAGACATTCGTAGTTATTATTTTCATTTTGCTAAATCCGTCATTGTCATCGAGGCCTCGTCGGCGATCGCAGCGCGCGATTCAATCTCGAAGCGCCCTCCTGATATCAGGATATGCAGCTTGACGCCGATCAGGCTTACGGGCTCACCGCGGCGAGCCCGATCCATAGAAGAATAACTCAGATCCAGAGGATCGATGATGGTAATGCCGCCGCTACCGACGACCTCTAGGTCATCCCCAGGTCTAATGAATGCGGCGGTGTCTTCATCCAGGCCGATACCGATGGCGAACGGGTTGTAGGCCAACGCGGTTAGAAGGCGGCCAAGCCGGTCACGCTGGCGGAAGTGCTGGTCAATAACGAACTTATTCGTCAGGCCGAGTCCGGGCGCCAGCGTAACCATATCCGGACTTGGCGTACTGCCTTCATTGCCGCCGGCGATCATGTGTTCGGGCATGAACGCGGCCCCCGCGGAGGTCCCCGCGACATGCATGCCGGCGGCATTTCGGCGACGAATTCGGGTCGCAACTTCGGTGCCGCCTAGCGTCGTCGATAGCCGCAGCTGATTGCCGCCGGTCATGAAAACACCATCGGATTTGTCGATGTAATCTAGGTATTCACTTGACTGACAGTCTTCCCGCGTCTCGAGCGGCAACACACGCGCGTGCTTCACGCCGAGTTTGCGAAACAGCTTCTCGTAATTACGGCCGGTATCTTCGAGTTCTGACGCCGTCGGAATAATGCTGATACGCGATGACTTGCCGCCGCAAGTATCGACGAATCGATCGAGGATTTCGGGATTGTGGAGCTTTGCCTCGGCGCCACCGATCGGAATGATGTAACCCCGATTACTGTTTTTTACCGTATCTGCGGGACACATTAGTTTTGCAAATTCATTTATGGTGCTTTATTCGACGACTGTTAATCGAAGTCCGTTACTCAAATTTTCCTGTAATTACCTGCGTACCATCCTTAACGTGCCATTCGCCACCGACCATGACTTCGGAAATATGATTGTCAGCATTGAGCACGATGAAGTCCGCGCTGCCGTCAACCACGATACGGCCTTTGCCGTGCAGGCGCAGCAGGCGCGCAGCGTTTGATGTAAACGCCGGTAATACGTCCTCGAGCGCAGCGCCTCTGTCGAGCAGGTCTTTCAAGCTCAGAGCGAGGCTCGCCGGACTGCCAATATCCATTGCGGTCATCTCGCCCTCCGCGTTAAAAACCGGCAGGCAGCCTCCGCCGTCGGAACTGATCGTGACGTTTTCCGGCGGCGCATCTGATTGTAAATACCGTAACAGTGCATCGTCCGCGGCCCAAGCATCCTCTCCGTCATCCACCGGGAACGCAGTGATGTCAACAACGCAGCCGTGCTTCGCGATCTCCAGCGCTTCTTCGAACAAGGCTTTGTTGCGATTGACGTGAGTCGGATTGAAAACCCGCGCCGGCAACTCCGTTTGGCTTAGAGCTTTGCGGACGGCGCCCAATCCGCGCACGCCATCGCCAAGGTGAAGATGCATTATGCCGGCCTTGCCGGTGATCAGACCAGCAACATGAGCGTCGCTCGCGACACGCAGCAATTCGTCCAACGTTGGCTGACTCGAACGGTGGTCGCTGATCGCCAATTCCCCAACGCCGATAATCGGTTCGATAAAAACGATGTCGTCGCGAACACTGCCAGTCAACGTAACCGGCGGTACGTGATAGCCGCCCGTGTGGCACCAGGCGTTCAATCCTTGATCGCGCAACGCAATGGCATGTGCGACGAGAGACCGGGTATCCCGCGTCGTATCGTCGGTACCCAATACGCCAACGACACTGGTTACGCCAGCGCTGGTAAAGCGCGACAGTGGCACCGATGGTACGCGACTCGAAAATCCTGATTCGCCACCGCCCCCAGTTATGTGCGCATGGCCGTCGATGAATCCCGGTAGGATGCGCCGCCCGTCGAGATCTTCAACAACCAGCCCCGGTATCGATACGTCGTCAGGGTCATTAACGATAGCTAGCACGCGACCGCCGCCAATCAACAGGTGGCGCACGCCCAGGTCTTCCGGCGCAAAGATGCGCGCATTGGCAAGCAGATGAAGCATGGATTTGGCCGCGAAAAAAGGCGAGTATTGTACACTGCGCCGGCCCTGAAATGGACAAACCGAATGACGGCCAGCGAATCACCGCTAGGCAAACAGACAGCCTACCCTCAGCACTACGCGCCGACGCTGCTGCACCCGATCGCCCGCGCCGAGAGCCGCGCAGCACTTGGCCTCGGCAGCGATTTGCCGTTTCACGGTGTCGATATCTGGAACGCCTGGGAACTGAGCTGGCTCGACAAAAATGGCAAACCCGAGGCGGCAAGTGCTGAGATTCGCGTTGCCGCAGACAGCGCCAATATTGTCGAGTCCAAGTCACTCAAGCTGTACTTGAATTCATTCTCGATGAGCCGTTTCGAATCGGCCGACGAAGTCGCCAGCCTTGTCGAGAACGACTTGCAAAAATGTGTCGCCGGCGACATTAGCCTGCGCCTTGAAAGACCGCAGGCGACCGATGCTCGTACGACACAGATTCTGAGCGGAACATGCATCGACAATATGCAACTGACCTGTGACTCATATGAGGTCGACGCCGAGTTGTTGTCGTCCGATGCTGATCAGATAGTCGACGCGACTCTGCATTCGCACCTGTTGAGAAGCCTGTGCCCGGTCACTGCGCAGCCGGATTCAGGCAGTGTGTTGATCGAGTACTCTGGTGCCAAAATCGAGCCCGCCAGTCTGTTGCGCTATATCGTTTCGTTTCGTAATCACAGTGATTTCCATGAAGCCTGTGTCGAGCGCATCTTTCAGGACATCAAACATCAATGTGGCGCCGAGCGACTCACCGTGTATGCACGCTATCAACGCCGCGGCGGAATCGATATCAATCCGTTTCGTTCGACAGAAAAAACTCACGCACAGAATCTGCGCTTATGGCGCCAGTAATTCAGTCGTTGATATCGTCAGGCGAGAGCTTGTGTCCCCAACCCTGTTTCGCCTCGAGGTAACGGCGATTATCCTCGCTGACACCGCAGACATGTTTCACCATCGTAATATCGGTAATGCCGTGTTCGTTAAGATCCGTGAGCTTCTTCGGGTTGTTGGTCATCAATCTGATCGGCAGACCGCCGACAAAATACTTCAACAAAGTCGCCGCATCGCTAAAGTCTCTGGAGTCATCCGGCAGCCCAAGCGAACGATTCGCCTCGTAGGTGTCCTCGCCGGAGTCCTGCAGCAAATAGGTTGCGGCCTTGGCCCATAAGCCGATTCCCCTGCCTTCATGGCCGGACATATATACGATCACCCCGCCCTGATCGTCTGCATCGATTCGTCGCAACGCGGCAGTGAGCTGCGGTCCACAATCGCAGCGCTTGGAACCGAATACGTCTCCAGTTAGACAACTAGAATGCACACGAACTAACGGCTTACTCCAAGCATCGCGGTCGCCGATGACCAGCACGCTGTTCACCGCCATCGCCGATGCGAGTGATGCAAACGATTCCTGCACTTTTTGCGCGCGCAACTCATCGGCGAGATGCTGTGCTTTCTCGAGTTCGGTATTGCGCACACACGCATACCACTGCACCAGCATGCCGCGCTGGTCGGTGCCGAGCGGCAACGGAATCGGCCCGAGGATGCTAATGGTCTGACCGCTCGCGGCATCGTCGACGACCGGTATTCCGTCGCGGTCGATGCGAAACAGTTTGCCTTGTGCGCTCAAGCGCTCACGAATACTCGGGTCGATATAGCTGAACATGGCGCGGATTATGCCGGAAACCCGCGCCCAGGCGAGCGTCGGCGGTGGCCGCCGGCGGCGCGCCGGCGGCTGAGGGCATGCCGCGGATTGTGCGATTCGCTCGTCGGCCAAGCTGAAAATTCAACTTGCTGACTTCCTGGTCATTAACTATACTTACTGACCAACAGGTCATTAGGAGTCCGATATATGTCCGAGCCGCGTTACCGACGCCGCAAGGAAGAGCGGCCGCAGGAAATCACCGACGCCGCTTTCGCGGTATTCGCCGAGAAAGGCTACGCAGCGACCCGCGTCCAGGAGGTTGCGAAACGTGCTGGTGTTAGCAAAGGACTGATGTACCTGTATTTCAAAACCAAGGAAGAACTCTTCAAGGCGGTTATCAAGAGTGTCGTTATTCGCCGAGTCGATGCGCTGGTCGATGTCGTCGAAAACACGGACCTTTCCTCGGAGGAATTCTTGCGCGGGCCGATGGCCGAGTTCATGAAACGAATCCCGGGTTCGCCTGTTGCGGTGGTTATTCGGCTGCTTCTGTCGGAAGGTCCGCGCCATCCCGACCTCGTTGACTACTACTGGGAAAATGTCGTGTCGAAGGGGCTCGGTGCCATTTCGCGCTTTGTCGAACGTGGCATTGAACGTGGCGAGTTCCGGAAAAGCGCGGTCAGCGATTTGCCACAAATCTTGCTGGCCCCGATGATGCTGTCGACGGTATGGAACATGCTGTTTGCGAAACGCCGATTGGATTCGGACAAATTGATCGATACGCATGTCGACATGTTGCTGGACTACATCAGAACAGAAACGGTGCGCCCATAATGAAGACAAGCCCACATGACATCATCGGTGTTGCCGCATTGCTGTTGGCAGCATGTAGTCCCGGCAATGAGCACAACAGGGTCGTTGGCGAGCTTGCCTCCGATCGCATCGAACTGACGGCCGAAATGGCCGAGCCGATCATTGACATTGCCGTGGCCGAAGGCACCACGATTGAGGTGGGTCAGATACTGCTCCGTCAAAACAGCGACCGCGCCGTGACGCGCCTCGCCGAGACCACGGCATCACTGTCACAGGCACAGGCACGTTTGGACGAATTGATCAGAGGACCGCGTGGTGAACAGGTACGCGCCGCTCGCGCAAACGTCGATGGCGCGAAAAACGAATTCGAATTTCGCTCGTCCGATTACTCGCGAATCGAGGAAATCCATGCCAAAAATCTCGCGTCAGTCGAAGCGCTGGATCGCGCCAAAGCCGCATTGGACGCTGCGTCGGCGAACCTTGACTTGCGGCGAGCACAGCTTGAAGAACTGCTGGCAGGCACGACCGTTGAAGAACTCGCACAGGCAGAGTCAGCTGTACAGCAGGCCGAAGCCCGACATCATAGCGCGCAAATTGATGTGGATAGACATACGATTCGCGCGCCGGCGAATGGCGTTTTGGACAGCCGCCTGTTCGAAGTCGGAGAGCGCCCGGCTCCAGGCCAAGTCGTCATGGTCATGCTGGGCGGCGATCAACCGTATGCACGCGTTTATATCCCGGAGAGTTTGCGCGTCAACATAAGTCCCGGCACACCTGCCCGAATTTACGTCGACGGGCTCGACGCTCCGATCAATGGGCGGGTTCGCTGGGTTGCCAGTGAAGCCGCGTTCACCCCTTATTTTGCGTTGACCGAACGTGATCGCGGCCGGCTTAGCTTCGATGCGAAAGTTGATATTGTCGAGCAACGCGACCGCCTACCCGATGGCGTACCCGTTGAGGTTGAATTCCTATTGAGTGATGGCGCCAAATGAACGCCAACCTGGCGATCGAGGCTCGCGGATTGTCAAAATATTTTGGCGATCTTCGCGCCGTGAGTTCGCTGGACCTAGAAGTGCCACGCGGTAAGATTTATGGGTTCCTCGGGCCGAACGGTTCGGGCAAATCGACAACGATCCGAATGCTATGCGGCTTGCTTACGCCAACCGAAGGTGACGCCACAGTGCTCGGCACCGTCATTCCGGGCAACAGCAAGGCGCTTAGGCCGAAAATAGGTTACATGACCCAGAAGTTTTCTTTGTTCGGCGATATGAGCGTATTCGAAAACCTGCAGTTCATCTCGGAAATTTATTCCTATCCGGCGAAGGATCGCTCGACTCGTATCGGTGAATTGCTCCTAAAATACGATCTTCGTGATCAGCGCGATCAACTCGCTGGCACAATGAGTGGCGGACAAAAGCAACGCCTAGCGCTAGCCTGCGCCGTACTGCACCATCCCGAACTGTTGCTCCTCGACGAGCCGACCAGCGCCGTTGACCCGCAAAGCCGGCGCGATTTTTGGTCGAATCTATTCCGACTTGCCGAGAGCGGCACGACAATCATGGTCTCGACGCACTACATGGATGAGGCTGAACGCTGCCATCGCCTCGCAATTCTCGACCGCGGCGTTAAGGTCGCCGATGGCACGCCTCAGCAACTGCAGGCTAGCACCGGCATGCACATCGTCGAAGTTGTCGGTGAGGATCCATACGCCGCACAGGCGGCGCTCATAGACGTCCCGGAAATCGTCAGCGTTACACAGCTTGGCGTACGCTTGCGCGTATTGATCCCGATATCGGTAAGCGATCCAACGAGCTTGGTGCTGCAGGCACTTGCACAACATAGAGTCTCGGCAGCGGCGGAAGTCACGCACGCAACGCTCGAAGACGTATTCGTCGCGGTAACTCTGAAATCGGCGGAGCGAGTCACGTGAATTCGCTGTCCCGACTCTTCGCGATAATCAAAAAGGAAGTGCGTCAGCTGAGCCGTGATCGCCTGACATTCGGCATGGTGGTTGGGTTGCCGATCATGCAAATTCTATTGTTTGGTTACGCGATCAACACGGATGTTCGCAATCTACGCACCGCGATAGCCGATCAGTCCGCGACGCATTTGTCGCGCCAGTTCATCGCCGAGCTCGCCGAGACCCAGGTTGTTGATATCGTTTCATTTGTCGACACGCCGAACGTTTTGGAGGCGAAACTACGCAAAGGCGACGTGTCAGTCGGCGTATTGATCCCGGCCGATTTTGATCGTCGAGTCACTGATTCAGCGCGCGCCGCCGTCCAGCTGCTGGTCGATGGCAGCGATCCGACGATCTTGGCGGTCGCCAACCAGTTGTCGGCGATGCCGCTCGGATTCGATACGATGGTGGCCGGCAAACCGAACGCCGCAAACATCGAGGTCCGCCCTTACTACAACCCGGAGCGTCGAACGCCCGTCAACATCGTTCCCGGGCTGATGGGTGTCATTCTGACAATGACAATGATGTTGTTCACCGCCGTCGCTATCGTTCGTGAGCGTGAGCGAGGCAACCTGGAGTTGTTGATCAATACGCCGGTCAGCTCGGCCGAACTGATGATCGGCAAAGTCGTGCCGTATATCGTTATCGGCCTGATACAGATCGCACTGATTTTGCTTGTGGGTTGGCTGCTATTCGATGTGCCGGTACGCGGCAGCATCGTCGACTTGTATATTGCTGCAGCATTATTCGTTGCTGCCAATCTCGCGCTCGGGCTGTTTATTTCGACCGCAGTAAGTACTCAGTTTCAGGCGATGCAGATGACCGTGTTTTTCCTGCTGCCATCGATCCTGCTATCCGGATTCATGTTCCCATTCGACGGCATGCCGAAACTTGCACAATACATCGGTGAAGTCCTGCCGAATACCCATTTCATTCGGCTAACGCGCGGCATCATGTTGCGCGAAGCCTCGATAACCGAGCTCGCGTCAGAGCTTATCTTTCTCGCGGTATTCACGACGATTGCAATGATTGCCGCAGGGCTGCGATTCAGCAAACGCTTGGATTAGGACCGTTTCGCAGCGACGACCAGAATGAAAACGCATCGGCCGATAATCGCCAAATGCCCGAGTCGTTTTATCTAGTCGCTTCCCATGCTCGCAAAACCCCACGCTTTCTGGTCCAATTCGAGAATATGCCCAAGAACACACGAGAAAATCCGACGGTTTTTATCGTCGACGACGATCCAGCGATACGCTTCGCGATGCAGGCGCTGATGGATTCCGTCAATCTGCGCCATGAGATATTCGGCTCGGGGGACGATTTTCTGCAGCAGGTCTCCGAACCTCGCCCCGGATGTCTTGTACTCGATATTCGCATGCCTGGCCTTGGTGGCCTCGAACTCCAGCAGGAACTCATCGATCGTGGCAACGATTTGCCGATTATCTTTATCACCGGCCACGGCGATGTACCGATGGCGGTTGAAGCAATGCAGAAGGGAGCGATCGATTTCATCCAGAAGCCTTTCCGCGACCAAGAATTACTCGATCGTATTAGCGAAGCACTCAAGACCAACAGGGAACGACGCGAAGAACAGCAGAAGCACAGCGAAGTCGCCGAGCGTGTTGCGAAACTGACGAATCGAGAACGCGAAGTCTTCGATTTGGTCGTCACCGGCAAACCGAACAAGGTGATTGCTTATGAACTTGGGGTCAGCCAGAGGACCGTCGAGATTCATCGCGCGCGCGTCATGGAAAAGATGCAGGCGCGCTCGCTTGCCGACCTCGTTAAGATGCACCTGGTGAACTGAGACCTAGCGTCAAGTCCGGCGTTGCTCGTCAAACCTGGCACAGTCAATGCACTCGCGTGCATACGGATAGGCCTCCAGACGTTTTGGCGAAATATTCACCCCGCACTGCATGCAGATTCCAAAGTCGCCGGCGTCAATGCGCCTGAGTGCCGCAGAAATTTTCGCGATCTCGTTGCGCGCCTCGTTACCTAGCGCATCAACGACTTCACTATCTTCTAGCTCTTTGGCCCTCTCCTTCGAATCCGCGTGGTAACCGCGCCGCAAATTTGCGGTGATTCTCTCGAGACGCGCCTCAAGCTCCTGTTTTTTGGCTTCAAGCTTTGCGCGTACGTCAGCGTGCATTGCGGCCGGCATCAGCGGCTCCTTGTATTTCGGACCAGCGTCATCTAAGCGCAGTCAAGTAGGCGAAAGAATCGGTATAAGCACTTATGCTCGGGTACGTAAATTCCGAGATGCGCATGGGACCACGCCCTATAGATAATCGGGCTATTGAGCCCTACATTTATGCCTTGAAAATGTGTTTCCTGCCGTTGCCGATTGGGTGTGACCATGCATAACATCTCCAAAATTCTAGCAGTTATCGACCCAACCGTGGAAGAACAGCCGGCGATGCACCGAGCGGCGTGGCTCGCAAAACGCTGTGGAGCAAGCCTGGAGCTCTTGGTCTGCTACTACAACGAGTACCTTAGCGGCGATCGCCTGTTCGACTCGCCATCGCTTGAGAAAGCGCGTGCCGAGATTATGGGCGGCCAATCAAAGCACCTGGAAGATATCGCGGAGCCCATTCGCGACGATGGGATTGTCGTAACGACATCGGCCATTTGGGATCACCCATTGTTTGAGGGCATCGTACGTCACGCCATCGAAATCAGCGCCGATATCGTCTTCAAGGATACGCATCACCATTCAGCGGTTGCGCGCGCGTTGCTGACAAATACGGACTGGAACCTGATTCGTACTTGCCCAGTCCCGCTGTGGCTCGTAAAACCGACCGAGATGTCGGAAGAACCCGCATTTGTTGCGGCGATCGATCCGCTAAATCAACATGACAAGCCGGCTGCGCTTGACGATGAGATTTTGCAACTCGGCAAGACCTTGGCTGACAACGTTGGCGGCAGCTTGCACGCGTTCCATTCCTACGATCCGCGGATCGCGGTCGCAACCGCCACGGCCAATGCCTATATACCGGTGTCATTGCCATTCGATGAAATTGAACAGCAGATGCACGACGACCACAAAAAGCGCTTCGTCGAGATTACTTCATTCCACGGCGTCGACGATGACAAAGCGCATTTGGTTGCAGGCATGACACACGAGGAACTGCCTATCGTAGCCGAGAAAATCCATGCCGATGTCGTCATCATGGGGGCCGTTGCGAGAAATCGCTGGAAACGCCTGTTCATTGGCGCGACGGCCGAGCGCACGCTCGAGCGCTTGCCTTGCGATTTGTTGATAGTCAAACCTGACTGGTTTCAAACACCGGTCACTCTTGAAACTCACGAAGCCGCCTAAGCAACTCTCATCCTTTAGTTTGACTAGTAGCTCGCAGTGAACTGCAGCCAGAACTTCGTCGTGTCCGGAAACGCTGTGGCATCGCCCGAGAAAAACGCAGCTTTGATGAGCACGCCATAGCGTTTCGCGAAGCCGCGTCCGGCTGAAAGATCGAATTCGGTACCATAATCGGTGCTACCGGTTTCTGCCGAAAAGTCATGGTAGACGCCGGTGAGATTCCAGTCGCCAGCCTTGTATTTGGCCGTCACGTAGATATCGTCGATGCCACCGTCCGGTGTCGTCAGGAACTTATCAGCCCATCCCTGGAATGGGTGCAACGTCGCAAGCGGTGTTCGAAACGCGCCACCAGGCGCCGCATCGCCGCCAAGCGATTCGAAACTCAGACCAAGCGACAGACTGCTTGACAGCGCCCACAACGCGTCTACATGAAAATACTGCGCGTCGTAGTTGACCGGGTTGTTGGCGGCGTCTGACTGCGTCGCAAGCTCTCCTACAAGCGATATGGTACCGTCGCCCGCCGCGATCTTACCCGCGATGCGCGCCCCGGCCGTTGCAGTCGAGTTTGCGGCGCTTGATGGATCATCGTAGTCAAGATAGTACACATACGGCACGACAGACCAATTGTCATTAATGGTCACCTTTGCGTTGAGAAAATGCGCATCAACTTTGTTCTTACCAACTGGCGAACCGTCGCCAAAAATTCGCCGTACAAAATTGATGTAGCTATAAGAAAGCGCCGTTTTCGATATTGCGTTCGTCGTCAGAGTCAGGCCGTCGAAAGTCTGCCCATTTTGCCGCCAGCCGACGTTGCCGACGAATCGGTGATTGTCGAGCAGAATGCGTTGCCGACCAAGGCGAAGCTTCCAGTCTGTTGCGAAAGCGTAGTCCAAATACAGCTGATTCAGGTCCGAACCGCTAGGATCGGCTACAACCGGGTATTGAGTCCGCCCCGGACTGGTGCCGCCGCCGGAATTGAAGTCGCGCAGCAACACTTGGAACACGTGGTCGAACTCACCGAACGCAGACCAGTTATTCCATGCGCCGGTGCGGTAGTTCAGCCGCAATCGCGCCGTCGAAGCGTTTGCATTTTCGCTGAAGCCGTCCTGATCGACATACTCATAACGATAGCGAATCGCGACATTGGCTTGGCCCGACGTGATTGCCTCGGCGAGGTCATTGCTGTTTTCTTGGGCGCCCGCAAAAAGCGGAATCGTCAATACAACAAGTGCCGATACGATTTTGCAATCGCACACCATATTCAACTCCTGGTCTACCTATTGATCAGTAGATGTCATGTAATGTATTGAAAATATTAAACTTTCCTGTAGGCGTAATTAGATTGGGATCCTTGATTACAGCCTTAAGTTTGCGAGTCCTGTCATCGACAATAACGATTGCCGACTGCTGCTCTTTGCCACTCCACACTGAAAACCAAACCTCATCGCCAGCCTTGTTGAACTCGGGCTGCACAATGCGCTTCGGCCCTTCGCCGAGATCGGCCCATTCGGCAATCGGAAGTTTTTCGAAGCCAGCGTCAAGATTATTGATGTCGAACACCGCGATACTCTGGCTAATCGACTCATCCGGATTCAGCGGCGCATCGACCCACAAATTTGTCGATGTCGGATGCGATTTAACAAACAACGAACCGCCGCCCATACCATCGAGCACGCGCACGGTCTGCCAAGCAGACTTCGGATTGCCACTCGGGTCCGTACCGAGAAAGGTCACGTTCGCATTACCAAGCGCGCTTGTGACCCAAACGGGACCGTAGTCCGGGTCGTCGAGATTTGCCCCTCGACCCGGGTGCGGTGTTTTTGTCACATCAGCTAGCGCGACGAGTTTGCGTTCCCTCGAGTCGACAATCGCAATCTTGTCAGACTGGTTTGCCGCAGTCATGAAATAGCGCTTGCTGCGATCCCAACCGCCGTCGTGTAGGAACTTCGCGGCACCGATATCGGTCACCGACAAACTTTCAATGTCACTGTAATCGACCAGCAGTATGTGGCCAGTTTCCTTCACATTGATAATGAAGTCCGGATGCTCATGCGAAGCGACAATCGCAGCAACTCGCGGTTCCGGATGGTACTCCTGAGTATCGACTGTCATGCCGCGCGTCGATACGATTTTCATTGGCTCGAGCGTGTCGCCGTCCATGATCACGTACTGCGGCGGCCAGTAAGCACCTGCGACCGCGTATTTGTCTTCGTAGCCTTTGTATTTGGACGTCTCGACCGACCGCGCTTCGAGACCGACTTTGATTTCGGCGACTCGTGCCGGTGGATCCATCCACAGATCGATCATGTCGACCTTGGCATCGCGGCCAATGGTGTAAACGTAGCGGCCTGATGCCGATACTCGCGAGATGTGCACGGCATATCCCGTCTTGAGTCGCGTGACAATCTCTTTACTATCGCCATCGATAATCGCAACCTCACCGGAATCACGTAGCGTAACCGAGAAGAAGTTTTCAATATCGCGATCATGCTGTGGTTCGCTCGGACGATCCTCGGGTGGCACGATGACATTCCAGCTCGCACGGATTTCCGGCATTCCATATTCAGGCGGTGCTGGCGGTTCCTGTTGCAGAAAACGCGCCATGATGTCGATTTGTTCCGCTGACATCTCGCCGGATGTGCCCCAATTCGGCATGCCGGCGGGCGAGCCGTAGTTGATCACGGCCTTTAGATACTCGGTGCCTT
>Ga0224508_10001668_pt1 | contig 19646 bp, 14 predicted proteins | sample SF_Jan12_sed_USG_4_FD_170157 | JGI IMG/M metagenome (GOLD analysis project Ga0224508, IMG submission 170157) | Sediment microbial communities from San Francisco Bay, California, United States - SF_Jan12_sed_USGS_21 | ecosystem: Environmental > Aquatic > Marine > Sediment | place: USA... | reverse complement strand
CCGCACGACCATACCGGGCGCCACAAGCGTCGTGCAGCTCGCGGGATAGCCGCGCTGCCCCTCGATCTCGACGAGGCAAACACGGCAGCTGCCAAAAGCCTCGAGCATGTCGGTAGCGCAAAGCTTCGGCACGGCGCGATCCGCCTCCGCCGCTGCGAGCATGACTGAGCTTCCCTCGGGCACCGTCACCTCCACCCCGTCCACGGTCAGCGTGACAGGTTCACCGTCACGCGGCGGCGTGCCATAGTCAATGCCATCGCGCAGGCCCCTGACTTCATTCCACATGTGATTCCTCCGTGTCCCTTGAGCCCGAAGTCCGCTGGAAAAAGTAGCAAAGCGGAAAGCACTCGAAGCGGCACCACGCCGCCCTCCGCGCATAGGCTTGCATGCTCCATAACGCCGCGCAGGGCCACCAGCTGCCGATAATTGTCCGCGAACTTCTCGCCGGGCACAATACCAAAGCTCTCGATGATTCTTCAGACCACCTACGATATAGACAAAGCCCAACAGCCACGGTGCGCTGCCTAAGAGCGTGCTTTGCAGAGGTATATAAAGATGATAGCGGGGGCTCGCTTTGTACGTTAGCAACAGCCCCTCCGCGCCTCGCCGTACTGGAGGTTCCGCTGAGCTGCGTACCCTCCTCAGAACGCGAGCGCCAGCATTCCGGCACCCCAGACGAGCAAAGCGATACCAGTCGCGTAACCGAGCCAGTGGCCGGCGGGGACAGTCTTTTCGAACAGAACAAACAGGGCGAGACCCGCGATCCAGTAAAGGTTCATCACCCCGCCGAAAAATAGGAGCCCCATCAGGAACCAGCAGCAGCCGACGCAGAAAACGCCGTGCACAAGGCCCATGCGTAACGCGCCACGGGCGTCGCGCCGCCAATGGGTGATCAGGAATGCAAGCGGCGATCGGCAGTGGCGAAGACAAGCATGCTTAATCGGGGTGAGTTGGTAAACGCCGGCGGCGAGCAGCAGGACGCCGCCGAAGATCACGTTGGTCCCGACGAGCATCGGTGAAAGGATACCGGTTCGCTCGAACCCCCACTGCAGGGTCACCGCGACCAGACTGAAGCCAGCCCATGCGGCGAGATAGCCGACCGCGAATATGCTCGTCGCAACATGGGGATGGTCGGTTTCGCGTTGCTTGCGATTGACCGTCGCGAATAAAAGGATCATCGGCGCTGCGCTGGGCAGCATCATCGCTACCATCATGACCCACCACATGAAGAACATCAGGACTGCATAGCCGGGCGTCCAGACCGCGGGCGTCATCATTGGCATGCCGGCCATGCCCCCTGCCATCCCGAGCTGCAACATGCGGGTCATCTCGTACGCCGACATGCCCATGCCGGCGCCGGCCAGCAGATACGCCCACGAAAGTGCGATAACCGCAATAAGCGCGGTAACGACGACCAAGCGATCGCGCCTCACCAGTGCCTCAAGTATGGCGTCGACGGGCACCGTCATCCCCTTTTCACTCGATCTGACGTCCTGCTCCAAGCCATGCTGTGAACCTTGTTCTTTCGCGGATCAGCCCATCTTGATTCCAGTGGTGAACACAAAAATGGGCCCATGAATCTTCGAACGCCATCTCCATATCACCCGTCACCGAGGTCGTACCTTGTCCGATTTCTGCGTAAGTAAACTCGAAACTGCCGCTACGACGTGCCAGCGCAATGTGGAACGGTTGGCCATTAAACTCGTTGATAATCGGTTTGCCGCTGCTGCTCATGATGCCCGGTATATCAACCCTTGCGGTTCTGAGTTCCAAGTCCGCTTCCAGATCAATCGGCAGGAACAACGTCTCGCAAAACTCCGAGCATGTGGACTCGAATACGGAGAATAAATTGCTCAGTGGTTCGCATGCCTCGCCTGAGATAATTGTTTCAAGTGCGACCCGCTGAGCTTCATCCGTACGTTCGTCGATAACAATCTGGCGTTTGCCATTTCCCTCCTTGATCTCGCCAGGCCACTTGTACAGCGCCGCCCAATTCAACCCCGCGAGCGGCGTATCGTTGAAATGACCTTCAATGATGTTGCCGACGAAGGCTGACTGACAATAGCCATGGGTGCTCGGCAAGTTGAATTGGCAACCGCAATTCACAGCGCAATTGCAGTTATCGTATGTTTCACTCTTGAATAGCCATTGATTCTGCATGTCGTCGCCCCCAATTTGTCATCTGGCCTACATATTAGAACTTTCCGCGTGTTAACTACTCCACTCCTATTTTTTCCGGGATTGTAAACTCATGCACCGATCCAATCTGTGAGCTTTGATCTTCACCGGATCAAACCATCCTGGTTGTAGTGGTGAACACAAAATAGCGCCCATGAATCTTCGAACGCCATCTCAAGGTCACCGGTCACCGTGGTCGTGCCTCGTCCGATTTCCCCATAGGTAAACTCGAAGCTTCCAGTCGGGCGTGCGATTGCGATGTGGAATGGTTCACCGTTGAATTCGTTAATGATCGGTCTGCCAGCACTCTTTACGACACCCGGAATGTCAACTTTGGCTGTTCTGCGCTCGAGGTTAACTTCGAGTTCGATTGGCAGAAACATAGTTTCGAAAAACTCGGTGCATAAGGAACCGAAGACAGAGAAATGATTGCTGAGGTGTTCGCACGCCTCGCCCGAGATGATCGTTTCTAGAGCAATGCGTTGAGCGTCGTCCGCTCGCTCGTCGATCACAATCTGACGCTTACCGTTTCCCTCTGCGATCTCATCGGGAAATATGCAAAGCAGCGCCCAATTCATGCCCACGAGCGGCGTGTCGTTGAAATGGCCTTCGACAATGGTACCGACGTAGGTGAATTGACAATTGCCATGTGTCGTGGGCTCGTTGAATTGACAGCCGCAGCTCACGGAGCAATTGCAGTTGTCGTAGGTATGGCTCATGAATTCCCATTGATCAGGCATGTCGGAAACCTCCCAAGATCGTCACTGCGATTCGGCATTGAATATGAACAAATGACCGCATTGGGCCGTTAGCGGCTCTTCACTACAATACTAGTCCATCGTGTGCTTTAGGGAGTCATGCGAACATCGAATGAATGGATCGCAGGCACAAAAAACCCGGCACTAGGCCGGGTTTTCGGTTTCCTGGTAGCGGGGGCAGGATTGCCTTCGCCCCTTCGGGGCTCAGTTAGTCTCGGCGCCTGTTAACCAACGCTACGCGTCGGGGCGCCTCGGCTTGAACTGCTCCCTCGCAGGTTCAAACCTTCTCCATTTCCAAATGAAAAAGGGCCCCACAAGGGGACCCTTTATTCATTTGGTAGCGGGGGCGTGATTTGCACTGTTCCTACGGTCCTGACGCGCATTCACTTGAAATAGTTCGAACCCGCCTATTTGGCCTTATCTTCGTCCCCGATCGTCCGCTTTCGGCATGCCAATTTTGGCCCAAAGATACTGAGTGTCCCTATTTCACTATTTCAGCTCCTATTTCATCTAAGAAATAAAACCGGCACATCATAAACTCGCCTTGAACTGTCCATGGCCTGTGACTCAGCGATTCTGGTCGGCAACGTTGCTTTCCGGAATTGTTCTACCTGTTTGAGAGCCCTACCAGACGAAGTTGGGCGAGCTATACTTGAAACGAGTGCCTGAACTGGAAAGACGCTCAAATCGTGTTGTCGGCAACCTATTGCAGGTTTGATATGGGGCCTGCCATGAACGGAAAAAATCATGAGCTTCGAATCGCCATTGCTGCGTCGTTGGCCCTGCCGGCTTCCCAAGTCTACGCCCAGAGCAACCATGACGTCATAGACGAGATCATCGTAACCGCGACGAAGCGTGAGCTGTCGGTCCAGGACGTGCCCTTCAATATCTCCGTGTTCGAGGAAGATCGCCTGCGGGACGGCAATCTGTTCGACATCGACCGATTGTCGCAGGAGGTCTCGGGACTCAACGTCGTCAATTACGGCGCCGAGAACGTCAGAAATATTGTGCTCCGGGGGATGAACGCCACACGGCTGCAGGTTATCAGTAGCGCGAGTACGACCAGTATCTACATGAACGACACGGTGCTCGACTATACGAATCTCGACATCAACGACGTTTCTCGCGTCGAAGTGCTGCGCGGCCCCCAGGGAACACTTTATGGGGGCGGCGCCGTCGGCGGTACCATCCGTTACGTGACTAACCAGCCGGACCCCTCGCAACTGACCGGCTGGGTTGAAGCGGGGCTGTGGGAGACCACACAATCCGGTGGGACAGGATGGGAGACGAACGCAGTTCTGAACGCGCCGCTGATAGACGACGCACTGGCCCTGCGCCTGTTCGCCGGCTACAAGGAGGTACCCGGGTACATCACGAAAATTGGCTATCCCGATCGTCCCGGTTTAACGCCGATCCGAAAGGAAAATCAGAACTCCAACGACCGCTTCAATGCTCGCGCCGCACTGCGCTGGATCATGGATGACAATGTCGAAGCTACGATCGCTTATACCGGCCAGCGGCTGGACGCCAGTGGCAACGGCGGGGCGACGCCTGGCGTAGGCGACGAATTTACAGGGGTCGGCGGCATCGTGGACGAGGCCAAGGACGAGAGCATCGATCTGTACACGCTCGATATCGTCGCGGATCTGAATTTCGCAGAGCTGACGTCAAATACGGCGTACCACGACGAGCGCCGAGAATTACTGGTGTGGGACACGACGAGATTCGTGTTGGAGATCTCCGAATCGGTCGGTCTATATTACGAATTGTATCCTCAGTTCTTCACCGATACTGGTAACGTTGAATTGACTAGGCGATTTACGCAAGAGTTCCGCCTCGTATCGACGACGCCCGACAGCTTCATAGACTACGTCGCCGGTGCGTTTTATCGCAATCAGGACGACAAGCAGTTAGACGGTCACGAGGAGGCCCCTGGACTCCCACAGTTTATGAACGAGTTCTATTTCGGTGCCGGCGAAATATCCAACCGCCCCGACGATTTAGACTTCGTTGTGCATACCGTCAGGGAGTCGACGGATTGGGCGGTTTTCGGTGAGGTCACCTTCAACCTGATGGATCGCTGGGACGTCTTGCTCGGCGGCCGCTACTTCGATTGGGACATCCAGGGCGATGAAGACATCGCCTTCCCGCTGTTCGAGGAGATCTTGGACAAGTTCGGCGAGCCCGGCTGCGCACCCACACAGGCTGGAATCGACCCCACATTGTATCCGTGCACGCTGGCACACTCGATCTTAGACAACCGCGTAAGTGATTTCGTTTACAAGATAAATACGTCGTATAAATTCGACCGCGTTGACGCATTACTTTTTGCAACGATTGCCGAAGGCTTCCGGCCTGGTGGCGCAAATACTGTCAATTCCGCACTGGCGGCGGTGATTGATCCGCGCTTTCTCGGCTACGACCCGGATAAAGCAATTAGCTACGAACTCGGCGTCAAGTCCAAGCTGCTGGATGACCGCTTTCGCCTGAATGCGAGTATCTATCGCATCGACTGGGAAGACATACAACTCAGCACGCGAGTCGGTGCCGGATTCCTCGCTACCGTCAACGGCGACGATGCTCGGATACACGGAGTCGAACTAGATCTGACCGCACTGATTACAGATTCGCTGCAGCTGGATTTCAGTTTAAATACATTGCAAGCGGAACTGGTAGAAGACACGTTGACGACACCGGAAATCGACGGCCAGAACGGAGATCGCCTGCCCGGCTCCCCAGAATTGCAGGCGCACGTGGCGCTGCGTTACGACACCGAGTTCGCGAATTCGATGAACTGGTTTTTAAGAGTTGTCGGCAGCTACACGGGCGATGTGACTGCCTACTTGAACGACAATCAATTCAACCAGTTGATCAGCCCCGCGGAGCTGTCTGAAAACCGATTCTTCGATCGAATGCCAAGTTATTCAGTCTGGAACGTGACCACCGGACTGGCGCGCGATAATTGGAACCTGTTCGGTTATGTCGACAATCTGCTCAACGAGAAATATATCGTAGCATCGTCGACTTTCGAACTCGGGCCGGTCGACGATCCGATCTCGCGCCAGCATTATTACGGTCGTCCGCGCACGATCGGAGTGAACCTGCGTTACGTGTTTTGAGCGTCGGCTCCGAGCATCTCGACGAGGCCGCTCATGTGGTCGGCGTGATGCTTCCAGCGGCCGATGCTGCGCCGGTGTATCGGCTGCCTGACTTGTGCGGCGCTTGCCGTGGCAACGGGTCGTATGGACCGGTTGGCGTCGATGCAGGCGTCTTGCCAGTTTAGGCCACAATGATCCAGTACCCGCCGGGCCGTTGTTTCCTGGTCCGTCACCAGATCTTCATAGGCCACATCTTGGATTCGCCCTGGCAACATTTGGCGCCAGTGATCCATAAGTTTCCGATACCTGAGGAAATGCCGGCCCATCGTAGCGAGGTCGTACGAATATCGACAGCTTCCGAGGCTGAATAACTGCTTGAAATTGCTGAAGCAGGTGTCCATCGGGTCCCGAAACGTATGGATTATCTTCGCATCCGGTAGCGCAAGAGCGATAGCGCCTGCGAGCTGATAGTTGAGCGGGTACTTGTCGGTGAAGAAACGAGATTCATCCAGTCGAAACTGCACGTTGTCCATATAACGTCGTCCCAGCTCGGCGAAGTCGATATTTGCAAAGTCTTTCTGCCACCGACGCTGTTGTGCTTTGCCCGACCTCGGCATGCACATTCTAGTGAACTCAACGTTGAACGTTCGCAGTTCACCAGCAGGAAAAACTTCGTCGTGTCTCCCGAGGATCTGCTCGAGCAAGGTTGAGCCGGTTCTCGGCATCCCAATTATGAAAATTGGCGCTGACCTGGCGTGTCCCTGCGGATGGCTTTCGAACAGCGCAGCATCGAAAATTCGATGCAGATTGTCGAACGTCTCTTTTTCGGCCTTTTCGTCGTGAGGATATTTGCGCTGGACAATGCAGTTACCACGCGCAAGGTACCTGAACGACGCCTGGAACTGCCCGAGGTCTTCATGCTCTTTGGCTAATGCGAGTGACAGATACATCTCCCCGCCCTCGTCCAGCTCGGGCCGGTCCAGCAAGTCCGCCAGTTCTTCGATATTGTTCGAGTCAACACTCTGCTTGCGTATCTGCGAGATACTCCAGCGCGCCCGATGATTTTCGGGGTCGAGCGCAATGGCCCGTTGAAACGCGGCTTCTGCCTCGTCCGTCCTGTTACCGAAGTGGAGCGAACTCGCGAGATTGCTATGGAACTGCCCAACATCCGGATTATCGGCGACGGCCTGACGAAATAGTGCCAAAGCTTGATCGTGCCGACCCAGGTGCGTGAGTATGGTACCCAGCGTGTCGAAGTCGCAGGTATCTTTCGGTCCCAGCTCGACTGCGCGCCGCGCCGCATCGTACGCCTCTTTGTCGTTCCGGACTGACAACAGACACCGGGACAATTGCGTCAAATAACTCGCGTTATGCGTTGCAAGAAATACTGACGTCTGACTCGCCTTGATCGCAGCAAGATTCCTGCCCAGGTTGAGCAGGATCGAGGACAGGCGATGAAATCCCTCGGCATTCTCAGGTTCGGCGCAAATCCATTGTTGGCACAGATCCAATGCATATCCCCAGTCGCCGCTGTCCGCGACTTGCACGACCTGTTCGCCGAGTCCGCGCGCCTGCATCGATCATGCCTCAGGGAAGTTCATGCGGCCGAGGAGTTCCTGGTATCGGGGGTCTGAAGCGAGCAGCTCATTATAAGTCCAGTCCGCCTTCAACCAAATCAACACTGTGTCATGTTCATCGAAAGCCTTGTTCAACCATTTCAGAGCCTCGTCGTATTCGCCAAGGCCGACATAGACATCGGCCAAGGCCACAGCAGAAACATGGCGGCCGTTTTCCCGCAGTTTCGTGAGCTCCGACAGATATTGGAGAGCCTTTTCCGGCTGGCCTAGCATTGCGTACTGGCGTCCTTTCAGACCCATATCGGATGGCGATAGATCTTTGCGGTATTGCTCGAATAGTGCGACATGCTCGCGCGCCAACTCGAATTCGTGCTGCCTTTCTTCTGGCGTGCGCGCATGCACGCCCCGCCTGAGGTACAGCTCCGCAATAACATCGTGCGTCTGAGGAAATTCAGCGTCGATCGCCAGGCTTTCTCTATAAATCTCTAGCGCTTCTTCATCCCGCCCCGCCATCCACAGAGCGAAACCGACCTCGTTGCGCGTGTGGGCGGGCAGCGGATCGAGTGCAAGAGCAAGTCTTGCGATTCTGACGGCATCGTCGAATCGGCCCATGATCGTGAGGAAGTTGCTGTACTTGACAAGTCCCAACGCATCGTTTGGGTTCAATTCGAGTCCCTGCTTGTAGCTGCTCTCCGCGCTATCCCATTGCCATTGGAATTCGCGAATTATGCCTAGCGCCATATGCGCATCCCCTAAATCCGGGTCCAGCTGCAGTGCCTCAAGTGCGGCCACTTCCGCCAGACGTATGACTTCAGCCGGGGAACCGGATGCATGCCAGCTTGCTAGCATGACGTGAGCCATTGCTTTGCCGGCCCACGCCGACGCGAATTTCGGGTCCTTAGCGATAGCTTCCTCATATTCGTTCAGAGCCTTGTTGAAAGAGTCTTCGTTCAGCTGGGTTAGGTGGAAGTTGCCTATTAGCCACGATTCGTAGGCCTTGGGATCCACTTGGCGCTCGCGCGCGAGCCCGGTCTCGGTGTCCGGCGTCAGCGTGATCTGCATCTTTTTCGCGATGGCCCGCGCAATTTCGTCCTGCAATGTCAGGATGTTTCGCAGCTTCCGCTGATAGTTCTCAGCCCAGATGTAGCTGTCCGTAGGTCCGTGAATGAGTTGCAGCGTGATTCGGACCTCTTCACCGTCACGCAACACTGAACCCTCAAGTATTGCCTCTACGCCCAGCTCGCGAGCAATCTCGGGCATCGTCTTGTCCGTGGACCTGTAAAGATCTGCCGACGTGCGTGATGTCACTTTGAGCGCTTTGATCTGTCCTACCGCAGCGGTTAAAGCTTCGGTCATGCCATCTACAAAATAGTCCTGTTCGGAACCTCCCATGAGGTTTTCGAGCGGAAGAACAGCAATGGACGAAATTTCTCCGGCGGCGGGAGCGCCGATCCAGTCCCCGATCGTACCTATATTCAGAGCCAATAGGGCAACGACGGCAATACTTGCGGTCCACGCTATGCGACGTCGCATGACCACTCGACGCGGCAGCAGCTTTTCCGGGCTGCGGCCTCCGCCTTTGTCTAGCCTGATACCTTCGGGCGTAATCTCGTAGGCCCAGGCGAAAATCAATGCGATGGGGAAACCAATGGCTAACAAGAGCAGGACTGTCTTGATGATCCAGCCCGGCGCTGCAACCGCGTCAAGAACGAGTTCTGCGACCTGGGCGATCAACCAAGCGACGGCCGCGTACGCGATCGCCACCTTTATTACGCTACGGCGCTGGAGTTCATCAAAAAACGACATCGTGCACCCGGTCGTTCCGCGGCCAGCTAAAGCAAGCCGATACGCGAAGCATGGCGCGATTAGAGGCGGATTTCTAGTGTTTGTTCCGCACCTGGGAGAAGGTACCGGTGATGAATCTCGCTGCGTATTTGTCCGTCTCGTAGATTGGGATGTTGTGAAAGCCACGCCGACGCGGCGGGTAGGCATCGCCTGTTTCGAATTCAGGATATTCGGCGTTGACGCGGCAAGCTCCGACATCTTTGCGAATCTAGATGCCGAACGCAGGCTGGAAGCTAAATGCCTCGCACTGTGTGCTAACGCTTCTGCGTGGCGTATGAATTGAGAATTTGAGGTAGCGGGGGACAGGATTGGCCTTCGCCCCTACGGGGCTCAGTTAGTCTCGGCGCCTGTTAACCGACGCTACGCGTCGGGGCGCCTCGGCTGAACCTGCTCTCTTCGCAGAACCAAATTCTGCCTCAATAGCAAAATTGAAAAAGCCGGCCCCGATGGGACCGGCTCTTTTCATTTTGGTAGCGGGGGCAGGATTGATTCGGATCTCCCTAAGGTCGATCCTCACCCCTTCGGGGCGCCGGGCTAGCCGGCGTCCAAAACGCTACCGCGTTTTGTTGACCTGCTTCGCAGGTTCAAACCCTGCACTCGCGTTAGCGAAAACAAAAAAGGCCCTCGCAAGGAGGGCCTTTTCTTGTTTTTGGTAGCGGGGGCGCGCTTTGTACGTTAGCAATAGCTCGACCAACCCTCGCCAAGTTTGAAATCCCATTGATAGCAGCGTAGTCGCCACTACCTAACTACTGGCGCGATGGCTGACTCTGCAATTGTTGCAGCACTTTCTCGACGCTGAGTGACCCCACGGCCTGGCTTGGCGGATAGTCTTTAAATGTTGCAAGGAACTGACCTACTATGGCTTGCGCAGGTACGAACAGCCACATCTGATCCGCATACCATCGTATGTAGAGTGCTGAGTCTGGCGTGGTTTCGAACGGGTCCTGACGCAGGTTCACCACCAGTGGCCAACTCGGTAATTTACGGTAAGCCTCATTGATTCCGCCTTCCATGACCGCGAAGTGAATCTTCCAGTCCTGATAACGGACAGCGTTGAGATTTCCGCCCGCGTCGAAATACATTATCTCTTTGCGTTCTCCCGGCCCCTGACCTGACAGAACAGCTGTCTGGTCGTATCCGTCGAGGTGCGTTCGAAATGATTTACCGGCGGCCTTGTGTCGGCCTTTCTTGAGCTTGTCCTTGATGTCAGGATCACCAGCTGCAGCCATTAGTGTCGGCACCCAGTCTTCGTGCGAGAAGATATCGTTGACGACTGTCCCTGGTTTTACTGTTCCCGGCCAGCGTACGGCTGCCGGTACGCGGAACCCGCCTTCCCAGGTTGTCCCTTTTTCGCCGCGGAACGGGATAGTGCCGCCGTCGGGCCACGTGATTTTCTCGGCACCATTGTCAGTGGAGTAGACGACAATGGTATTGTCGGCAATGCCTAATTCATCGAGCTTGTCCAAGACGATGCCGATGTCATAGTCGTGTTGTGCCATACCGTCTGCATAAAGGCCGTGCCCTGTCTTTCCGTCCCACTCAGGACTGAGGCGCGTCCAGACGTGCATGCGTGTGGCGTTTAACCAAACAAAGAACGGCTTCTCATCCTCCACAGCCTGCTCCATAAATCCGATGGCCGCGTCGCGAAATTCTTCGTCCGCCGTCTCCATGCGTTTGCGCGTGAGTGGACCTGTGTCCTCGATGCGCCCGTCCGCGTATGAGTGGATGACACCGCGCGGACCGAATTTCTTGTGGAACTCCTCGCTCTTCGGGTAGTGGTAAGTTTCCGGTTCCTCTTCCGCATTCAGGTGGTACAGGTTGCCGTAGAACTCGTCGAAACCGTGATTAGTTGGAAGGTACTCGTCGAGATCACCCAGGTGATTCTTGCCAAACTGACCGCTCACATAGCCGTGAGGTTTGAGCAATTCAGCGAGTGTCGGATCCTGGTCCTGCAGGCCCTGCTTGGCGCCGGGCATACCGATCGTTAGGAGTCCCGTTCGGAACGGATGTTGCCCGGTAATGAACGCGGCGCGGCCCGCCGTACAACTCTGCTGCGCGTAATAATCGGTAAAAAGCGCACCTTCGTTAGCGATCCGATCGATGTTTGGCGTACTGCCACCCATCATCCCCCGGTGATAGGCGCTGATATTGTACATGCCAACATCGTCACCAAAAATCACCAGGATATTGGGCTTATCCTGCGCAGAGACCGTCAAAGAAACGAAACAAAGAACGAAAGCGACCATCGCCAAGCGAGTTTGGCTCATAGAGCAAGACCTTTAGTGAGTCGGAGAATTGGTGGAAGTTCTTGTCGAGAGTAAATCACAACGGCAAGAACCAGTCTATGGGTTGGTGGGAATGAGCCATTTGGGCGATAGCGCGTAAGCCTGCTTCCCGTTTATCGATGCTTAGTTGGTTGTGTCCTACTCCAGCGCAGATTTGGCGTCTAAGACAGCACTCGACGACCGATCACGAATATTGGCAGTGTGAAGTCCCTTTTCTGTACTCAAACCAGCATCGCAGTCGCGCCGACAACACCGAACAAGATCACGTAAATCCAGCGCATTGCGGCGTTTAAACGCAGCGCCCGCTCCATGCGATCGGACCTAGCCCAACGGCTTCCAATCACGGCCACGCCGAGCGCAAGGAAGACCAGCAACGTGCAACCGACCACGAATAGATCGGCGCGCGTCAAGTACGAGACCGGCGGAAGGCTAAGGCGAATACTGAATCCGAAAGCAATTAGTGAAAAAATCGACGCGGTCGAGATCGCAATACGTGGCGGGACGAGGTCGGGCTGCAACCAAAACACTGTCCAGGACATGAAGACGATTAGCGACATCGGCAGAAACATCGTTAAGACGTAATACGGAACGTAGCGTTTCGCTTCGATAACATATGTCAACCGCGACCGGTTTATCTGTGCCGCCGTGAACTCTCCGATCACGGGATCGAGTATTTTGAATTGCCACCCTTCGGCGCCAAACGACTCAGCGACTACGTTGATGTCAGAGTCTGGCGAGACACGTACTTCGTCCGGCGTGTATTGGTAACTAATCAGGTCTATCGACAGGCGTTGGGTGTCGAAAGGGAATTCCTTGAAGTCCAGACCGGCCGCCAACGCCCCCGACAGGCGCTGGCGATACGCAACATTGCCGAGGTCATCGACATCAACGACACGAGGAAACTTCGGAACTAAGCCACGGTCATTAACGATCAGTCCACGCGGTTGCCAGATTTCATCCAACTGCAAAGTCCGGTTTTGGCCGGAGCGTTCGGCTTCAGGCAAAGAAAGGCGCGGGTCCTGCCAGGAGATAATGACGAACATGTCCACATTGAAACGTTGTTGGACGTCGTCAATCCTGTCGATGTCGATCAGGTAAAGACGGAAGGTAACCATCGTAGCCGCACCTGATGCGTCTGGTCGCTCGCCAACCAACGTAGTGTCTGTAGACTCGAGGCCCTCTGCGGCCAACTCGTTCGTGAACAGTGCGAACACCAACAGCAGCAGTGCGATTCGACAGGCTGAAATTCGCGGCAACCATGACAGAATGCGGGACCCCGAGCAGGCGCGCATTGGCATGTGTGACCTACAAGTGTTCACAAATTTTCTGTTTGGTCCGGTATTGCACAATCTCGTCCCGATCCTCTAATTCACTCGATTGAGCCAAATGAATATTGGACGCTCAACAAGGCGCCGTCATACGTCCAGTCCAGAGCGCCTTTGAATTCGCTGCCATCAGCATCTACATCCAACGAGACGTTGTTGTAACCGAGTCCGACGGCAAAGTTGTCGTGAAAGTGGTAATCCAGCCCAATATAGAAATCGAACAGGCTCCCATCTACGTTATCGAATTCTATTGCGAATAGTTCTGCACTACTTCGTAGCATCAGGCTAGGCGTCAACAGGTAGTTTCCACGGAGTCCGATAACCGGTAAGGGGGCGGTAAGATCGTCGGCTTCGAATTGACCCGTATTGGACTCACGCAGGCTGATATCAGTAGATAGAACGTAAAGTCCGCCAGTCACGCCCAGGTAGCCGTTCTCCCGCATCAAAAAGGAGTACGTATATGCGGCCTTGTAGATGATCAAATCAAATTCTGAGGAAATGGTCGAGTTGATGTCGAATATCTCATCGCCGAACTGGATTGATTCATCGATAGTGGCGGATGAGTCGCGGGACAAGTCAAATATGGAAAAGTCGATGCGGTGGCGCGGATTGAATCTGTAGTACGCATCCAAACGCACAACTGTATCTGATGAATCCAGTCCCAGATCATCTTCGGCATCGATCACTGTGCCCAGCCCAAGTGTGTCTGAATCCAGGCGGCCATTTGTGTCTCGATCGGTGATAAACGCTCCGAGAGAGATACTCACGCGTTCAGGGCCAGGGTCAGCTGCAAGACTAACTGATGCGTAGAATGTCAATAAGACAAAAAGATGGGGCTGCTTGCGCACGGTTTACTTCCTTAGGTAATTGTGATTTTGACTAGGTTGGAATGAGTTGCGATTTTTTTTGTAAAAAACCCCGTCAACGATGCATCACGCAAAATATTCCGATTCGGCTTGGGGGGTTCGACAAACATTATACTCAAAACGCGGCAACCCATTTGTCATCCAATCCGCTGCGATATCGCCGATGGCGTAGTTCGGCCCACGCGACACGCACTTAAATGAAGCGGATATCGATCGCTCGGGCGGCGGACCCAAAAAAAGCTCGGCATGTGGCTGGGCTTTTCAGTTTTCATACTAGCGGGGGCGCGCTTTGTACTGTTCCGAGTTTTGGTAGCGGGGGCGTGATTTTTACTTTCCCGACAGTGCGAACCCAGATCCGCCTAATGTAGTTCAATTCCGTCAATCTGCCCGACTCGCGGGCCAAATGTCCGCTATTTCTAATAACAGTTGTTCAATAAGCGCATATCAAAGTTTTTCGACTGCCAGCTCCAGGCACAGTTTCTCTAGGCATGGGCCTGGCCCCGTAGCGATCATTCTCTGAAGCAAGACCTAATCGATCTTACGTGCGTCGGCCATTTTCCAGGACTTGTCGTAATACGCTTCTGTGGGCCCGTACAGTCGCAAGTAGGCGAAGAAGCCCTCCCCTGCGTTCGATTGCACCCAGTTCTTCTCATAGCCTGCGGGAGCCGTTGGTCCAACGTAGACCTTGATTGAACCGTCATCTTCCACCTTGAGGTCCATCTTGGAGTTGATGATCGCATTTCCTTCACGGTTCGCTATCAGGTTACGGTACTGGTTGTTATAAATCGCGATAGACCAGAAATCTTTCGCCGGTGCGTTGGCCGGAAGGTGAAACTCGTACAGATTTGTCCCGTCGAGCCATTCCTCATTCTCGTCGATGTAGACACCCAGGTATTTCGAGCCTTGATTTCGAGTGGGCGCAACCATTCCTTTGGAGGTGCTGAATGCTTCGTAGGTGTACGACGCAATTTCCTTCGCTTCGTAGTAGTCAGCATGTATCAGGTCCAGCTCAGTCTGGTTGAGGATGTACCGCCATTGTCGATCGGGCCAATGGCGATACTTGTACGATCTTTTGGAGAACGTATTGACCATTGCGATCGCATCACCTTTGATTGCAGCGGCGGTCAGGATTTCCTCCTGCTCGGCATCCGGGTGAAAGCCCTTACTTTTCTGAATACCAAGATCACGAATGAGCGTCAGAATCACTCTGTTCACGTCCTGAACCGGTTCATTTTTCAGAACATCGTAAACGTCATTCCAATACTGCAATCCCGTCGACTGGCTACCGTTCCATGTCGGCTCGTGCGAAGCCTCGATGTACTTCTGGCCGTCCTTCGATCCCCCGACCGGATATACAAAATGCTCCCGGCGCAGCCGGTCAGTAGATTCGGCGTCAGCGCCAATGATGCGCGTGCCGAGGAAGACCAGGTTGCAGTTCGATTCGATGACCCATTGCGCGTCGTGATCATCCGGCACTGGCTGGCCAGGACCAACGAGCAAGTATTTTCCGCCTTGTCCTGCATCCGGCCCAAGCACGCCCAGATCAGCCTGTGGTCGCTGGTAAATATCGAGCACCAGACCGCCAATTCGTCCCGACGGTATTTCGACGTAATACGGCGATATCGCCAGATTCACATAGGTCACCGTATAGGGCGTGGTCTGATTCGCTGTCAGGATGGGTATTTTTTGCGCGTGATTATCGTAGAAGACCCAATCGCCGTATTCCGCATCACTAAGGAAACCCAGGTGCCATTGCTGGATACCGACGATCGGTATCGCCAGCTCGTAGGCAGTCAAAGCCTTGATCAAGTATTGCTCTGTGCGCAGGCTTTCGACACTATCTTCCTTCAGGTAGCCGTTGTCGTAGTACTCGACTTCGGTAAGACCCGCTTGCTGCTCGTGCGAAGCACCCACCTGTTCAGGTAAATGCTCGCCGCAGGCCTGCAATGACAAGCAGATTGCACCGACGGCCATAGTTCGAACCAACTTCACAAACTTCTCTTTCAAATCACGCAATTTACGGTTCCCTGGGTTCTGTCTCGGCCGATACAATGCCAATCAAAATTCAAATCCGCCACCCTCTTCTTGTCAAAGTAGCGGGGGCCGGATTTCGCCCTCCTCGCTTCGCGCTCCGGTTGGTCTTGCGGCCTTTGCCGATGCTCCCGCATCGGGGCCGCTGCGGCTGAATCTGCTCTCTTCGCAGGTTCAAATTGGCCGCGCTTTGTACGTTAGTAAGGTCCGCTAAGTCTCTGATCGTATTGAACGTGCCGCTTGTGGCTGCATAGGTTTCCGGAAAAGGACGCCCCCAATGACCGGCCGATTCACTATTGGAAACGGAAGCGCGCACCAAAGGCCAGACCGCTGAAGGTGAAATCATTCAACAGCCTGTCGGAGCCCTGGTCATAGCTCAAGTGACGATAGGTAAACAGCAAATCTCCCCAGCCGTATTCATAACCAACGCCGACCACCGCGTTCCAGCTCAATTCGGAATCGCCGGTCCCGACGTCCAGATAATAGGGTGCAAACCATTTACCAGCACCAAGCCGGGTATATCCGCGCAGACCAACGATGAAGTCCCACAGGTCCTTGTCGGCGCCGATACTGCCTGCGCTTGGCAAAATGACCGGCCCGGTCGGTAGCGTGATATCAGCCGTCAAGTTCCACCGCGTGGAGGCATCGACACCGAAATAGCGCGCGCCCGCGAAGACGTCCAGTCGTGCCTCGTCACTTTGCTGCAACGCATACCCGGCAGCCAGGCTCAGAGTTACGCCGTCGAGATCGCTGCGTGTGTCCGCGTTAATCGTGGCGCTGACCGGTATTCCCGCACCGTTGCCCGGCTCAACCGATACGACACGGCCATCGTTCTTTGACGTCATGCTGAGGATGACAAGATCAGAGCTGAGCAAGAATCGGCCCTTGCGCGCTGTGCCGTTGAGCAGCAACCCGTAGTTCAACAAGTCAAGCCAGTCGGTCGGCCCTACCTCGACGTTAGGGCTGCCGCTCCCACCGGGCGGAATATTGTATTTCAGGGTGCCGTCAATGACCGGGAGCCAGACATAGGGTATGAAATCGAACTGCCACTCTTCTGCAGTTTCGGCACGTACCCCGTTCGCCGGAAATGCGAGCACAAGGAACAACGATATCAAAGCTGCTCTCATTCCCATGTCCTAATGCTCACAAGACATGAACCTGTTTGGATTGGGACGCACGGTTTTCCTTTGAACGGTGCTCCCTGTAGAGAATGACCGCGATCAGACCGAGCACGATTTCCAGGACCGCGTAAACGATAAGCAACCAATGGGGCATGCCGTCCACGATGAAACTCAGTATGCGTCCGGTGGCAAGTCCGAGCATGAACACGGCGCAAGCTGCAAGCGCAGGACCTGCCATGGAACTCTCGAATGCACCCCACAACCAGAAAACGACCATTCCAAGGTAGAGCCCCATCACCGCACGCATGATGTGAGTGAGGTTGGTCGTATCGACGGTGATGCCGAAGAGTGCGTCAAGGGAGACCGATGGTTTGGCTCCATAACCCAGCGCGATCGGCACCAGGCCAAACGCACAGAAAATCAGAAAGGCGCGAGTCTTCATGGATTCCTTCATCGTTACGCTCTTAGTGCTCCGTACCTCGAGCGGCATTTTTCGCAGCCTGCACCAGCGGGTCGTAGCCCTCTGGAACCGGAACAACGCCATTCTGTGCCTCGTAATCCGCGTAGGCCTGGACCAATTCGGAAACCAGATCCGGCATGTCCGTTGCAAGGTTATTTACCTCGGCAGGATCGGCATTCATGTCGTAGAGCTCCCATTCTCCGGTCCCCTTCGGAGGCAGGTTTTGGACGAGCTTGTATTTGCCCTTAAAAATCGCGCTGCTACCCGCGAGCTCATATCCAATCGTCTCGGTATCGTCGTGCACGGTCGTCGTCTCGCCGGTCAACACGCTCCACATGCTGGTGCCAGAGATGGCGTGCACGGTTCTGCCATCGTAAGACGTACCCGGCACACCGACGCCCGCGACCTCAAGGACCGTCGGCACGACGTCTTTCACAAACCCGAAGGAACGGTCGGTCCTCCCTGCTGGGATCTTCTCCGGGAACCACGCGACGAACGGTACGCGGATCCCGCCCTCGGTAGAGAACGTCTTGTAGTAACTGGTCGGCGTGTTGGAAGCAGCCGCCCAACCGGCGCCGTAGTCGGCGTAAGAGCCCTTCAGCCCCATAGCCGAATAATCCCCGTCGTAATCGCTCTGGTACGTCAGCGAGTAGTTTTCCTCATACCACGGGCGGAAGCCGGGGAAGAATGGCGTCTGATTCGGGTCTGCACCGTTGTCCGCCAGGAAGATCACCAGCGTGTTCTCAGCCTCGCCGATTTCGTCGAGGTACGAGAGTAGCCGGCCGACGTTGACATCCATGTTGTCGACCATGCCGGCATAAGCTTGCATCCGGCGGGCATTGAATCGCTTCTCTTCGTCAGTCAATGCATCCCAGTTAGGGATCTTCCAGTCGTCGAGCGCCGTCTTTGTAAACTGCTCTTCCAAGGCAACATCGGCATCTACGACGCCGATTTCTTTTTGTCGATTGAGTCGTTCGCGTCGCAGCACGTCCCAGCCACCGTCATAAACGCCGTTGTACTTGTCGATGAACTCCCGGGGCGCCTGGTGCGGATAGTGGACCGCCTGGTACGCGACATACGCAAAGAATGGCTTGTTGTCGCCTCGACCTGACTCGATGTATTCGATCACCCGATCGGTGTAATAGTTCGTCGAGAAGTAATCCTCTGTCGGCAGCTGGACTTCGCGGTCGTCATCGAAGTAGTTCACCTCTGTGTACAACGGTGCATAGGGCATGTGCACCCAATTGTCGGCTCCACTTTGCATCAATGCGAAGGAGCGATCGAATCCTCTCGCGTGGGGGATGGTCTCCGGAGTGTGGCCAAGGTGCCACTTGCCGGCCATGTACGTGTTATACCCGCTGTCGCGAAGTAGTGTGGCTACCGTAACGACACTGTCGTTCAAGTGGCCCTCATAGCCTGGTTTGCCAAACTGATTGTCCGCCTGGATCTCGAGCATATTGCCGAGACCTGCGAGGTGATTGTCCACTCCGGTCATCAGCATTGTTCGAGTGGGAGAGCAGGCTGCACCGACGTGAAAGTTTGTGAAGCGGATTCCGTGGCTGGCGAGACGGTCAATGTTGGGTGTCTCGATCTCGCTCCCGAATGAGCCGATGTCACCGAAACCCATATCATCCGCAAGCACGATGAGTATGTTGGGACGTTTTGTAGTGGGCTCCTCAGCCGATTCTGTCGTCGTTTGATTCGTAGCCTGCTCGCAACCGCCGGCAACTGTCAAAAGGAAAAAGGCTACGACAGCCATTCGAACTCTCGGCAACTTCAACATTCTTGAATCTCCATTCCTCGGCGTCTGTATTGAGCCGGCCAGCTTAACGTGAGCCCGCATCATTCCATGATTGCAGTAGTCCGCACAAGAAAATGGCGCATTCTCTGTGGGGAACTGCCTCGTGACTTGGATAAGCCTTGGCTGCTTCGCAGGTTTGAAGATCTCGTGTCATGCCCCGCAAATGAAAAAGCCGCCCCCAAATGGGGACGGCCCTATTCATTTTGGTAGCGGGGGCAGGATTTGAACCTGCGACCTTCGGGTTATGAGCCCGACGAGCTGCCAGACTGCTCCACCCCGCAATGGCAGGAGCGGGATGTTA
>Ga0224508_10001667_pt1 | contig 19649 bp, 15 predicted proteins | sample SF_Jan12_sed_USG_4_FD_170157 | JGI IMG/M metagenome (GOLD analysis project Ga0224508, IMG submission 170157) | Sediment microbial communities from San Francisco Bay, California, United States - SF_Jan12_sed_USGS_21 | ecosystem: Environmental > Aquatic > Marine > Sediment | place: USA... | reverse complement strand
ACCAGGATTTCGTCTGGGGACTTATCGCATCTTTGTACGCGGCTAATCTCTTTGCGTTGCTGATCAATGTGGCATTTATTCCAGCCTTTATCTGGGTGTTGAGAATGCCGTTCACCATCCTGGCACCGATCATATTTGTCCTGTGCATCGTCGGCGGTTACGCACCGACGCAGGACATGCACGATGTGTGGCTGATACTGATCTTCGGTGTGACCGGTTATCTGATGCGCAAACTGGACTACCCGATGGCGCCTGCAGTGCTGGCAATCGTGCTCGGGCCGCTGGCCGAAACGTCGATGCGCCAGGCGTTGCTGCAGTCGAGCGGCAATCCGGCGATATTTTTCGAACGGCCCATTTCCGGCACGATCATGGTGATAGCGATCATTCTTTTCGTGCTGCCGATATTCAAAGCGCTCAAGTCCCGCAAGACTCCGGATTCGACCGGGTCCGTAAGCTGAGAATCCGCCCGATGTCTCTGTTACAAGCGACAAAACTGGTTGGTTGTATACAAAAAACCACCGGCCCAAGAGATCCATTATGGCGGAAGTGAGAGTGCTCCCCGTGGAAGCAAACGTCGCGCTCAAGGGTAAGGTTTACAGCGCGTTGAAGGAAGCCATTACCACCATGGATATCTATTCGACGCCGGAAGCGCCGAAACTCGACGAACGGCGCCTGGCCGACGAGCTGGGCGTCAGCCGCACACCGGTGCGTGAAGCGATCTCACGCCTGGAGCAGGAAGGTCTGGTGAAAACGATTCCGCGGCGCGGTGCGTTCGTGGTACGCAAGTGCAAGCGGGAAATTCTCGAAATGATACATGTATGGGCTGCGTTGGAGAGTATGGCGGCGCGCATCGCTACCCTGCATGCCAGCAACCAACAGATCGGTCGTCTGCGTGCGATGTTTACTACGTTTGGCGAGGCGCATGCGCCAAGTGCGCATATCGACGAGTATTCGGAAACGAACATTCATTTCCATCAGGAGATCGTACGTCTTGCCGATAGCGATCTGCTCCAGGAAATTGCCGACGGTCTGTTCATTCACATGCGTTCGATTCGTGTGCGCACTATCAAAGACAGCGATCGCGCCCAGCAATCGATCATCGATCACATGCGCATTATCGAAGCGATCGAGAACCGCGCGACCGAACAGGCGGAAAACCTGGTTCGCGAGCACGCTTTGAACCTGGCGGCGCACGTAGACACGAACGTCGACTATCTCGACTAACCAAGCGGCGCGCAAGCGCGCTACAGGAGTAAACAATGTCAACCCAACCAAAAGAAGTTCGTGGCGATACGGCCACCGATACGCTGGCCAAGAAGAGTGCATCGGAAGACGTCGTCTCGGGCGGTCATCTAGTCGCCAAAGCGTTGAAGAGCGAAGGTGTGGATACGATTTTCACGCTGTGCGGCGGACACATAATCGATATCTACGACGGCTGCCTGGATGAAGGCATCAAGATCATCGACGTTCGCCACGAGCAGGTGGCGGCACATGCGGCCGATGGTTATGCGCGCCAGACCGGCGGCCTGGGCTGCGTGGTTACCACCGCGGGTCCCGGTTGCACCAACGCGGTGACCGGCGTGGCCACGGCGTTTCGCTCGGAAAGTCCTGTGCTGCACATCGGTGGGCAGGCAGCTTTGACGCAGCATCGCATGGGCGGGCTGCAGGATCTTCCGCACGTGGACATGATGCGGCCGATCACCAAGTTTGCCTCGTCCGTGCAGTCCACGGAACGCGTCGCAGACATGGTCGCAATGGCAGCGCGTGAGTGCTTCAGCGGAGCGCCCGGCCCGAGTTATCTGGAGATCCCGCGCGACGTACTGGACCGCGAAGTAGCGTTGGACAAAGCCGTGCTGCCGCAGCCCGGCCGCTATCGCGCGTCGACCAAATCAGTCGGCGATCCGGCCGACATCGAAACGCTCGCGAGCCTGCTGGTGGATTCGGAACGCCCCGCGATTCTGCTGGGCAGCCAGGTCTGGAGCAGTCGCGGTCACGAAGAAGCGATCGATATGGTACGTTATCTGAACATCCCTGCGTACTTCAACGGCGCCGGGCGCGGTCTGCTGCCGCCCGGCGACCCGCATCATTTCCACCGCACACGCGGTGATGCCTTCAAGCAAGCGGACGTAATCGTGATCGTCGGTACGCCGTTCGATTTTCGCATGGGCTACGGCAAGCGACTGCGCGCTGACGCGACCATCGTGCAAATCGACCTGGACTACCGCACGGTTGGAAAAAACCGCGACCTGTCGCTGGGCATCGTTGGTGATCCGGGTGCGGTGCTCAAAGCAGTGCACGATGCGGCGACCGGGCGCGCTGACAATCGCGCCAAGGGGCGGCAGCCCTGGCTGGACGAGTTGCGTTCGCTGGAGGTATCGAAAACGGAAAAACTGATGCCCTTGTTCAAGTCGGACAGCAGTCCCATCCATCCCTACCGCGTTGCCTGGGAGCTGAATGAATTTCTGACCGAAGACACGGTGTACATCGGCGACGGTGGTGATGTGGTGACCATCAGCGCACAGGCCGTGCAGCCGCGCAGCCCCGGCAACTGGATGGATCCCGGCGCACTGGGCTCACTGGGCGTGGGTACCGGCTTTGCATTGGCAACCAAGCTGGTGCACCCGAACAAAGAAGTGCTCTGTTACTACGGCGACGGTTCTTTCGGCATGACCGCGTTCGACATGCAGACCGCCAACCGGTTCGGTGCGCCGTATCTTGCGGTTATCGGCAACAATTCTGCGATGAACCAGATCCGCTACGGGCAGATCAGCAAATACGGTGAAGAACGCGGCGACGTCGGCAACCTGTTAGGAGACGTGCCGTTTTCGAAATTTGCGGAGATGCTGGGCGGCTACGGCGAGGAGGTTCGCGATTCCAAGGAGATCGCGCCGGCATTGCAGCGGGCCCGCGAGGCGATCGCCAGTTCCGGCAAGTCGGCAGTGGTGAATATCTGGGTGGATCCGAGTGAATACGCGCCAGGCACCAAGAACCAGACCATGTACAAGTAGTGGTAGTTGCCGCGCCGACACAAAGCCGGCGGCGGCCGAAGGCATCAGTTATTGCTTAGTGAGTGGAGACGATCTAGATGAAAGCACTTGAAGGGGTCCGCATTCTGGACATGACGCACGTGCAATCGGGGCCGACCTGCACGCAGTTGCTGGCGTGGTTCGGCGCGGACGTCATTAAAGTCGAGCGTCCGGGCGTGGGCGATGCAACGCGTGGTCAGCTGCGCGACATTCCCGACGTAGACAGCTTGTATTTCACCATGCTCAACCACAACAAGCGCAGCATCACGCTGAACACCAAGAGCGATACAGGAAAAGAAATCTTCACAAAGCTTATCGAGACCTGCGATGTGATGGCCGAAAATTTTGCGCCCGGCGCCCTGGATCGCATGGGGTTTACCTGGGAGCGAATTCAAGAGATCAATCCACGCATGATTTATGCGTCGGTGAAGGGTTTCGGTCCCGGTCCCTACGAGGACTGCAAAGTGTACGAAAACGTTGCGCAGTGCACCGGCGGATCGGCTAGCACCACAGGGTTCGACGACGGCCCGCCGCTGGTCACCGGGGCGCAGATCGGTGATTCGGGCACTGGATTGAACCTCGCCCTGGGTATAGTCACCGCCTTGTACCATCGCGAAAAATCGGGGCGCGGCCAGCGGGTCACCTGTGCCATGCAGGACGGTGTGTTGAATCTGTGTCGTGTCAAGATGCGCGATCAGCAACGTCTGCAGCACGGCCCGTTGAAAGAGTATCCGCAGTATCCCAATGGCACGTTCGGCGACGCCACGCCGCGTTCCGGCAACGCATCCGGCGGCGGCCAGCCGGGCTGGATAGTCAAGTGCAAGGGTTGGGAGAACGATCCCGACGCATACATTTACGTCATCACTCAGGCAGCCGCATTCCCGGCTCTGGCCAAAGCGATGGGCCGTGAAGAATGGCTGGAAGATCCTGAGTGGTCAACGCCGGAAGGGCGCCTGCCGCACCTGGACCAGGTGTTCGGCGAGATCGAAAAATGGACTATGACCAAAACCAAGTTCGAAATAATGGACATTCTGAATCCGCTGAATGTGCCATGCGGTCCGATCCTGTCCATGAAGGAACTCGCGGAGGAATGGTCGCTGCGTGATACCGGAACCGTCGTGGAAGTCGATCATCCGACACGCGGCAAGTATCTGACGGTGGGAAATCCTATCAAGCTGTCCGACTCGCCCAGTGAAGTCCAACGTTCGCCGCTGCTTGGTGAGCACACCGACGAAATTCTCAGCGAAGTTCTAGGGTACAGCACGGAAGAAATCGCGGCAGCGAAAGACGCGGGCGCGGTATAAACAATCCACGGGGGTAGGCGAATGCGATTGATAGTGCACGGACAACAGGCGTTCGGTAAAGCCGTTCTCGAAGCATTGCTCGAACGCGGCGAAGAGGTGGCTGCGGTGTACTGCGGACCGGATGCGGGCAGCCGCGTGGATCCGCTCAAAGAGTTCGCGCTGGAGCGCGGGCTGACGGTGCATCAACCGACGTCCTACAAGAACCCGGAAGTGTGGGCGCGGATGGACGACCTGAAGGCCGATCTCTGCGTGATGGCCTACGTCACACTGTTCGTGCCGGATGAGGCATTGAACACGCCACGCCTAGGATCGATTCAGTATCACCCGTCCTTGTTGCCGGATCACAAAGGGCCGAGTTCGATCAACTGGCCGATCATCATGGGCAAGAAAAAGACCGGGCTGAGCATCTTCTGGCCCGACAATGGCCTGGATACCGGCCCGATCCTGCTACAGAAGGAAGTGGCTATCGGGCCGGACGACACGCTCGGCAGCTTGTATTTCAATCATCTGTTTCCGATGGGCGTCGAGGCCATGCTGGAAAGCGTGGACCTGGTGCGCGAGGGCAAGGCACCGAAAATTCCCCAGGATCCCGATGCCGGTAGCTACGAAGGCTGGTGCAAGAAAGAAAATGTCGAAATCGACTGGTCCAGGCCGGTCGACGAGGTATATAACCTGATCCGCGGTGCCAATCCGCAACCGGGTGCCTGGACATCGCAGGACGGCAAACAGCTACAAATATTCGATTGCAGGAAGACCGCCGCCACCGGTGAGCCGGGTAGCGTGATAGACGCCGGCGATGACGGGATAGTCATCGCAGCTGCTGACGGCAGCATCTGTGTGGACAAATTGCGTGCCGAGGGAACTGGTAAAACAACCGCGGCCGAATACGTCGGTACGGGCGGTGTCTCCTCGGGCGCGCGACTTGGTTGACGAGTAAACTGCAGCTTAGAGAAAAAAAGGTAACCCTATGAGCCTGTCTGATATTGAGATTGCTCGCCAGGCGACGATGCAGCCGATCGGCGACATTGCCCACAAGCTCGGCATACCGGAGGATTCGATCCTTCCGTACGGCCGCACTAAAGCCAAGATCGATCTGCACTACATCGACTCCCTCAAGGATCGCGACGAGGGAAAGTTGATTCTGGTCACGGCAATCACGCCAACACCGGCCGGGGAAGGTAAAACGACCACCTCCGTGGGATTGCACGACGGTTTGTGCCGCATCGGCAAGAAGTCGGTAGTGTGTCTGCGCGAACCCAGTCTCGGCCCCTGTTTCGGGATGAAAGGCGGCGCCGCTGGCGGTGGTTACGCACAGGTCGTGCCGATGGAGGAAATCAACCTGCATTTCACCGGCGACTTCCATGCCATCGGTACGGCGCACAATCTGTTGTCGGCGATGGTGGACAACCACATTCACTGGGGCAATGCCCTGGGCCTGGACGCACGGCGTATCAGCTGGCGACGCGTTGTCGATATGAACGACCGTGCGCTGCGCGGCATCGTGAACTCACTGGGCGGTGTCGGCAACGGGTTCCCGCGCGAGGACGGTTTCGACATTACCGTCGCCTCCGAGGTCATGGCAATCTTCTGCCTGTCCCGGGACCTCGACGATCTGCAGGAGCGCCTGAGCCGGATCGTCGTCGGGCACACGCGGGAGCGCGAGCCAATTACCGCTGCGCAGTTAGACGCGCCGGGCGCCATGGCGGTGTTGCTAAAGGATGCGATGGCGCCGAATCTGGTGCAGACGCTGGAAAACAACCCGGCAATCATCCATGGCGGTCCATTCGCCAACATCGCGCACGGCTGCAACTCGGTCATTGCCACCAAAGCCGGTCTCAAGATGGCGGACTATGTGGTCACGGAAGCCGGCTTCGGCGCCGATCTGGGTGCCGAGAAATTTTTCGATATCAAATGCCGTATGGCTGGTCTGAAACCGGAGGCGACCGTGATTGTGGCTACCGTGCGCGCGTTGAAGATGCACGGTGGTGTTGGCAAGGACGACCTCGGCAAGGAAAACGTCGCGGCGGTAAAGGCGGGATGCAACAATCTTGCACGGCATATCCGTAACGTCAAATCGTTCGGTGTGCCGGCGGTAGTCGCAATCAATCGTTTTACGGCGGACACTGATGCGGAGATAGTCGCGGTGCGCGAAACGGCGGCCGAGTACGGTGCCCAGGCGATCGAGTGTACGCACTGGGCTAACGGCAGCGCCGGTACCGAAGAGCTCGCGAATCATGTGGTGGGACTGGTCGAAAGCGGTACCAGCCAGTTTGCGCCGATTTACGATGACGACCTGCCGTTGTGGGAAAAGATGAAAACCATCGCGACGTCCATCTACGGTGCCGACGACATCATCGCCGATCAGAAAGTGCGCAACCAGTTCGAAGCGCTGGAAAAGGGCGGTTACGGGCGATTCCCGATTTGTGTCGCCAAAACGCAATACAGTTTTTCCACCGACCCGAATAAGAAAGGCGCCCCCAGCGGACATGTCGTGCCGATCCGGGAAGTGCGGCTGTCTGCCGGTGCCGGATTCCTGGTGGTAATCTGCGGTGAGATCATGACCATGCCAGGGTTGCCCCGGGTGCCGGCGGCGAACAGCATTCGTATCGACGACCAGGGCCGGGTGGAAGGCTTATTCTGAAAATCCGGATGACGATGTGAGTATAAAGACGATTCTCGTGCCGCTGGGCGGCGACGCAAGCGACAACCAGGTGCTGGCTACGGCGTTAGTCGTTGCCCGGCGTTTCGATGGTCACCTCAACGCGCTGCACGTTATGCAGCGACCTCAGGACGCTGCGCCTTTCATGTTCGATCGCCTGTCGAAAAAACTCAGGGATACGGTACTGCAGGAAGCGGAGAACGACGCGCGCGAGGAGGCGGCGCGTGTGCGTGCTTCATTCGAAGCGTTCTGCGCCAGTAACCAGGTCCCGCTGACCGGGCAAGGCGATGGTGTGTCGGCCAGCTGGTGCGAGGAGTTCGGGGAGGTCAGCGATTGTATCGTTCGTCACGGGCGGGTCGCCGACGCGATCACCATTGCCCGCCCGGAGCTCGAAACTGGCAACGTGCGGCGTACGCCGGCCGGACGCAATCTGCAGGCAGTGATGCTCGGCGCAGGTCGCCCGGTCGTCGTAGTACCACCCGCCTGGCAGGCGAAGCGCATCGAGCATGCGGCGATCGGCTGGAACGAGAGTCTGGAGGCCTCGCGGGCGCTCGCGATGACGATCCCGTGGCTGTTGCAGATGCAGAGCGTCAGCGTGCTCGTTTCCGAAAAACGCAAAGCCGGCGTGCACGCGTTGCTGGAGTATCTTGCGCGCCATGGTATCGAGGCGCAGCTGCGCGTTCTGGACACCGGCAAAGGTCCCGTCGGACGGGCGATGCTGGACAGTTGCAGGCAAGCAGGCGCGGAGTTTCTGGTGGTCGGAGGCTTCAGCCATTCCCGTTCACGCCAGCTGTTGTTCGGCGGTGTGACACAATACCTGCTCAACCACTCGGAAATCGTGACCGTGATGGTGCACTGAACGAGCCCAATCGCTCAGCCTGGCGTGGCATGTTTCCTGCTCTTCACAGATATCTATTCAGACATATTCGCTGGCTCCTTGCCGGTGATTATTGTGCACGGAATTGTCGAGAGGGCATGCGATGAAGGTTTGCGTGGTGGGCGCCGGCGCGATTGGCGGGTTCATGGGCGTGCGACTGGCGAATGCGGGACACGATGTGTCGTTAATCGCACGCGGTGCGCACCTGGCGGCCATTCGCCAACACGGTCTCAAGTTGATCCAGGACGGCAGTGAGTTGGTCGCGCGTGATGTAAAGGCGACCGACAAGATCAAGGACCTGCCTGCGCAGGACGTTGTGCTTCTGGCATTGAAAGCACACCAGATCACACCAGTACTCGACGATCTCCGGGTGTTGTTTGGTCCGCAAACCGTGATGGTCACATTGCAGAACGGCATACCCTGGTGGTACTTCCATAAACTCGACAGCGAATACGCCGGCCGTATCGTGGAAACCGTCGATCCGGGCGGCGCGTTATTCAACGGTATCGACGCGGACAGAATTGTCGGCTGCGTTGCCTACCCCGCCGCTACCATCGCTGAACCGGGGGTCATTCAACACGTCGAAGGCAATCGCTTCCCGGTCGGCGAGCTGGATGGCAGTGAGTCGCAGCGCGTACAAGCGATAGCGGCGATGCTCGAAGAATCCGGACTCTGTTCACGCGTGTTGACCGACATCCGTTCGGAGATCTGGCTGAAGTTGTGGGGCAATCTCACATTCAATCCGATCAGCGCGATGACCCACGCTACGCTGGAGGACATCTGTCGGTTCCCGCAGACCCGCGACCTTGCTGTGACGATGATGACGGAAGCCCAGCAGGTGGCGGAGCAGTTGGGGGCGTCGTTTCGCGTGACGCTGGAGAAACGCATTGCAGGTGCTGAAGCGGTAGGCCCACACAAAACCTCCATGCTGCAGGATGTGGAAGCCGGCAAGCCGCTGGAGATCGACGGCATGCTCGGCGCGGTGCTGGAACTGGCCGAAGCAACCGGCGTGCAGACGCCAGCTTTGCGTTCGCTGTACGCCTGCACGTGCCTGTTGAGCCAAACCATCCAGGAACAGGCCATTCGGATTCGCGGGGAAATATTGCCCGTACCGCCGGCCGCGCCGCGCGCCGCCAGCGCCTGATGTAAGTTGCGGCTGCTCGCGCAGCATTTGTTTTAGCGGGTCACCACCACCCGCAAGGCGCCCCTTATCCCAACCCGTCTCCCCCCCAGGGGAGAAGGGCTTTTCTCTTTGTTCCTTTTCCCCTCCGCTCGAAGGTTGTCTTCTTGCTCCTGCCTACGGTCGAGAGGCTTTTGTCTTGTCCCCTCGTCCTCTGGGAGGGCCAGGGGTGAGGGTCCCATTCTCAAGCGCGTCGCACTCGCTTATCATGCGCCACCGCACACAGAGTTATTGCCCATGGAAATCCCGATTCTTCGCAGTCTGCTGTTCGTGCCCGGCAACAAAGCCAGCATGCTGGAAAAGGCTATGAGCTTTCAGCCCGACGTGTTCGTGCCCGACATGGAAGATTCCGTTGCCGACGCTCAGAAGGCCGATGCACGTGAAGTCATTGCTGCACACCTGGCGCAACTGCACGCCACCGGCAGACTGGTTATTCCGCGTGTCAACGCGTTGGATACCGGATTGACGGAAGACGATCTCGACGCGGTGATCGGGCCGCACGTGCACGGCATTTCCATCGGCAAGATAAATACCGCCGAGGACCTGCGCTACGTCGATGATCTGCTCAGCGGTCTGGAGCAGGCAAGGAGCCTGCGACGCGGCAGCCTGAAATTGATTCCCTGGATTGAGACAGCGTTGAGCATCGTGCACTGCTACGACATCTGTTGCGCCAGTCCGCGCTTGATCGGAGCGGCGTTCGGTGCTGAAGATTTCACCAACGATATGCAGATACCGCGCTCGCAGGACGATCACGAAGTTACGTACGCCCGCAACGTGTTATGCACGGCGGCCAGGGCAGCCAGGATTCCCGCGCTGGATACGCCGTTTTTCGCATTCAAGGATCAGCAGGCGCTGGTCGCCAATGCGCTCGCCTCCAAGCATTGCGGTTTCAAAGGGAAGTTTGCGATTCACCCGGCGCAGATAGAGCACATCAACGCCGCGTTTGCGCCCAGCGCCGAGGAAGTTGAGCAGGCGCAACGCATTGTGGCGGCCTTCGAGGCGGCCGAACGCGCCGGGCGTGGCTCGACTTCGCTGGATGGTCTGGTCATCGACGTTCCGGTCGTCAAACGTGCGCGTGCGCTGCTGGCCATGGCCGGGTCACGCACGCAACAGTAATGCAGCGACCTTAATCAGAAACCGATCACGCCCGAGCGATTGCCCGTGATGTGCACGCGCTCGTTCTCAGGTATATGAACGTGACACACCGGCCACTGGTCGGCATTGTTTATTGTATTTTCGCGTTACTGTGTTTCGCGGTTCAGGATTCGCTGATTAAATTGCTCGCGGATCGGTATGCCGTGTTGCAGATACTGTGTATACGCTCGCTGGCTGCGCTGCTTATTCTGATTTTTGTCGGCCAGTATCTGCTCGGTTTCAGGGTATTCAAAGCAACGCAGCCGTTGCCGATGGTGTTACGCGGTATACTGGCGTTTCTGGCATTTACAACGTATTACCTCGCGCTCACCCGCATCCCGCTGGCTGAAGCCGCCGCCGTCTATATGACGGCACCCTTGTTCGTGACCATGCTCTCGGTGCCGCTGCTGGGCGAGCGGGTGGGGTGGCATCGGTGGCTGGCGGTCACGTTCGGATTCTGCGCGGTGGTGATAATGTTGAATCCGGGCTCGGCGCTGTTTCGCGTGGAAGCCGCCATGCCGCTTTTCAGCGCACTGTGTTATGCGCTGATTCCCATACTGAGCCGGAAGATCGGTTTTTCCGAGCATGCGTTGACCATTGCGGTTTACACGATCACGAGCTTTCTGCTGCTGTGTCTGCTGGCTTCGACGATTGTGTACAGTGTGCCACCTGCAGCGACCGGCAGCGGTTTTACCGGGAATCTGCTGCAGCGCTGGTCGCTGCCGACGTTGGCCGATTTGTGGCTGATGGCATTGTCGGGCGCGGTCTTCACAGCCGGTCTGCTGTGCATCACGCAAGCGTATCGCGTCGCAATCGTCAGCAGTGTCGCGCCTTTCGAGTACAGTTATCTTGTTTGGGCGAGCTTGCTCGGGTACCTGGCGTTTGGCGATTTGCCAGGTTCGCGCACGGTGCTTGGCAGCGTGGCAGTGGTGGCGTGCGGTTGTTACGTGCTGTATCGCGAACACGTACGGCGCGGCGTCTGACTTCAGCGTACCTTGCTCCGGCGATCCAGAATCGACATCCAGCGGGGACGCTCCGGCGCCTGCTCCACTTCGCCGCGCGGGTCCGCCTCCAGTGCTGTCGGTGTCGATGTGGCTTCCGGTAACGCAACGAACGCGTCTTTTTCAATGACCGGTGCCCAGGTGCGCTTTCGCATCCGGAACCCGACGAAGGCGGCAAGTAACACGACGACTCCCGTGGAAAAGCTGAACAAAGCGCTGGGGCCGAAGAACTTCATCATCAAGCCGGCGCCAACCGGACCGATCGCCGCACCCACACCATAAGTCAATACGAGTCCGGCGCTGGCCGGCACCAGATCCTGGGTTTCGACATAATCGTTGGCATAGGCAACGCTCAACGGATACAGCGTGGAGACGAAGCCGCCATAAAGCGCCGCCAAACCGGTGATTGCCCAACGGTGATTGATCCACAGGAAGACGTCGCCCAGCCCGAACGGAACACGGTAGATGAATGCCAACATTACGCCGACGAGCGCGCCACTGCTCAACGCGCTTGCCACGGTAACTCCGAGAATGACCTTGCGCCTGTCGAAACGGTCGGACAAGCGCCCGATCGGAATCTGGAACGCCAGCGAAGCGAAGACAATGGCGCTCATGAATCCTGAGATCTCGCCCGTCGTCATACCCAGATCCTTGCCGAACACGGCGCCGAGTCCCCAGATGGAACCGGTGCATAACCCCGATCCGATACAGGCCATTACAGCGACGGGAGAAATCGTGTACAGGCGGCGAAGGCCGAAATGGGTGGACTCGACCGGTGCGGGGTGGGTGGCGCGGGTGATCGCGACAGGTACCAATGCGAGTCCGAACAACATGGATGCGAGCATGAACAAATCGGTGTTCACGACCTCGCCGGCATTGATCAGCAGCTGACCGCCGCCCATCGCCAGGTACGAGGTGACCATGTACATCGACAGCAATGTGCCGCGAGTAGTCGGTGTTGCTTTGTGATTCAGCCAGCTCTCCGCCACCATGAAAACGCCGGCGGTGTTGAATCCGATAACTGCGCGCAGCGCGATCCAGACGAGCATCTGTGGGACAAACGGGAACAACAGCACGGCGCTGGCGATTATCGAGGAAAACGCGGCAAACGCGCGGATGTGACCGACTCGGTTGATCAGTTGCCCGCAACGCAGCGAGCCCGCCACCAGGCCGGCGTAATGAGCGGCCGCCATCGTGCCGATGACTTCCGTGGAGAAACCTTCCAGCTCCGCGCGCAAGCCGATGAACGTGCTGAAAAGCCCGGTGCCGGCCATCAGCAGCGCATAGGATGTCAACAGCGATCCCATGGACAGCAGCAGCGACCAGGTCGACTGCTGGTATTGATCCGCTAGCGTATCGCCGGTGGCTGACATTCGATCGGTCTCATTGGCGGAGAAGAGGGATGTTTTTCTTTGCCGTTTCTATCAGGGATAAGGCAGAGAAAAGGGGCATTCTGCTTTTTCGTAGCAAGCAATAGACGAATAAGCAAAATGTCCCCTTTTTCGGCTAGACGTTGGAATCCGCAACGGATGCTTTGCGCTCCGCCATGAAGGCAAGCAGCGATTCGTCGATGGCGGGATCCAGCTCGGGTGCCTGGTAGTCGGCGAGCATCTGTTTGCACAGCTCGTTGGCACGCTGATTGGCGTCCTTTGCACCTTCCGATTCCCATTGTTCGAAACTGTTGTTGTCGGCAACCGGCGAGCGGTAAAAAGCTGTCTCGAAATTTGCCTGGGTGTGCGCGCAGCCCAGAAAATGGTTACCGGGCCCAACTTCGCGGATCGCCTCCAGACCCTGACCGTTTTCGGACAGGTCCACGCCCTGCAGGAACACCTGGATCATTGCCGCCTGGTCCGCATCCATGACGAATTTTTCGTAACCCATGGTCAACCCGCCTTCCAGCCATCCTGTGGTATGCAGCATGAAGTTCACCCCGGCCAGCATCGCCGTCTGCAACGTGTTGGCGGATTCATACGCAGCCTGGGCGTCGGCGATCTTCGCCGCACACAAGCCGCCACCGCTGCGAAACGGAACACCCAGCCGTCTTGCCAGCTGGGCCGCGGCATACAGTACCAGACTGGGCTCCGGCGATCCGAACGTGGGCGCGCCGGACTGCATGGAGATCGAACTGGCAAAGGTGCCGAACACCACCGGTGCGCCGGGGTGCACGAGTTGCGCGAATGCCATGCCGGCCAGGGCTTCGGCGAGAATCTGTGCCAGTGTACCGGCGACCGTAACCGGCGACATGGCGCCAGCCAGAATGAACGGCGAGACAACCGTGGCCTGGTTGTTTTCCGCGTACACCCGTAAAGCCCCGAGCATCGTGTCGTCCCACACCATAGGCGAGTTGGCATTGATCAGGCTGATAATCACGGTGTTGTTGGCGACAAATTCTTCGCCAAACACTAGCCTTGCCATAGCTACCGTATCCGCCGCACGCTCCGGTGCGGTAACCGAACCCATGAATGGCTTGTCGCTGTATTTGATGTGGTTGTAGACCATGTCGTAATGGCGTTTATTCACCGGCAGGTCCACGGGTTCGCACACCGTGCCGCCTGAATGGTGCAAACCGGGGCTGACATAGGCCAGTTTCACGAAGTTACGAAAGTCCTCGATCGTTGCATAGCGGCGGCCTTTGTCGAGGTCGCGCACGAAAGGCGAGCCGTAAGCTGGCACCAGCACAGTGTTGTTGCCACCGATAATGACGCTTCGCTCGGGGTTGCGGGCATGCTGCGTGAACTGAGCCGGCGCACTGTCCTGGACGATCTTGCGGCACATGCCGCGCTCGAATCGCACGCGCTCGCCGTCTACAGAAGCGCCCGCTGCTTTCCAGCGCGTCAAAGCGTCGCGGTCGCGAAATTCAATGCCAATTTCATTGAGAATGACTTCGGCGTTGTTTTCGATCAGCTCAAGGGCCTCATCGTGCAACAGGTCATAGCAGGGTACATTGCGCACGATGAAGGGCGTTTGCGCCGTCTGGGGACGATTACGCGCGGCACGCCGGGCATCGCGGCCGCCGCGCTTGGCTCTACGATCGTTCATGGCAGCGTCTCTCCAGGAAGCAGGTTGTTCAGCGGGCGAGTATGGCACCTGGCGAAGTGCCTGCTACTCAACGCGCGACGCCCAGATATTCACTCGCGTCAGGTGTCAGGAAGCTGAATTCAGATTCGAATGTCGGGCGCCGGATGTTACACCGAACTCGCAGACCAAGGTTGTCAAATTAGCGACGCGTGGTTCCACCTTACGAGCCGGGCGGCGCCTGGTGTTTGTCTGAATCCCGTCACTGGTCTTCTCAGGTGTTATGACATCTGATATCTGCTTGCTGCTCCCTGGATGGCGCATTTCCGCAAGACACCGTCGCAGCGGTAGTACGGGGTTTTCGCGAGTGTCGCTACACTCGCCCGGTTCGCTTAGCTGTTAAGCTACGCGTTTTCCGTCGCGACGCAGACAGCATGCCTTCGGGGGGGTCGTCGTCTGCGCTTCGCCTGGTGCAAGGCTATGTAACGCTTCCTTCGGTGGGGCGGGAGAAGTTATGAAAACGCAGGCTCGGGTGGTGGTCATTGGCGGTGGTGTAGTCGGTGTCAGCACCCTGTATCACCTGGCAAAAAAGGGCTGGACCGATGTTGCGCTAGTGGAGCGCAAGGAACTGACATCCGGATCGACGTGGCACGCAGCCGGGTTGTTGCCGCTGTTCAACATGAGCTACTCGGTCGGACAGTTGCACAAGTATTCGGTGCGTTTCTATCACGAACTGCGTGAGGAAACGGGGCAGGACGTCGGCTTCAAGGTGGTCTCGAACATTCGCCTGGCGAAGACCCAGGACCGCATGGATGAGTATCAGTACTACGCCGGTGTAGCCAGGACCATTGGTGTGGACGTGAAGTTCCTGACGCCCGAGCAGGTGCAGGCTATCTGGCCACTGTGCCGCACCGAGGGGTTGATCGGCGCGATTCAGCATCCAGAGGACGGCTACATTCAGTCCGCGGATCTCACTCAGGCGCTCGCCAAAGGCGCGCGCGAGCGCGGTGCGGAGATTTATCGCAATACTACCGTGGTGGCGATCGAGCGGCAGCCCAACGGCGAGTGGCTCGTGAAGACCGACAAAGGCGACATCGTGTGCGAGCACGTGGTGTCGGCAAGTGGCAACTTCGCTCGCAAAACCGGCGCCATGGTGGGTCTGGACATACCGGTGATCCCGGTGCAGCACCAGTACATCGTCACCGAGCCGCATCCGGAGATCCGCGCCCGTCAGGCCCAGGGACTGCCGGAAATGGGTGTGCTGCGCGAATCGGATTCTTCCTGGTATTTGCGCGAGGAAAACGGCGGACTGGTGCTCGGTCCGTACGAGCGGGGAGCGCCGTGCTGCTACGTGGACGGGCCCAGTGACGACAGTGAGTACGAACTGTTCGAAGCCGACCTGGAGCGCCTGGAACCGCATATCGAGACGGCCATGGAACGTGTGCCGGCGTTCGGCGAGGTGGGCGTGAAGAACGTCTACAATGGCGCGATCTGCTACACCCCGGACGGTTCGCCGATCGTTGGCCCGGCCTGGGGGTTGCGCAACTTCTGGCTGAACGAAGGTCACAGCTTCGGCATAACCGCGGCCGGCGGCGCCGGCTGGCAGATCGCCGAGTGGATGGTCGACGGCGAGCCCACCATCGACATGATGGGCGTGGATCCACGCCGCTTCGGGCCCTATGCCTCGCGCGGCTATCTGCGCACCAAGAACGAAGAAGCCTACCGCAACGTGTTCACTATCCATTATCCCGACGAAGAGCGCCCCGCGGCGCGGCCATTGAAGCGGGCGCCGTGTTACGAGCGCATGCAGGCGCTGGGTGCGGTGTTCGGCCACGTCTATGGCTGGGAGCGGCCCAACTGGTTTGCGCCGCTGGACTACGGACTCAGCGAAGCAGAGCTCGACCGGCCCGCCACGCTGACGCCGGAGAACCACGCGGCGCCGCAGGGCGCGCGCAAACAACCGGTGGAAAAATACAGTTTCCGCCGCTCCAACTATTTCGATTTCGTCGGGCAGGAGTGCCTGCACGTGCACGAGAAGGTCGGGGTACTGGACATGTCGGCGTTTTCCAAGTTCGAGGTAAGTGGCGCCGGCGCCGAGGCCTGGCTGGATTCGCTGGTCGCCAACCGCGTGCCCAGGCGGGTGGGACGCATCGGCTTGTGCCACATGCTGTCACTGAACGGCGGCGTGCGCTCCGAGTACACTGTCTATCGCACTGGTGCGCAGAGCTTTTACCTGGTCTCGGCGGGTGCACTGGAGCGGCACGACTGGGATTATCTGTGCAAGCTCAAGCCGACCGACGGCAGCGTCGAGTTGCAGAAGATCACAACTCAGTACGGAGTGCTGGTTGTCGCGGGCCCGAAATCGCGCGACGTGCTGCGCAAGATCACCGATGCAGATCTGTCCGGGAACGCTTTCCCCTGGCTGTCGGGCCAGTTCATCAATGTCGGTTGTGCGCAGGCGCACGCGGTTCGCGTCAACTTCGTCGGTGAACTGGGCTGGGAGCTGCATCACCCGATCGAGATGCAGAACTACATTTTCGATCTGCTCATGGATGCCGGCGCCGAGTTCGATATCAAGCCGTTCGGTATTCGCGCCATGGACTCGTTGCGGCTGGAAAAATCCTATCGCTTGATTCCGCGCGAATTGTCGATAGAGTACGCAGCCTTGGAGTCGGGACTCGAGCGTTTCGTACGGCTCGACAAGGATCACTTCATTGGCAAAGATGCGCTGCTCGCGTGGCGCGAACGCGGGTTCAAATGGCAGTTCGTGACCATGGAAGTGCACGGCGTAACACACTCCGATGCGCGCGGGTCGGAACCAATCTACAAGGATGGCGAACTGGTGGGTCGCTGCACGTCCGGTGGCTACGGCTGGCGAGTGAAAAAATCTCTTGCGCTTGGCATGGTGGCTCCGGAACTGGCCGCCGAAGGTACCAGGCTGAAGTTGCAGATTATCGGTGAGTCGTACGATGCCACGGTGATTGAGGAATCGCCGTATGATCCCGACAATGCGGCGTTGCGCAGTTGACGGCCGGGATTCCTGATTCGACGATGGCAGATGGGTATCATTCGGGAATTCCATTGTGAGGTATTGACGCGATGAAAGTATTGGTAGGCGTTAAGCGGGTGTTGGATGCATATGTCAAGGCGCGCGTGAAACCCGACGGGTCAGGAGTGGTCACCGACAACGTGAAGATGTCCATGAATCCGTTTGACGAGATCGCCGTCGAGCAGGCGCTGCGATTCAAGGAGGCTGGGCAGGTCGAGGAGATAGTCGCAGTATCCATCGGCCCGGCGAAATCGGAAGAGACCATTCGCACCGCGCTGGCCATGGGCGCTGATCGCGGGATTCTGGTGGAAGCCGATGCGGAGATCGAGCCGCTGGCGGTGGCAAAAGTGTTCAAGGCGCTGGTCGAGAAGGAGCAGCCGGAACTGGTGTTGCTCGGCAAACAGGCCATCGATGATGACTGCAATCAAACCGGGCAGATGCTTGCGGCGTTACTCGGCTGGGCGCAGGGCACCTTCATATCGAAAATCGAACTTGGCGACGGCAATGTGACCGTAACGCGAGAAGTCGATGGTGGCCTCGAGCGGGCACAGATAAAAACGCCCGCGGTGGTGACGGTCGATCTGCGCCTCAACGAGCCACGTTACGCTTCGCTGCCGAATATCATGAAGGCGAAGAAGAAGCCGGTCGACAAGACCACGCCAGCTGAACTCGGCGTGGATGCCACGCCGCGTATCACTACGCTGGAGGTGCAGGAACCGCCGCCACGTGCGGCTGGCGTGAAAGTGGCCAGTGTTGCGGAGTTGGTCGACAAATTGCGCAATGAAGCGCGTGTGATCGGGTAGGTACACGATGGCAAATCTGGTTATAGCTGAGCACGACAATTCCGAACTCAAGTCGGCCACGCTGAACGCGATTACCGCAGCGGCGCAGATCGGTGGTGACATCGATGTGCTGGTGGCGGGCAACGGGTGTGCCGCGGCCGCCGAAAGCGCCGCTAAAGTCTCGGGTGTCGGCAAAGTGCTCCTCGCCGATGCACCCGTATACGAACATCAACTGGCCGAAAACCTGGCGCCGCTGATAGTTTCTCTGGCACGCGAATACAGCCACGTTGTCGCGCCGGCGACGACCTTCGGCAAAAACGTGATGCCGCGTGCGGCTGCTTTGCTGGATGTTTCGCAGATTTCCGATATCGCCGAAGTCGTCAGTGAGGACACGTTCATCCGACCGATTTATGCCGGTAACGCGATGGCCAAGGTGCAGTCCAGCGATCCAATCAAGATGATCACGGTGCGTACCACCAAATTCGATGCGAGCGCAGAAACTGGCGGCAGCGCCGGCGTGCAGGCGGTGGATACGACAGAGGATGCGGGGCTTGCGGATTTTCTGGGCCAGGATCTCACCCAGTCCGAACGCCCGGAACTCACCACTGCCAGCATTGTCGTTTCGGGAGGCCGCGGCATGCAGAGTGGTGAAAACTTCATGCTGCTGGACAAAGTGGCGGACAAACTGGGCGCGGCGGTCGGGGCGTCACGTGCGGCTGTCGATGCCGGTTTTGTTCCGAACGACTACCAGGTCGGGCAGACCGGGAAAGTGGTGGCACCGGATTTGTACATTGCAGTCGGGATTTCCGGCGCCATTCAACACCTCGCAGGCATGAAAGACAGTAAGGTGATCGTGGCGATCAACAACGACGAGGAAGCACCGATTTTCCAGGTCGCGGATTTCGGTTTAGTAGAAGACCTGTTCAAGGCGTTGCCGGAGCTCGAAGCGGAACTGAGTTGAGTTTTGCACAAACGCGATTCGCGAAGGCCGCATCTCGAGCGGCCTTTTTTTGTACATTCGATCAATGTTGGAGCGGGCTGTTTTTTCGCAGACGCAGCGCGCACACTAACCAGCATGTCACACCCGGTTGTGAGCAATCGATGCGCATACGACGGCTGCAGGCCACCGACCTGGACAGTTTCGTCGAGTTGATTCACAGAAATTGGGATGAAGTGCTCGGCAATTTTCACTCCGCGGAAATCGTTGCGCTGTTTCGTAAACAGATGAACGTGCCGGCACTGCGCGAGCAGCTGCTCAGTAGAGTGCTTTATGTGGCGGAAGTTGACGAAACCTTCGTTGCTACCGGCGCACTTGCCGATTTCCATGTGCAGAGAAAACGCAAGCATTGCATTTCCAACCTGTTTGTGAGGCCGGATCTGCAGGGAAGGGGCCCTGGTGCATTGTTGGTCGCGCATCCGCTGGCGTCAGCGAGGCGTCGTGGTATCGCTACCCTGCATGTACCGAGCAGCCGCGTCGCGATTTCTTTCTATCGCCGCTGCGGATTCGTCGTAGATGCCAAGCAACCGGATGCGCGGCTGGAAATGACCTGGATGAGGCGGGCGGTAAGTGATGCTAGTGCCCTGTCCCATGAATAACCTGCCATTCTGAGCGTGTGTCGCGT
>Ga0224508_10001666_pt1 | contig 19656 bp, 20 predicted proteins | sample SF_Jan12_sed_USG_4_FD_170157 | JGI IMG/M metagenome (GOLD analysis project Ga0224508, IMG submission 170157) | Sediment microbial communities from San Francisco Bay, California, United States - SF_Jan12_sed_USGS_21 | ecosystem: Environmental > Aquatic > Marine > Sediment | place: USA... | reverse complement strand
TCTGCTGATCAATCTCGCGCCTGACGTGCCTGAGTTTTTCAGCCGTTTCAGTCGTGTGGCGGAACTCGTCGGCGCTGAGGAAGCAGACAAAGCAGCCGGACGGGAGCGTTTTCGTTATTATCGCGACCGGGGATACGAGTTACGAACTCATCACATCTGAGCGCGAGATGGCTGCCGAACCAAAACTTCAAATTCCAGTACTGACCGATGAATTCAATTCCGATGAGGAATCGGTTCACAGACTGCTTGCCAGCCAGCGAGAAGCATTGATCGCCGAGCTGCAAACTCAGTTAGCCGCCAACACCTTTACGCTAACTGACGAAATCATGCGCAAGGCATTTGCGGAGATGGAAGCCTCAATCTTCACGCAGATTTCGGGTCGGTTGCGACGCGAGCTACCTGAAATGGTCGACGCCCTGCTGCGCGAACATCTCGGCGACGAGACCGAATACTGAACCGATCACGATGAGCAAGGATTTTCGCCCGGCCGAGTTCGAGCGGCGCCACTATGATCGCTGGGAAAAGGCGGGCTACTTCGCTCCGTCCGGCAACGGAGATTCTTACTGCATCACCATCCCGCCGCCAAACGTCACCGGCACCCTGCATATGGGTCACGCTTTCGGCCATACGATTCAAGACGCGTTAATTAGATTTCACCGCATGTGTGGTGACGATACGCTGTGGCAAGCGGGAACCGATCACGCGGGCATTGCGACACAAATAGTTGTAGAGCGGATGCTCGAGGCCGAAGGCGAGAGTCGCGGTGCGCTTGGACGCGAAAAGTTCATTGAGCGAGTCTGGGATTGGAAACACCAATCCGGCGATACGATCGCGAGCCAAATGCGCCGCCTCGGTGACTCGGTGGACTGGTCACGCGAGCGGTTCACGATGGACCCTGAGCTTTCGCCGGTCGTCACCGACGTGTTCGTACGGCTGTATGACGAAGGACTGATTTATCGAGGCAAGCGTCTCGTGAATTGGGATCCAGTCCTGCATACCGCAGTGTCTGATTTAGAGGTAGACAGCGCCGAGGAACCGGCGAAACTCTGGCGTTTCCGCTATCCATTGGCCGACAGTGCGGACTCGATGGTGGTGGCAACCACGCGTCCGGAAACGATGCTTGGCGATACGGGCGTTGCCGTCCATCCAGAAGATGCTCGCTACAAACACTTGATCGGCCAGACTATCTGTTTACCGCTGACCGAGCGATTGATTCCGGTGGTCGGAGACGAGCATGTCGATCCTGAATTCGGCACGGGTTGCGTCAAGATCACACCGGCCCATGATTTTAATGACTATGAAATCGGACAGCGGCATGCCCTGCCGATGATCAATATCTTCGATAAAAATGCTGCGCTTAACGACAACGTGCCGGCGGCCTATCGCGGGATGGACCGGTTTGTCGCACGGACTCAGATTATCGAAGATCTCGATGCGCTGGGAATGCTCGATGGAGTCGATGAACACAAGGCAATGATTCCGCGCTGCGGGCGCAGCGGCGCGATCGTTGAACCTTATTTGACCGATCAGTGGTATGTGGATACCAAGCCGCTGGCTGAACCGGCCGTTGCGGCTGTTGAATCAGGCAAGATTCGGTTCGTCCCTGAAAACTGGTCAAAGACCTATTTTGAGTGGATGCGCAACATTCAGGACTGGTGCATCTCGCGGCAGCTTTGGTGGGGCCATCGAATCCCTGCATGGTATGACCCGGCCGGCGCGATTTATGTCGGCCGTACGGAGGAAGAAGCTCGCACCAAGCACAAACTGTCATCGGACGTAACACTCGTCCAGGACCCGGACGTGCTCGACACCTGGTTCTCGTCCGCACTGTGGCCATTCTCGACACTGGGCTGGCCCGAGCCCACCAGCGAACTCAAGCGCTTCTATCCGACGAATGTGCTGGTGACCGGCTTCGATATCATTTTCTTTTGGGTTGCCCGCATGATCATGATGGGGCTCAAGTTTACCGGTGAAGTGCCTTTCCATGAGGTGTACATCCACGGCCTGATTCGCGATCACGAAGGCCAAAAAATGTCCAAATCGAAGGGCAACGTGATCGACCCACTAGACCTGATCGAAGGAATCGATCTCGAAAGCCTGGTCGTCAAACGAACCAAAGCCTTGATGAACCCGGATCAAAAGCCAGCAATCGAGAAGGTCACCCGGTCGGAATTTCCTGATGGGATTCCCGCATTCGGCACCGACGCGCTGCGGATGACTTTTACGTCGCTGGCGACATTGGGGCGCGACGTTCGGTTCGATCTCGGGCGCATCGAGGGTTATCACAAGTTCTGCAACAAGCTTTGGAATGCCTCGCAATATGTATTCGCTCAGATCGACGCGCCCGAAACTGGCGATATCGAATTCAGCGTTGCGGATCGTTGGATCAAATCTCGATTGAGTGACTGCATTGGCGAAACGCGAACCTGCTTCGAAAACTATCGGTTCGATCTCGCGACTCAGACAATCTACGAGTTCACCTGGCACGAGTTCTGCGACTGGTACCTCGAACTGACGAAACCGATTCTGAACGGCGACAATGTTTCGCCCGCGGTAAAGCAAGGGGCAAGGGAAACTCTCGCCGTTGTGCTGGGCGCCATCTTCAGGCTTCTGCATCCGATTATTCCATTCGTCACCGAGGAACTCTGGCTCGCGCTTTGCGCAAAGCTCGACCGGTCCAGCGACTCGATCATGATCGAAGCCTTTCCGCGAGCTGACGATTTTGGTTCGGACCTTGAGGCGTGCGAAGAAATCGAATGGCTTAAGGGCTTTATCGTCGGCGTGCGCAAGATTCGAGGCGAGATGAATTTGAGCCCGAGCCGGCCGCTTGCCGTTAAGCTTGAAGGCTACACGGAACTCGACCGCGGCCGCGTCGAAGCAACTGACATCTATATCGAAAGACTGGCTAGAGTCGAAAGCATCGAGTGGTTAGCGCCGGGCGAGACTGCACCCGGGTCTGCGACTGAACTGTTGGGCGAAATGCGAATCCTGATTCCGCTGGCCGGACTCATCGACGCCACCAAGGAAATCGATCGTCTTGACAAGCAATTGCTCAAACTGGCCAAAGATTTCGATCTAACGGACAAGAAGCTCAATAATCAACGGTTTGTCGACAATGCGCCTGCCGAAGTGGTTGCCAAAGAGCGAGAGCGGGCAACCGAGCTCGAGCAGCGGCGCAGCCAACTCCAGAATCAGCTGAAAAAACTCAGAGAGATCGCCTGAGGACCCTGCCAACTGGGTCACACAAACCATGCTGTGGGCTGTAACCCGGCGGCGTTTTCGGCGACCATGCGAACATGGCCAGCTCCCAACTGAACACCGCTCCTGACGCGAGCACCGCGCAACGCTCCCAGATAGACCGGGTCATCGCAACCCTGGAGACGGTGATTGTCGGCAAGACGCATCAACTCAGGCTCGGTGTTGCCTGCATGCTGGCCGAAGGCCACCTGCTGATAGAAGACCTTCCGGGCGTCGGCAAGACCACGCTCGCCCATGCGCTTGCGAAAGCCCTGGGCTTGAGCTATCAGCGTATTCAGTTCACCAGCGACTTGTTACCGGCCGATATTCTGGGTGTTTCCGTTTATCAGCGTGACAATGGAAGTTTCGAGTTTCATCGCGGTCCAATTTTTTCGCAGGTCGTTCTGGGCGATGAGATCAACCGCGCAACGCCAAAAGCACAAAGTGCACTGCTGGAGGCGATGGAAGAACGTCAAGTGACCGCCGACGGCAAGACCTATACCTTGCCGGCTCCCTTCTTTGTTATTGCTACCCAGAATCCACAGCATCAAATTGGAACTTTTCCCCTGCCGGAATCGCAACTCGACCGGTTCCTGATGCGAATCGAACTCGGTTATCCGGATCCTGCTGAGGAACGCCTGTTACTCGCCGATGGCGAGCGCCGACGGCTGATCGACAAAATGGAATCAGCGCTGTCGGCGGACTCGCTGTTGCGCCTGCAGGAACTCGTTCCTCAAGTCCATCTGTCGGACGCGTTGCTCGACTATGTGCAGGCGCTGATTCGACACACGCGAGAAAGTGGCAACTACCTGACCGGGCTATCGCCTCGCGGCGGAATGGCTCTCGTCAAAGCTGCACAAGCGTGGGCGCTGATGGAAGGTCATTCAGGCGTGCACCCGGAAGACGTTCAGGCCGTCTTTGGTTCTGTCGTCGGCCACCGCCTGGAACGTGCCTCGCGCGACGCGCCGACCGATCCCGGTCGCGCAATTCTCTCAACCGTCCCGGTTCCTTAGTATCGTGTTTAGCGCCCAGTCGGAACGCTTGCGGTACTGGGCCGCCGATTGGGCGAGGCGACGTCAAGGGGATGATTCCCTTGCCGTCACTTTAAAACGACGGCGCGTCTATATTCTACCGTCGCATACCGGAATCATATTTTCCGCGACTGTATTCGCCATGCTGCTTGGCTCGCTGAACTATGGAGCAAGCCTCGGATTTGCGTTGACCTTTCTGCTCGCGGGTCTCGGCCTGGTCACGATGCAGCATTGCCACAACAATCTGTTGGCGACCACCGTGAGCTTTGCCGGTGCCGACCCGGTATTCGCCGGTGAAGAGGCAAAATTTCGAATCTCGCTACAAAACGGCTCGACCAAGCCACGATTCGATATCGTGATTGAGTCCGGCGCATCCAGCGACGGCCCGGTCGACATTCAATCGGGCGCAACAACCGTGTTGCACCTGCACTTGCCGACGACCAAAAGAGGCTGGATACGATTGTCGCGTTTTTCGGTTTCAACGCGCCACCCCGGCAATCTCTTTCGTGCCTGGACCTGGGTTCACATGGACACCCGATGCCTCGTTTACCCGGAGCCGGCGGTTAAGGGTCGCCCGATGCCAACTGGAAGCGACGCGCATGGCGCGCGCTCTGCGATCAATCGGGAAGAAGATGATTTCGCCGGACTGCGCGACGCAGCGCCTGGCGACCCGCCCCGACGTATCGCCTGGAAAGCCTATGCTCGCAGCGACCAGTTACTGGTAAAAGAATTTTCCGGCGGCGCGGAGCGACCCTGTCTATTCGACTGGAAGGACCTGGCTGATCTCAACGACGAAGCCAAACTGTCGCAGCTCGCTCGCTGGTGCCTCGACGCGGCCGATGAACGTCGAAGTTTCGGGCTTGTTCTGCCTGGCGAAAAAATTCCCCTCAGCAGCGGGGACAGGCACTTGCACGACTGCCTTCAGGCACTCGCGCTCTACGGAACAGCCGGATGAGCACGATCGTTAGAAACGCGACCGGCACGTCCCGTCTTGCCTGGACGGCAGGCATCGTGGTCGGCGCCAGCCTGCCACACTGGGCAACGCTGCCTGTTTGGATGCCGGTATTGCTCTGCTGCTGCGTCGCCTGGCGTTTTGCGTCGCGCATACTGAGATGGCCCCTTCCGGGTCGCAAGACAATGTGGCTTGTGACGATCGTCAGCTTCGGAGCGGTACTGGTCCAGTTCAGGACGATCAATGGCCTGGTGCCAGGCACGGCACTGCTGGTCGTTATGGTCTCACTCAAGTTCCTCGAGGCGAAATCGCAGCGCGACCACATGTTGCTAACCGTCATTGCATTTTTTCTCGTGTTTGCGAGCGTGCTGGCGGGCGGCGGCGTAATCAACGGACTCTACCTGGTGGCCTTCGTCTGGATCACGACGCTGGGGTTATTGCAGGTCGGCCGCCAAGGGTCTCTGATGGCCAGCGTGCCGACGGCCAAACTCGCCGGCCGGCTGTTGTTGCAGTCGATGCCCATCATGATCGCCCTTTTCTTGCTCTTTCCCCGCCTACCGGGACCGCTTTGGGCGCTACCGGGGAGCACCAGCAGCGGCGCGACCGGCCTGTCCGGCTCAATGAGCCCCGGCGACATCACGAATCTTGGGCTCTCTGATGAGATTGCCTTTCGCGTCGACTTCACGGGCCAGACACCCGCCGCCTCCGAGCTCTATTGGCGCGGACCGGTGCTATCGACCTTTGACGGCCGCAGCTGGAATCAACTCGACGGCATGGGTCGCGTCGTAAGCGACACAATCGAATACCTGGGAGCGACAAGCGAGTACGAAGTCACGCTCGACTCCAGCGCCAATGGTTGGGCCTTCGCACTGGAAATGCCCGAGACCTGGACGGTAGAAGATCGTCGTCAACCGATTCGAATGAACAGTGACTATATGTTGCGCATCTGGAACGGTGGCGCCAGCACCGGACGTGTGACTTATTCCGTCACGAGTCACTCCCTGTACCGCGCGTTCCACCAACTGGACGAACGCGAAATCTCGCAATTCAGTCGATTGCCCGCAAGCAGCAACCCGCGGACCCGCGCCCTGGTCGATGACTTGCTCGAGGGCGAGCCAGACGCCCGGACGATTATCGAACGCGGTCTCAATGTGTTCCGTGAGCCAGGTTTCTTCTATACCTTGACGCCGCCGGCACTCGGTCTGCACACCGCCGACGAATTTATTTTCGACACCCAAGAAGGATTCTGTGAGCACTACGCTTCGGCATTCGCAATCATGATGCGAATGGCAGGCCTGCCCACCCGAGTCGTGACGGGTTATCAGGGTGGCGAACTCAATCCCATGGGCGACTACTACATCATTCGTCAATCCGATGCGCATGCCTGGACTGAGGTCTGGATACCGGACGAAGGCTGGATTCGCGTCGATCCGATCTCGGCCGTCGCGCCGGAGCGGATTGCATTCGGTTCGACCCGAACGACGTTTCAGGGTCAAACGAACATCGTCACTCGAATCGGTCGAATGGCATGGCTGCGTCAGGCCGCGCTGGCGTGGGATGCGGTCAACACAGTTTGGAATGACTGGGTAATCGGCTATGGACCCAGGCTTCAGCGAACACTGCTCGAGTGGATGGGTTTCGAGCGGCCCCGGTGGCGTGAACTGATGCTGATGACTATTGTCGCCACCGCTTTGTTGATGGTCGGGTTGACACTTTTTCTGGGAGTCAGGATGCGAAGCAGCTACGCCCGCGACCCTGCTGCCAGAAGCTTCAAGCATTTCCGGAGCAAGCTCGCGCGGCTAAAGGTAGAACCGATTCGCGCCGGCGAAACCCCGACCGACTACGCCGCGCGTGCCGAGGCAGCACTACCCGAAAACGCGACGGCGATCCACGCGATTACAGTGGCCTATCTCGAAGCGCGTTACGAACCGGACTCGATGGGTGACGCACTCGTCAAGCTCAGGTCGCTCGTGAGGGAATTCAGACCAGGTTATGTTCCCGCGTAGCGGTTAGCGTAATAGCAGGCCAACGCTCCTCGGTCAGCCGCAGGCTCACCATCGTCGGCGCGAGCAGTACGAGTTCACCGGCGTGATCGAGCGCAAGATTCGCGGCTAAACGCGTTTTAAATTGTTCCAAGATCTTCGGATCGTCCGCGCGAATCCATCGGGCAGTCGCGATCGTGACAGACTCGAAGCCACACTCGACTCCATATTCGCTCTTCAACCGAAAGCTCGCGACATCGAATTGCAGCTGGCCGATCGCTCCGATAATCAAGTCGTTGCTCGACAAAGGGCTGAACAGCTGAGTCGCGCCCTCTTCGCATAGTTGGGCCAGCCCCTTCTTTAGTGCCTTGAGCTTCAGCGGGTCACGCAGCACGGCGCGGCGAAACAGCTCCGGCGCGAAATTCGGAATGCCAGTGAAGGCCAGATTCTCGCCTTCGCTGAAGCTGTCACCAATATTAATCGTGCCGTGGTTGTGTAAGCCGATGATGTCGCCGGCAAGAGCCGTTTGGGCTTGCTGCCTCTCGGATGCCATGAATGTAATGGCTTCTCCCACGCGCACTTCGCGTCCCAACCGGGGTTGATAGAGACGCATGCCGGATTTATAGCGCCCCGAGCAAACCCGCATGAAAGCGATCCGATCTCTGTGCGCCGGATCCATGTTGGCCTGTATCTTGAATACGAATCCGGACAAGTCCTCTTCATCCGGATCCACCACGCGGGTCACCGCAGTTCTTGACTGGGGCCCCGGCGCATATTCAACGAACGAATCGAGCAACTGCTCGACGCCGAAATTGTGGATCGCGGCGCCGAAAAATACCGGAGTCTGCTGGCCGGCAAGATAGCGATCGACGTCGAACTCGGCAGTCGCGCCACGGATTAGCTCAATCTCCTCGGCCAATTGATTAACCTCATCGCCGAGCCTCGCGCGCGCGGCGGGCGAATCCAGCCCTGCGATGACATCCACGGCCGTATGCTGGCTGCCGTCTTTTTCCTGGTAAAGGTAATAATTGTCCTCGCGGATGTGGAATACACCGCGAAAGGATCGCCCCATCCCAACTGGCCAGGTCATCGGTGCGCACTCGATCGAAAGAACGTTTTCGATTTCATCAAGCAAGTCCAGCGGTTCCTGCCCATCCCGGTCCAGCTTATTGATGAAACTCATGATCGGCGTGGTTCGCAGGCGACACACCTCCATTAGTTTTATCGTCCGGGACTCCACACCGCGGGCTGCATCGATAACCATCAGCGCGCTGTCAACGGCAGTCAGTGTCCGGTAAGTATCCTCCGAAAAATCCTCGTGACCCGGCGTATCCAGCAGATTGATGATCTTGCCCTTATAGGGAAACTGCATGACAGATGACGTCACGGAAATTCCCCTTTCCTGTTCAAGCTTCATCCAATCGGAGGTCGCATGCCGGCTTGCCTTTCTCCCCTTGACCGTGCCGGCTAACTGAATCGCGCCACCGTAGAGCAAAAACTTCTCCGTCAGTGTCGTTTTACCGGCGTCCGGATGCGAAATTATCGCGAACGTGCGTCGCTCCGAATGCGGTTCCATAGGATTAACTTGGTTTGTTACTTCGTCAGCTTGACGAAGTCAGAGACAAGGACAATACAACGGCGTTTTCCCGCCCTTCTCTTGCCTGATAGTAGGCTGGCCGTATTCCGATTTCCTCGAAACCGGCTGAATGGTATAGCTTCATAGCCGGACGATTCGACGGCCTGACTTCAAGAAATACCTGCTTGACTAAAGTGTCTTGCGCCTTGAACAGCAAAGCGTTTAACAACCGGCGCCCATACCCCAATCGTCTGAGATCCGGATAGATGCACAGGTTGAGGATATGAGCTTCAGCCGCAGCAATCGACATGATCGCATAGCCCGACACCTTGCCACCCGCGTCAAGCACCAGACTGTAGTATCCGGCGAGCAGACAATCACGAAAAACAGCACGACTCCACGGGTAGTCGTAAGCCGTTTGCTCGACCGACTCAACTCCGTTTAGATCGGCCGCTTGCATCGGCCGGATGGAGGTTTCGGGAATGACTTGAGCGCTCATTGCCTTTCCGTTATCAATCGCTTCACTAGCACCAAGTCCTGCCACGTTTTGGCCTTGGCACTCGGCGTCCGAAGCAGATAAGCCGGATGATAGGTAGCAACGATCGGAATCCGCTTAGTGCCGAAGCTCAAAGCCCTGCCCCGGAGCCTACCGATAGCTTGGTCGGACTGCAATAAATGCTGTGCTGCAATGCGACCTACCGCGAGTACGGCGCGTGGCGCGATCAGCTCGACTTGCCGCTCCAAATAGGGCGTGCAGCACGCTGTTTCGCCGGAAGCCGGGTCGCGATTATTTGGCGGCCGGCACTTCAGAATGTTGGCAATAAAGACATCTTCGCGGCCAAGCCCGATGGCCGCCAGCATTGCGTTTAACAATCGACCGGCCCGCCCGACGAAGGGCTCGCCTTGACGGTCCTCATCCGCTCCTGGCGCCTCACCGATGATCATCAGGTCGGCATCGCGCCGGCCCACGCCAAAAACAGTCTGGGTTCGGGTCTTGTGCAGATCGCAGAGTGTGCAGTCACTGACCTGACCAGCTAACTGCTCCCAATCGAGCGTGCCGACCCGGTTGGCTTTGCCGACCCGGTTAACTTCGCCGACGGCGTCAACTGCTGCAGGCGCAGACCGTGCAGCCGACGCCGGCGCTTGATCGCGAAGCTGAAACACTTCGATTCCCAAGGCTTGTAAATAGCGCTGCTGCTCGATTGAAGACATTTATTTCGATCCGCGTCGACTGCGGCGCCACGCCCAGGTTGCCGGACCGGATGAAGCGTAAACGGCCAACAGAATGAATGAATTCAAAGGTTCTATCACGATGACGATGATCGCTAACGGAATGATCAATAAATGCGTATACCGGACGCGATGTCCCGGCTTGATGTCCTTAAAGCTGAGATAACTGAATCGAGACACCATCAACACGGCTAGCGTGGCCGTTATGGCAGCCCCGGCGACGAGCGCAACCAAACCGTCGATTGCGTACACGGTACTGACCCAGACCATGGCCGCGATGCAAGCCGCCGCCGCAGGACTCGGCAATCCCTGAAAGAAGCGCCGGTCGGTCCAAAGAACATTGCTGTTAAAACGGGCGAGACGAAAAGCGGCGGCGGCGACATAGAGGAATGCGGCGGCCCAGCCAATCCTTCCCCAGACATTCCCGAACTCGGCCAACCGCTCAACCCCCCATTGATAGGTCACGATTGCCGGGGTCAGTCCAAACGACACCATATCGGCCAAACTGTCGAATTCCTTGCCAAACTCGCTCGATGTACTCGTCATTCGTGCGACTCGGCCATCGAGACCATCCAGAAACATCGCGGCGAAGATCGCGAGCGCCGCCGTCCTGAAATCACCGTCAATTGCGGCAACAATCGAGTAGAAACCGGCGAACAGGCCCGCGGTCGTCAGCAGATTGGGCAACAAATAGATCCCACGTCGCCGGCGAGAAGGCTGCTTTTCTCTTTTCTTTTCTTGATCCACGGACAGGAATGCTGAGGCAAACGACCAGGCGACGCAATCCCAGGCTCAACCCGGTGGCGCCTGCCCTCGCGCGACCGCTAAAATGCCGCGTCAATCAAGGATCAAGGCTTCCATCTCTTATGTATCTCAGCCGACTCCCGATCACGACCTTCAAGGAAACGCCGGCCGACGCGGAAATTGTCAGCCACCAGCTGATGCTGCGCGCCGGGCTGATCAGGCGGCTGGCATCCGGGCTCTATACCTGGATGCCGCTTGGCATGCGCGTCCTGAATAAAGTCGCTGCCGTGATTCGTGACGAGATGGATCGCGCCGGCGCACTCGAGATCCTGATGCCGGTTGTCCAACCGGCCGAGCTTTGGCAGGAATCGGAACGATGGGACGCTTACGGCAAGGCGTTGCTTCGTCTGAAGGATCGCCATGACCGCAGCTTCTGCCTCGGCCCGACTCACGAGGAAGTCATTACCGATATCGCGCGCAATGATCTTCAGAGCTATCGCCAATTGCCGGTCAATTACTATCAGATTCAAACGAAATTTCGCGATGAAGTCCGGCCTCGATTCGGCGTGATGCGAGCCCGTGAATTCTTAATGAAGGACGCCTATTCGTTTCATATTGATAACGAGTCGCTGAATGAGACTTATCAGCTCATGCGCGAAACCTATCAACGGATTTTCGATCGCCTGCAGCTCGAATATCGAATCGTTAAGGCCGATACCGGCGAGATTGGCGGCAGCATTTCCGAGGAGTTCCAGGTGCTGGCAGAGGCAGGAGAAGATGCAATCGCATTTTCCGATGCGCAAAATTTCGCGGCTAACGTTGAAGTGGTTGAGCTATCAGCACCAACAGAACCCCGTGCACAGCCTCAACTGCAGAAAGAACTGGTCGAGACTCCCGGCGTCCACACGATCGATGACGTTGCGCGCTTCGTTGATCTACCACCGTCACGCTGCATCAAGACGCTGCTCGTCAAAGGATCCGACACTCCCGCCGTCGCACTGATCCTTCGCGGTGACCACGAACTGAATGCGCTGAAAGCAGCGAACCTGCCAGGTGTGCATTCACCCCTTGCCATGTTGCGCCCGACCGAAGTCGAGCAGGCGGCTGGTTGCCCAGCGGGTTCGCTCGGACCGATTGGGCTAAATGTACCCGCATTCGTTGATCAATCCGCAGCCATAGTTGCTGATTTTGTCTGCGGAGCCAATCGTGATGGCTTTCATTACACCGGCATCAATTGGGATCGCGACCTGGCGTTACCCGAGGTCGCCGATTTACGCAATGCCGTTGACGGAGACCCAGGACCAACCGGGGATCCGTTGACGATCGCCCGTGGTATTGAGGTAGGCCAGATATTTCAGCTCGGCACCAAATACAGCGAGTCCATGAAAGCCACTGTTCTCGATCCCAGCGGAAAGCCGTGTTTCATGCCGATGGGTTGCTATGGCATTGGTGTGACTCGCGTCGTAGCCGCCGCAATCGAGCAGAATCATGATGACAAGGGAATCATATGGCCGGAGGCCATCAGTCCATTCAACGTGATATTGATACCAATCAATATGGATAAATCGGAACGCGTGCGCGAAGCGGCACAAACGCTCTACGAAGAGCTCGCCGATGCCGGCCTCGACGTCGTACTTGACGATCGACCGCAACGACCCGGCGTTAAATTTGCAGACGCCGATTTGATCGGATATCCACACCGCATCGTGATATCCGAAAAGAACCTTGATGCGTCTGAGCTGGAATACAAATCTCGCCGAATGGAAAAAGCCATCATGATTCCGATCGATTCTGCGGTGAGTCAGATCCGCGGCAAAGCAGAGTCGTGATCGAGATGCCAAATGGAGCCATAACACTTGCTGCAATCGCGCTGATGAGCTCGATAGTGCTTCAGCCTGCGATAGCCCAGACCTTCAGCAATCGGACCGCGAGCGATGTCGATCCTGAACTGCGATTAGTCCTCGCGCGAGCAATAGTCGAAGCCGACAGCTTCGACAACAGATTTGACGCCGAGGTTTGGCTGACCGACATGTCACAGCGACTGAGCTCACGGATCTCGGACATCGAAGAACGGCTGACAATTCTCCGTACCGTGCATCGCCACGCAACGGCCATCGACCTGCCACCGGAACTTGTTCTTGCTGTGATCGACGTCGAAAGCAATTTCGACCGCTATGCAATCTCCAGCGCGAATGCGCTCGGGCTGATGCAAGTCATGCCGTTCTGGATTGCGGAACTCGGCGAAACCGACATCAACCTGCTGTTTCAAATCGATTTCAATGTGCTGCTGGGTTGTCAGATACTCAAGTACTACCTTGATATGGAGGACGGCGACCTGATTCAAGCGCTTGCCCGTTACAACGGGAGCACTGGCCGCCGCTGGTACGGCGATCGGGTCCTCGACCGCTTGCGGCTGCGTTGGTTTAGAGGCTGACGCCTCAATCGACGATCTGAAAGCCAGCGTCGATATTGCCCTGCCAATCCTCGACTGCCACAGCACTGACCTGGGCGTTCGGCGGCCCCTTCCATAGCCACGCGATTAGCCGTTCTACCGCATCATCGTCACCGCAAACGACAAGCTCGACGCAGCCATTGTTAAGATTTCGGACCCAACCGTCGATGCCCAGTTCGGTCGCCCGCTCTAAAGTCCTCACCCGATAGAAAACGCCCTGAACGTGGCCCTCCACGGTACATTTAAGCGCTTGACGACTCATCGGCGAACGAGATGGCTCGCGCCGAGTGTGGCTGGCCCGATTCGCATATGCGCTATTCTTTCACCATGAACGCTAAAATCTATCATAATCCTCGCTGCTCGAAATCCAGGGCCACACTCGCGTTGCTCGAAGCTCGATCGGTCGAGGTCGAAATCGTCGAATACCTTAAACACCCGCCTTCGGCTGACGAGATCCGTGGGCTGTTATCCGGACTCGGCTTGAACGCAATCGATATCGTTCGACAGTCGGAATCCGCTTTCAAGGAATCTGGATTGACTCGCGAGTCGCCGGCTGATGACCTGATTTCGCTTATCGAACGAGCACCAATCGTGCTTGAGCGCCCGATCGTCGTAGTCGGGAACTCGGCACGAATTGGCCGACCGCCGGAGCAAGTTCTGGAATTGTTCGCTTGAGCGGCCCGACGAAAGTTCTGATTCTCTATTATTCTCGCAAGGGCCAAACCGAAGCGTTGGCCCGAGAGATCGCGCGTGGCGTGGAAAGTGCGAGCGCAACCGCAGTGCTTCGCACGGTTCCACCGGTATCGCCGCGCAGCGAAGCGACCGAACCCGCTGTGCCGGACGCGGGGCCGCCTTACGTCGAACTGGATGAACTTCAGAGTTGTGACGCTTTGATACTGGGCAGTCCGACACGCTTCGGCAACATGGCCGCGCCACTGAAGTACTTTCTCGATACAACGTCTTCGCTTTGGCTTAATGGCGCGCTGTCGGGCAAACCAGCCGCCGTATTCACAACCAGTTCGTCACTGCACGGCGGCCAGGAAAGCACATTGTTGTCGATGGCTCTGCCGTTAATTCACCACGGCATGGTTTACGTTGGCGTGCCGTATACGAAAAAGGAACTTTTCGAAACGAAAACCGGAGGCTCGCCCTACGGTGCGACTCGAATCACTGCGGATTGGTCAGAAGGATTTTCCGGCGACGAGAAGGCAATCGCCCATGCACTAGGCCAACGCGTTGCGACGATCGCCAAAACACTGAAGCCGCTACAGACTTGAGGCGGGAGGCTCAGCCTCGATCACTTCGCGCAGCAATGGAATTGTGACGCGCCGCTGCGCCGCAAGCGAGTATTGATCTATCCGGTCCAGACAGGCAGTCAGCTCACCCATATCGCGACTGTATCGCTGCAGCAAATAGCTCGCCTCGGCCGATTCAAGGCTCAAGCCTCGCCGGGTGGCGTGACCGATAACGGCTGCCTGCAACTCTTCATCGTCGAGGTAATTCAGCCGATAAATCGCGGCTGCGCCTGCACGCGAAACGAGATCCGCCAAGTCGAAACCGGACTCGCGCGGCGCGGCGCTTGCAGCAACGACCAGACCGCCCCGCTCGAGCCGCGCATTGAAAATTGAGAACAGCGCCGCCTCCCAAGCGGAATCACCGGCGACCAGATGAATATTGTCGAGCGCAATCAGGTCCATATTTTCAAGCTGGCCAAGCATTGCAGGTTCGCCAGTTGGATCGAGCGACAAATAGATTGGCCGCAAATCCGCTTCACTGGCAACTCGGCATGCCGCAGCGAGGAGATGACTCTTGCCGGAATTTGGCGGACCGCAAAGCCAGACCGACTCCCGGCGATTGCCAATCGCAACAGCATTGAGATGTTCGATCGCAGCGCTGTTTGGCCCGGGAACGAAACTATCGAATGACGCATGTGGCTGAAGCTTTAGCGCCAGCGGAATTTGTGCCATCGGATCAATCGGCGTTTATTGGCTGCTGACGGGCACGCCCAGACCAGATCAGAACGTAGGTCAGACCACTGGTGATACTCGTAAAAACAACCATTGCGCCGAGCACCGTCAACCAAGCCGCATCAGGAACCGCCCACTCTGCATACATAATAGTCAGTACGATAAAACTAAGCTGACAAACTGTATTCAGCTTACTGATAAGAATCGGCTCGCCTTCCAAATTGCCGGCCAGCTTTTGATAGACCAGCGCCCCGCTGACAATGACGATATCGCGCAATACCACGATCAGCGTCAATCCGAGCGGCACGAGTTCGAGCGCAGTGAGGCTAAAAAAAGCAGATACGACCAGCAATTTGTCGGCAGCCGGATCGAGCAGGCTACCGAGGCGCGTACGCCAGTCGAACGTCCTGGCCAGAAACCCGTCTAATCCATCCGAAAAACCAGCCACGACAATGAGCACGAGCGCAATGTTGTAAGAGCCGGCAAACAAGGCAGCAACCAGCGGCACAATTAGCATGATACGCACGATGCAAATCGCGTTCGGTATCCAACTTAGGTTCACAGCGTGTCGATCGATCCAGTGCTGGCGAGCCGGGCCGGTACATACACCAGGCCGTCGGTATTTTCGGCAGGAGACAACTCACCGTCGAGCGTGAGCACTCGGTCGAGTTGACTCGCGTCCCCTCTGGCAGTCACGCGCAACACGAGGTCTCCGCCGGCAAAAGACTCGACATCTACGGACTCAATGATGCTGACTGATTCCAGGTACTCGACTACCCTAAAATCGCGCCAACCTCGAATGTCCTTGATCGTAATGCGCGTCAACCGAGCGCCGCCCACCGTCGTAAACTCCGAAGCGAATTCATCGGCCAGCCAGTCGATTCCCATCCGAGCTCTTGGCGTCGTCAAGGTCTGGCGCCTGTCGCCACGCTGGGCGGTCCATCTGACCTCAAGCCCGAATTCGTTCATCGAAACCCGGGCGATTAAAATCGAATCGACGTTATAGCGATCAGCGGCGTTCGCTACGAATCGATCGAAGCCGCCCCATACGTCGGCGAAACTCACATAACGGCGATCTTCTGCATCGAGTTTCGGGAGCACAATAGGCAGTCCGCGTTCATCTGCCGCCGATAGCATCTCAGCTGCAATATCTTCGAAAAATGCCGCAGCTTCGCCGGGCAAAACCGTGGATGCCACACCTGAGACAGCTCCGGCACTAATTCTGTTGCCTGCGCTAATCGGATCGACAACATCCGATGCTCTAAGCTCAACGCGCTGGCCATCGCCAAAGTCTGAGGCAATCCAGAGCAAAGTCGACGGCCGCTCGGCACCCCAGATCGGCATGTTGAGTCGATCCAACGCCTGGTCTATTTGGGAGGGAATGAAACCGACTCGGATTTCATTTTCGGATATCTGCGAATAGGAGTCGCGATAGCGGTCAGCATCATCGATTAACTCCTGCATCGCTGGATAGGCAGACGCCTGCTGACGGCCGGTGATGCGGGTCAGGAGAAGGCTCATGGCACGGCGAATCGCATCGGACCGCGTATCCTGCGCCTCGGGATCTGGCGCGACGGTAACGATATATAGATCGCCGAATGTGGCTGCTTCGAGTGCGGGCAACGGGCTCAGCAATAAGCAAACGCAAGCCAGCAGCAGGTTTGCATGCAGAAATTCCCTGCGGTTAGATTTCATGTGCTTAGCCGGCCTGTTCCCGAGCGAGTCGAGTCGCATATTATAGCGTTTGTGACCAACCAGCCCGATAAGGAACTGACCTACAAAGGCTCAGGTGTCGACATCGACGCCGGCGAGGCCCTGGTCGAAAATATCAAGTCCGCGGTTAAAACAACGGCTCGACCAGAGGTAATCGGTGGGCTCGGTGGATTTGGCGGTCTGTTTCGCATCCCCGCTGGCTATCGCTCACCGGTACTGGTATCGGGAGCAGACGGGGTTGGTACCAAGCTAAAACTTGCGATCGACTACGACGCGCACGATACGGTTGGGATCGACCTCGTCGCGATGTGTGCGAACGATATCGTCGTCTCCGGTGCGGAGCCCTTGTTTTTTCTCGACTACTACGTCACGCCAAAACTCGATGTCGAAATCGCTGCTCGCGTTGTCGGTGGCGTAGCCCGCGGTTGCAAACTCGCCGGCGCGTCACTCATCGGTGGCGAAACAGCCGAGCATCCCGGGATGCATTCCGCCGGCGAATACGACCTCGCGGGCTTTTGCGTAGGAATTGTCGAAGAAGACGCCATCATTACGGGAAAGACCATAGTCCAAGGTGACAAGCTAATAGGGCTCGCGTCGTCCGGCCCTCATTCGAATGGGTTCTCGCTGATACGCAAGGTGCTCGCCCGTCAGCCGGAAGACGCCGAGCTGCGCATCGGAGACAAGCGGCTGATCGACCTGCTGCTCGAGCCAACCCGGATCTACGTCGCGGCAATTCTCGACACACACAAGGCACACGGCCTCAAGGGGCTAGCGCATATTACCGGTGGTGGTCTGACGGAGAACATTCCACGCGTCTTACCACCCGGACTGGGTGTCGTGCTCGAGCAATCCAGCTGGACCCGGTCGCCCGCGTTCGACTGGCTCGAGGAATCAGGCGTCGCCCCAACCGAGATGCATCGAAGCTTCAACTGCGGTATCGGCATGGTTGTCATCGTGGATGCGTCTAACGTTGATGACGTTCTCGATTCATTTGGTCAACGCGGTGAGGAAGCCTTTCTCATCGGCTCTGTCGTTGAGGCCAGCGAACAGCGTGTTCAGATCGTTTAGGATGTCAGGCATGCGAATTTTGACTTCAATCTCAGCCGTGCTCGCCGGACTTGTGGCGACCGCAGGCGTTTCGGCCGAACCAGGCGAGATTGTTGAATACAACGCTGAGTACGAAGTGCGCTACAAGGGCCGGCGAGTGGCGCACGCACAATTTAATGTCGCTGCAGACACCGAGGGAACTTATGTCTTCAGCTCTTCTACACGAGCACGCGGTATCTTGCGCCTCGCTTCACCCAAGCCAGCTGTCGAGTGGAGTCAATTTGGCGTGGCGGGTGACCGGATCGTGCCGATGCAATTTCGCTACGAAGACGGCAGCCGCAAGGGAGATGACAATTACGCGCTTGAGTTTAATTCGTCGACTGGCCAAGTCTTCGTAAACGGTCCAGGTGGCCAGCTGTCTGTGCCGTTCGAAGCGGGGCTGCTGGACCGCGGCAGCCTTCAGGTTGAATTGATGCGCGACCTGGGCGCCTGCTTACACCCCGGGCCATTGCGATACGTAGACGACGACGGCGTCAAGGAATATGAATACGAAAGACTGGAAGATCTTGCGGTAGAAACCGAAATCGGTACGCTTGATACCGTTCGGTTTTCGCAGCGCCGAGAAGGTTCATCCCGCAACACCATTCTCTGGCTCGCGCCCAATCTTGCTTACCTTCCGGTTCGCATCGAGCAGATTCGCGAGGGTGAGATCGAAACCGTATTTTCTATCGAAGACCTGGCCGGACTCGAAGCAACGCCATCGGTCTGCTCAAGTCTTGGGTAGAGTGACTCCGCGCTGACCCTGATACTTGCCGCCACGGTCGGCGTAGCTGACTTCGCAGGGGTCATCCGACTCGAAGAAAATCATTTGCGCGACGCCTTCGTTGGCGTAAATTTTGGCCGGTAACGGTGTCGTGTTCGAAAACTCAAGCGTCACATGACCCTCCCATTCGGGCTCAAGCGGCGTGACATTGACGATTATTCCGCAGCGTGCATAGGTCGATTTGCCGAGACAAATCGTCAAAACGTCGCGCGGTATCCGAAAGTACTCGACCGTGCTCGCAAGCGCGAACGAATTGGGCGGAATGATGCAGACATCGCTGTGAACATCGACGAAGCTCGATTCGTCAAACCGCTTCGGATCGACAACCGCTGAATTGATGTTTGTAAAGATCTTGAACTGGGGCGCGCATCTGACGTCGTAGCCGTAACTCGACGTCCCATAGGAAATGATGCGTTCGCCGTTTATTGCGCGCATCTGACCAGGCTCGAACGGCTCGATCATGCCCATTTCGGCGGCCATTTTCCGAATCCATCGATCCGATCGAATCGTCATGAAGCGCCTTCCACCGTCACATTGGGAAACAGGTGACTGTAATCGCGGCCGGTTGCAGCGAGCGCACCGGCAATCCGGAGCGCTGTTTCCCGCAGCACTCGGGCTGCCGCGCCATCAGGATCCGCAATCACAGTCGGTTTGCCGGCATCCGTCTCGGCAGCCAGATTGCGGACCAGCGGCAAAGAACTCAATAAGGGCAAGTCATACTCCTTGGCTAACTGCAAACCGCCATCTGAACCGAAGATTGACTCTTCGTGGCCACATTCGCTGCAAACGTGAACAGCCATATTTTCTACGACACCGAGCATCGGAATGTTGACTTTTTGAAATAAGTCGAGACCTTTGCGGGCATCGGATAAGGCAATTCCCGGCGGCGTAGTCACGATGAC
>Ga0224508_10001665_pt1 | contig 19659 bp, 23 predicted proteins | sample SF_Jan12_sed_USG_4_FD_170157 | JGI IMG/M metagenome (GOLD analysis project Ga0224508, IMG submission 170157) | Sediment microbial communities from San Francisco Bay, California, United States - SF_Jan12_sed_USGS_21 | ecosystem: Environmental > Aquatic > Marine > Sediment | place: USA... | reverse complement strand
CCGGCTTCCTGATTGCTTCCCTGATCGGTCGTGCCGGGCGCTTTTTTCTCGTTGCGGGGCTGGTTCGGGCGGGCGGGCAGCGTTTCGAGACCAGCTTGTCCCGCCATATCGAACGTGTCGGTTGGGCCGTCGTTGTGGTTGCGGCTATCCTGATCGCGTGGCTTATGATGCGGGGACAATGACATCGCGTCTGGTCACGATCATCTGCCTCGTCATGTTGCTCGCATCCTGCGGGGGCGCGTCGAGATGGCAGGATGCGCCGCAAACACATATCGTACGCAAGGGCGAAACACTGTTTTCGATCTCCTGGCGTTACGGCAAGGATCCGAATGAGCTCGCACGATGGAATCGGCTCGGCGACGGCTCGCTGATCTATCCGGGCCAGGTCATCCGGTTGACGCCGGCCAGCGGGTCTGCGGCGCGGACCACGATCAGGAAAGCGTCAAAGACGAGGCGTGAGGCCAGGCCGCTGCCGGACATCCCGGCACAACCGTCGCCCAAGTGGTCGTGGCCGACAAACGGCCGCATCAACGTCGGTTTCGGCGCAAATCCGGGTCCCGGTACCGGCGTATTGATCAATGGCAAGGTGGGCCAGTCAATTAATGCCGCTGCCTCGGGGCGCGTCGTCTACGCGGGCGGTGGACTGATTGGCTACGGAAAGCTTATTATCCTGAAGCATAACGACACCTACCTGAGTGCCTACGGGTACAACGCGTCGTTGCTGGTCAAAGAAGGCGAACAAATAAAGCAGGGCCAGCGCATTGCGACCATGGGTGAGGGGCCGGAGCGCAAGCCGCGATTGCATTTTGAGATCAGGCGCAATGGCCAGCCGCTTAACCCGCGACAGCATCTGCCGCCGAGGTAATTCGACCGGCACCTGACCCAAATGAATCGCTCATTGCGAAGGGGTGAAAATTGGGACAGCTGCTCGATCCGACGCGCCAGTACCTCGACGAGATAGGAATCTCGCCGCTGCTCACTGCGGACGAGGAAAAGGATCTCGGGCGGCGTGTACAACGCGGCGATGAAGCGGCGCGCCAGCGCATGATCGAAAGCAATCTGCGGCTCGTGGTAAAGATCGCACGCCGTTACCAGAACCGGGGCCTGCCGTTACTCGACCTGGTAGAGGAGGGCAATCTCGGCCTCATCCATGCCGTCAAGAAATTCGACCCGGAGCGTGGTTATCGATTTTCCACCTATGCCACGTGGTGGATTCGACAAACGATCGAGCGCGGCATCATGAACCAGTCGCGGACCGTGCGTCTGCCGATCCATATCCTCAAGGACATCAATTCCTGCCTCCGCGCGACCCGGCGTTTGCACCTGTCGCTCGATCGCCTGCCGAACTGTGCCGAAATTGCCGAGCATCTGGGGCGGGACGTCAGCGACGTTGAGCGGCTCATGGCGTTGCACCAGCGCGTCACATTGCGCGCGGGCCGATCGGAGGACGAAGCGGACGGCCCCGTCGAACGTCTGCACGCGAAGCGCGAGGCGGAACCATCGCGTTGCGTGCAAAAAGAAGTCGTGCACGACATTGTTGACCACTGGGTTTATGAGCTCAGCGACAAGCAAAGGGCCGTGGTCGAGCGCCGCTTCGGCCTGCATGGCTTTCGGCGAGCGACGCTCGAGCAGATTGGTGAGGAGATCGGGGTGACCCGGGAACGCGTTCGCCAGATCCAGCTTGATGCCCTCAAGAATCTGCGCGAAATGATGGAGAGTAACGGGATATGCGGCGACGCGCTGCTGGACTGACGGGCACTACAAATAGAATACGGCTGCGATTTGCCGTCCCTCGGCAGCCAGCACGTTGAAGGTGCGCGCCGCCGCCGCCGTATCCATGCATTCGAATCCGATACCGCGACGCGCGAATGAAAACATGAGCTCGCGTGGTGGAAATACATTTTTGCCACCTGTACCCAGCAGGATGATTTCAGGCGAGCTTCCGAGCAAAGTCTCGAAGTCGGAATCGCTAAGCTCGGCAATGGGTTTCGGCTCCCAGTTTGCCAATACTTCTTCAGTTGTGAGCGCGATGGCATGCCGGTAAGGCTCGCCGTTTACTGTAATGGTTGACGCCGTAACGCTCTGTATCGTCAGAGTGCTCGTCAATTCTCTTGTGAATTTCAATAGCGCATCCCTTAACATCGACGCTTCACTGTGAATGCATCATATGACAATTCTGCCGCTGTGGTCGTCTTGCCGCCGGTGTCGGGTGGCCGATTGCGGGACCCTTCATTGCGGACCTGGTTGGCGCGCTCGGATCTTCGGCTCGAACCAGGGGCGACGGAGCTGCTCGAGCAAATCGTCAGCGTGTTGGGCCTTCCGTATCCGGAAGACGGCCTGGCCGCGCTGCGCATGTGGGGCCAGACGGGCGAGAGACCCACTGTCTGGATAGCGGCCGCGGATCCGGTTTACCTGGAACCGCGACTCGACCATTTGCGTCTGCATGCGTTGCATCGTGAAGCGCTGCCGCCCGCTGATCTTCGGGCCTTATTCGATCATCTGCAGGAAACGCTGGCGGATGAACAGCATACCGGCTTCGTGCGCCTGGGTACCTTCGGCTATCTGCGTATCGACAATCCCATCTCGACGGCCACGCTGCCCGCGTACATGATAGACGGACAGGTACCGAGTGGATTTCTGCCGGCAGGAGAAGGTGCAGCGGGCTATCGTAATCTCCTCAGCGAAATAGAAATGTCGCTGCATGATCATAAAGTCAACCAGCGCCGCGATGAGGCAGGACAGCGCCCCGTCAATTCACTGTGGATCTGGGGTGGGGGACTGGCGCCGGAGCGCGAGGTGCGACCGCAACCGCCATTGTTCGCCGATGACCCACTATTGCTCGGTTACTGGGAAAGCGCAGGCGCCGCCGCTGAACTCTGGCCCGGAAACATCGCGGACTGTCTCAAAGCGCCAGCTGCGGGATTCGTCGCGGTTACGCCGGAATCCGAGGACGATCCGGCGTTTCTGCAGGACTGTCTGGCGCAGTTGCGCGACGCTCTGCGCGCGAAACGCATTGCCAGGCTCACGATTCTCTTCAGGGACGGGCGGCGCGCGCACGTGGAGCGCTCGCACAGGCTCCGGGTCTGGCGTCGTGATTCCGGGTTGCTTGATTAGGCGCATAAGGTGAAAGCAGCCAGGCCCATCATATCGAGACCAATGCCGAGTCAATCAGACATCGAGAAGTTCGGCGATATCGATCCTTTACACGCGCGACTCTATGCAACGCGTGGCGTGAGGGCCGTCGACGAACTGGACTATCGTCTTGCACGGCTGGCGCCGTTGAGCGCACTTGCCAACCTCGACGAGGCGGCGCAACTCGTTATTGCGAATCGCGGCAAGCGAATAACGATTGTCGGCGACTACGATGTCGACGGCGCCACAAGCGCGGCTCTGGTCATCCGATGCCTACGCGCGTTCGGTTTTGCCGAGGTCGGCTATCTCGTGCCCAACCGCTTCGACTACGGTTACGGACTATCGAGAGAAATCGTTCGTGTCGCCGCAGAACAAAAACCTGCGTTACTGATCACAGTCGACAACGGCGTCTCGAGTGCCGCCGGGGTTGAGGAGGCGAACGAGCTCGGTATTCCGGTCCTGGTTACCGATCACCACCTGCCCGGTGACGAACTGCCTCTCGCTGCCGCGATCGTCAATCCCAATCTCAAGGGCAGTGTGTTTCCCAGCCGCAATCTGGCTGGCGTCGGCGTCGCCTTTTATCTCATGGCCAGGATCGGCCGGGCGCTGGAAGAGCAGGGCATGGCGGGCGCCGCGAAGATCCCTGCGAAATATCTCGACCTGGTGGCGCTCGGTACGGTTGCGGACGTTGTGCCGCTGGATCACAACAATCGGATCCTCGTGCAACAGGGGCTCCTGCGAATACGAGCCGGTCACGCCGTGCCCGGTATCGCGGCTTTGCTCCAACAATCAGGCCGGCAAATGGGGCGCTGCATCAGTACGGATCTTGGTTTCGCCGTAGGCCCGCGGATAAATGCCGCTGGTCGCCTCGAAGATATCTCGGTGGGGATCGAGTGTCTTCTGACGGACAGCGTATCCACCGCGAACGACTATGCGCGCATTCTTGATGAAATCAACAGGGAAAGGCGTGACATCGAGTCGACGATGCGTGAACAGGCTTTCGCCCACGTCGACGCAATGGGCGCGCAACGCTGGCCATCGTGCGTCTGCATTTATGAAGAATCCTGGCACCAGGGTATCGTCGGGTTGATAGCGACGCGGGTTCGCGAGCGTTGCCATCGGCCTGTTATCGCATTCGCCCGCGAAAACGACGCGCACCTCAAAGGCTCGGCACGCTCAATTCCCGGCGTGCATATTCGCGACTTGCTCGAAGCCGTATCCACGGTGAGGCCGGGTCTCATCGACAAGTTTGGCGGCCACGCAATGGCGGCCGGTTTGTCGATCGCCGAATCCGGCTTCGAGCAATTCAAACGTGTCGCGGCCGAACAAATGGGCCGCCTCTACCCGGACGCAGACTTCAGCGGTGCGATTGTCACGGACGGCCAGCTGCCGGGCACAGCCTTCACCCTGGGCTTTGCGCGATCACTGCGCGACGCCGGGCCCTGGGGTTCGGGCTTTCCCGAGCCGCTGTGGAGCGGAGATTTTCAGCTGGTAGAGCAGCGCACCGTCGGCGAAACGCATCTCAAGATGCGCGTGCGACCGGCCGATGGTGGCAGCGTTATCGACGCCATCGCGTTTGGCCAGGCCGGACCCGCGTACCGGGGTGTTGTAAAGCTCGCCTACAGGCTCGACGTCAACGAGTTTCGCGGCGTCGAGAACCCGCAACTGGTCGTTGAACAAATTGCCCCTTTGCATACAAGCGCTGCGTGATAAGATCGCGCCCTTTTCCGCTTGAGTTGTCCCCATGGAAATCAGCCAGATCAAACAGACCATAATCGACCTTGCAGAGCGTTCCGATGCGCTGAGGAGGTATCTTTGACTATGAGGGCAAAGCCGAGCGCTTGACCGAAGTCCAGCGCGAACTCGAACAACCCGACGTCTGGAACGATCAGGAGCGCGCGCAGGCACTTGGTCAGGAGCGGGCGCAACTGGAGCAGGTCGTCAACGGTCTCGATGAAATGGCGACGGGCCTGGGTGAAGCGGATGAATTGCTCGAGCTTGCTGTGGAAGAAGACGATCGAGACACCGTCGATGAAGTCGTAGGCGATCTCGACAGGTTCGAACAGAAAATCGCAGGGCTTGAGTTTCGCCGCATGTTCTCGGGCGAGATGGATGCCAACAACGCCTATGTCGATATTCAGTCGGGTGCAGGCGGCACCGAGGCACAGGACTGGGCAGAGATGTTGCTGCGCATGTATTTGCGCTGGGCGGAAGCGCATGGCTTCAAGTCCCAGGTCATCGAAGCCTCCGCGGGCGAAGTCGCGGGGATCAAGAGTGCGACGGTTCACATCGTCGGCGAGTACGGTTATGGCTGGCTCAGGACGGAAACCGGAGTCCACCGGCTCGTTCGCAAGTCACCGTTCGATTCGGGCAACCGCAGGCATACGTCGTTCGCGTCCGTGTTCGTTTCGCCGGAAGTCGACGACAACATCGACATCGAAATCGACCCTTCGGACCTGCGTATCGACGTCTACCGGGCGAGCGGCGCTGGCGGCCAGCACGTCAACCGGACCGAGTCCGCCGTTCGCATTACTCATCTGCCCTCCAATACCGTGGTGCAGTGCCAAAACGACCGGTCGCAGCACAAGAACAAGGCGACAGCGATGAATCAGCTCAAAGCGAAACTCTACGAACTCGAGATGCAGAAGCGACGTGCCGAGGCATCGGCCGTAGAGGAGAGTAAGGCCGACGTTGGCTGGGGCAGCCAGATTCGTTCTTACGTTCTGGATCAAAGCCGCATCAAGGATTTGCGTACCGGCGTCGAAACCGGTAACACTCAGGCTGTGTTGGACGGAGGCCTTGATGCCTTTATCGAAGCAAGCCTCAAGCAGGGACTTTAATTGAGCACCGATGAGTAAAGACAAGCGACAAGGCAAAGAAATCCCGGACGTCAACACGCCGGATGAGAACAAGCTGATTGCTGAACGGCGCGGCAAGCTCGATGCGTTGCGCGAGGAAGGCAATGCTTACCCGAATGACTTTCGGCGCAACTCGGTTGCCGAGGAGTTGCATCGGACCTTCGACGCGCATGGCGATGAGGTGCTGCGCGACGAACACGTCGCCGTTTCCGTTTCGGGCCGCATGATGGCGAAGCGAGTCATGGGCAAGGCGAGCTTCATCAAGCTGCAGGATCGCACCGGGCAAATTCAGGTACGGCTTGAGCGCGATCGCTTGCCCGAGGGCGTATACCAGGCTTTCAAGAAATGGGATGTGGGCGACATCGTCGGCGCCAGCGGTGAGTTGTTTCGGACCCAAACCGGGGAACTGACCGTCATGGCGGACGAGGTGCGCCTGCTGACCAAATCACTGCGCCCGTTACCGGAGAAGTTCCACGGTTTGTCAGACCAGGAGACGCGTTACCGTCAGCGCTACGTCGATCTGATCATCAACGAGTCAAGTGCGAACGTCTTTCGAGTTCGCTCACAAATCATCACCTATATGCGGTCCTTTCTCGAGGCGGCGGACTTTCTCGAAGTCGAAACGCCAATGATGCAGACGACGCCGGGCGGCGCTCTTGCCCGTCCTTTTACAACGCATCACAACGCGCTCGACATGCAACTGTTCCTGCGGATCGCGCCCGAGTTGAATCTCAAACGGCTGATCGTTGGAGGTTTCGAGCGCGTCTACGAAATCAACCGCAACTTCCGCAATGAGGGCGTTTCCACGCAGCACAATCCCGAATTCACGATGATGGAAGCGTATCGCGCCTACGCCGATTACAATGACTGGATGGACATGACCGAGGCCATGCTACACGGCATGTCGGAGGCCATTCTTGGAACGACTATCGTCAACTACCAGGGTGAGGAGTTCGATTTCGGCCAGCCGTTCAAGCGCATGACGGTCGAAGAGGCGATCGAGGCGTACAATCCGGGATTCGACATGTCCTGCGTCCGCGACCGCGATTACCTCGTCGAGGTCTGCGGCAAACTCGATATTCCCGTCAAGGACAACGACGGGCCCGGTAAGCTGCAGACCGAGATTTTCGACGCGACCGGGGAACACGAGCTCCGCAAACCGATATTCATCACTCAATACCCGACGGAAGTTTCGCCACTGTCTCGACAGAACGATGCCGACCCGTTTGTCACTGATCGTTTCGAGTTATTTATCGCGGGTCGCGAGATCGCGAATGGATTCTCGGAACTCAACGACCCCGAGGTCCAGGCCGAACGATTCCGTGCGCAGGTTGGCAATAAGGAAGCCGGAGACGACGAAGCCATGGCCTTCGATCACGACTATATCCGGGCGCTCGAGTATGGCATGCCCCCGACGGCTGGCATCGGCATCGGCATTGACCGTCTGGTCATGCTGTTCACCGATTCACCGTCGATCAGGGATGTGCTGCTGTTCCCGCATATGCGGCCCGAGGTCTTCGATTAGCAACCCCACCACCTACCACCCATACAGCGGCGTCGATCGCGGGGGAATCTCAGTCGCTCGGACAGCTGCTGCGCAAACTCGCTTTGTGAGACACCCCCGCGCTCACCGCCGCGGCACCGTCGGTGCTGGTAGAGGCATGTGGACGGGATGTTTGTCGGCGAGACATCAAGCGAGCGCAGCGAGACAGTCCGCCGACAAATATGGCGGCCGCATGCATTCAACCCGGGTTACATATATGGCAGGGGCTGGTGAGTCAGTTTGATGCCGTCGACCGTGAGTGGGGTGTCGGCTTTGTCGACCGCTACTACGGCCAGAAGGTCGGTACCGGCGACGTTTAGTACCTCCCCGATATCGCGCTCGCCATCCGATACTTTGGAGCCCACCGCCACCGGCGCTTCGCTCGCAAAGCGTAGCGTCCGCCGTTTGCTGGCACCCTTGTAATGTGTGCGGGCGACGATTTCCTGGCCCGTGTAGCAGCCCTTGTCGAAGCTAATCGCATCCAGCAGATCGAGGTTCAGCATGTGCGGCGTAAATTGCTCGGTCTGCTCGGCGCCGATGAACGCGTAGCCGTTTTGGACCAGGAATCCGGGGTCAACAGTCACTCCTTCGTCTGCGATCCCAAATTCGACTTTCGAGCGAAAGCGGAAAACGGTCAGCCGCCTGATAAGTTCCTCGGCCGTCTCCAGAGGAGCAGACAGACCGAAACCTGTCTCCCTGGCCCGAACCGTACCAAACCAGATGACGCGGCCCTTGGGATTACACCAGGCGGCCAGGATCTCCGCTTCTGACTCGAGGCGCGTCAGGTCGTTAGTCAGCTGCCCCTGCAGGAATTCGAAGGCGTCCGGACCTTCGACCGTGATTGTCGAAATCGTGTTCATGATATGCCTGTACTGGTACTGCAGGGCCAAATCAGCTCTGGCATACTCTCCCAATGAGCGTCGATGACCCCAAAGATAAGGTCGAAGTTGACGATTCCAAGCCGGAATCCGAGGCCGATGATAACGCGACCGACGGCGGTGCGCGGCCAAAAGAGATCGGTGGCCGCGGCGGTCTCGATCCAACGCGTTATGGCGATTGGGAAAAGGCGGGCCGTTGTATCGATTTCTAGCTGCCTTTTCAGGATAATACGCCGCGCCAATACTGGCGGCTAACAAGCACAAGAAGCAATCGCATGAGCAATTACGACAGGCCACTGTCACCCCATCTTTCGATCTATCGCTGGCCGATAACGATGGCCCTGTCGATATTGCATCGTATGACCGGTGTCGCATTGTCACTGGGGTTTGTCGTGCTGGTCTGGTGGTTGTTCGATGCCGCGTCCGGACCTGATGCGTATGCGGTCTTCATGTCGGTAATGGACTCTCTCATCGGCAGGCTTCTGTTCATTGGCTGGTCGTTCGCATTTTTCTTTCACCTGGCGAACGGTGCTCGCCACTTGCTCTGGGACACTGGCCGTGGACTGGACAAGAGTGAGGCCAATCTGTCTTCCTGGTTGGTTCTGACAGGGGCCGTCGCTCTGACCGCTGTCTTCTGGTGGGTCGCGTCATGAGTCTGAGAACTCCGCTGGGCAGGGTATTGGGTCTTGGTACAGCGAAAGACGGCACGTCGCACTGGTGGGGGCAACGCGTATCGGCGATCGCGTTGGTGTTTCTCGGTGTATGGTTTGCCTGGTGTCTGGCGACGATGCCCGGATTCAGCCATGCCGCGGCGATCGCATCTATTGGACGCCCCATCAACAGCATTTTGTTGCTGCTGCTTTCGGTGACGCTCGCATATCACTCCTATCTGGGTATCCAGGTGGTCATCGAAGACTACGTGCACGCGCACGGCCTCAAGCTGGCCGCACTCATTCTTTCCCGCTTCGCGCATGTTGTTCTTGCCGCAGCGGCCATTTTCGCAATACTGAAGATCGGTCTGAATGCATGAGTGACTACGAATTTATCGATCACAGTTATGACGTAGTCGTCATCGGCGCCGGCGGCGCCGGCCTTCGTGCAACGTTCGGTCTGGCGGAAGGCGGCTTCAGCACAGCCTGCATTACAAAAGTATTTCCGACGCGCAGCCACACGGTTGCGGCGCAAGGTGGCATCAGTGCCGCGCTCGGCAATATGGGCGAGGATGATTGGCGTTGGCACATGTACGACACGGTTAAAGGGTCTGACTGGCTCGGTGACCAGGATGCCATCGAATACATGTGCAAAGAGGCACCGGACGCCGTCATCGAGTTGGAACATTACGGGGTACCGTTTTCGCGGACCGAGGATGGCAAGATTTACCAGCGGCCTTTCGGTGGTATGACGACGCGCTTCGGCGAGGGTACTGCGCAACGAACCTGCGCCGCCGCCGACCGAACCGGCCACGCGATGCTGCACACGCTCTATCAGCAGTCACTCAAACACGACGCCGAGTTCTACATTGAATATTTTGCGGTCGACCTGATCATGGAAGACGGCGCTTGTCGAGGTGTCGTCGCGATAGACCTTGCAACGGGCCGCTTGCATCGTTTCCGTTCGCACCAGGTTATTCTCGCCACCGGTGGATATGGTCGTTCCTTTTTCTCCTGTACCTCGGCGCATACCTGCACCGGCGATGGCAGCGCAATGGTGCTGCGAGCCGGTCTGCCTGTTCAGGACATGGAGTTTGTACAGTTCCACCCGACCGGCATTTACGGTGCGGGCTGCCTGATCACAGAAGGCGTGCGGGGCGAGGGCGGTTTCCTCACGAACTCTGATGGCGAGCGTTTCATGGAACGCTACGCACCAAACGCAAAGGACCTTGCATCCCGTGACGTGGTGAGTCGCTCAATGACGATCGAGATTCGGGAGGGCCGTGGGGTTGGTGCTGAAAAAGACCATATCCACCTGCACCTCGAACACCTCGGGCCTGAAGTCATCGAAGAACGTCTGCCCGGCATTGCGGAATCCGCGCGGATCTTCGCGGGCGTTGACGTCACAAAGGAGCCGATTCCCGTGCTGCCCACGGTGCACTACAACATGGGCGGTATCCCGGCCAACTTCAACGGCCAGGTCATTACATTGAAAGACGGCGACCCTGAGTCGGTCGTTCCCGGTCTGATGGCTGTCGGTGAGGCAGCGTGCGTTTCTGTGCACGGTGCAAATCGTCTTGGTTCCAATTCGCTGCTCGACTTGGTTGTTTTCGGCCGCGCGGCCGCGCATTTCTGTGCGGCTGAAATGACGCCGGGCGAACGCCACAAGCCGTTTGCCGCTGAAGCAGGTCAGGACAGTGTTGCTCGTATCGACAAGCTGCGCCACGCCGATGGCAGCCGACCGACTTCAGAGATCCGGCTGGAGATGCAAAAGGTCATGCAGGGGCACGCGGCCGTGTTTCGGACCGGCGAGGTATTGGACGAAGGGGTCGAGTTACTCAGGAAGACCTTCGCGAGTTTCGGTGACGTTGCAGTTACTGATCGCTCGTTGGTTTGGAATACCGACCTTGTGGAAACGATGGAACTCGAAAATCTGCTGCTCAATGCGGCGGCGACCATCGAGTCTGCTGCCAACCGGCGTGAGAGTCGTGGGGCACATGCGCGAGAGGACTATCCGGATCGCGATGATGTGAACTGGATGAAACATACCCTGGCCTGGGTCGACGGCAGCGGCAGCGTCTCCTTCGATTACCGGCCGGTGCATCAGGAAACCCTGACTGACGAGGTCGACTATGTCGAACCAAAAGCACGTGTTTATTGAGACCGCTTCTTGTTATTCAGGGATGCCCCGCAGTGGCTGAATTCAGACTTCCCAAGAACTCACGCATCGGCAAAGGCAAGCACTTTGCGGCGTCCAACGGTTCATCCAATGTTCGCCGCTTCGCGGTGTATCGCTACGACCCGAGCACAGGCGAAAATCCGCGCCTCGACACCTACGAAGTTGATCTCGATAGCTGCGGCCCGATGGTTCTTGATGCGCTTATCAAGATCAAGAACGAGATCGATCCGACGCTGACGTTTCGCCGTTCCTGCCGCGAGGGTATTTGTGGCTCATGCGCGATGAATATCGATGGTGGAAACACGCTGGCATGCACGCTTTCCATCGACAGTGTGAAAGGCGACGTCAAGATCTACCCTTTGCCGCACTTACCGATCGTCAAAGACCTTGTTGGTGACCTTACCAATTTCTACGCGCAATACGCGTCGATCAAACCCTGGTTGCAGTCTCGAACGCCGCCGCCGCCGGATCAGGAACGCCTGCAGAGTAAAGAGGATCAGGAACTCGTCGATGAGCCGGCTGCGTGCATTCTCTGTGCTTGCTGCTCAACGAGCTGTCCGAGTTACTGGTGGAACAGCGATCGCTACCTGGGTCCCGCGGCCTTGCTCGCGGCGTACCGCTGGCTGGTCGACAGTCGCGACGATGCCACCGGCGAACGGCTCGATGAACTCGAGGATCCGTTCCGTCTTTATCGTTGCCATACGATCATGAACTGCACGCAGACTTGTCCGAAGAACCTCAACCCGGCCAAGGCCATTGCGGACACCAAGAAGATGCTGGCGGAAAGGAAGTACTGATGTAGGAGCGCGCCTTGCGCGCTACGTGCCCTCGGGGTGCGATCGCGGGTCGCGACGATCGGGGCCTATACGGGCGAAGACATAGTCGCGCTTATGAGACGGGCCGCTCCTACATGGGGGTATTTTATGAGTGAGGAGTCGAGACTCAAATGGCAATGCCGCCGCGGCATGCGCGAGCTCGACGAGCTTTTGCTTTCTTACCTCGAGCACCGCTATCCGATCGCCGATGAGGACGAAAAGGCGGCGTTTGAGGCCGTTTTGGCGCTTGCCGACCCCGAGTTGAACGGCTATTTGTTGCAACGACAGACGCCCAAATCGGAGCCGATCGCGCGTGTCATCAAGCACATACTCAGCAGACCTCCATCCTGATCCCGCGATGCGCCGTATTGTGGTCCTGTCCGGCGCTGGCTTTTGTGGCATTGGCGTCTCGCTGATCCTCGCCATGCCGCTTCAACCGGTGGTATTGATTACGGGATTGGGCGGCTGGTTGGCCCTGTGTGCCTGGGAACTCATAAAGATGTACCGCGGCTATGCGCTTTGCCGTCGTCTGCGCATGTCGGTCGGCGGTGAATTGTTGCTGCTCGACCCGCTCGGCAATTGGCACACGGCCCGGCTACTGCCCGGCAGCGTGTTGCTCAGGCGGGTCGGCTGGATACGCCTGGAGACCGGGATCGGCCATCGATGCGCGGAGCCGGTTCGCGGTAGCTGCCGTGAAAGCGATGACTGGCGCCGTTTGCAGGTCATCTGGCGGCACATTGGAGCGACTCCGTGAAGCTGCTAACATGCCCCTTACCTTAAGAAAAATAACAAGTATTCCTGTCAAGCGGAGCGATCTGCCGACCGTATCTGGAACGGTGTCACAGAACTGCGATGAATAAGGCAGATATTGGAGAACTTATCGACCTTCGGCGGGTCTATCCCGAAGTCGGCTGCTTGTGCGGAACTTCTGGTGGACACATCTGAATGACCAATCAGTCGTCCGACAAAAAGCTGGTCAAGCGCGTCCAACGGGGTGACAAGGGTGCGTTCGACCTGCTGGTTCTAAAGTACCAGCACAAGATAGTCAATTTGGTCATGCGATATGTACGAGATCCTGAAGTGGCATTGGACATTACCCAAGAGGCGTTTATCAAGGCTTACCGGGCGCTGCCTCGATTTCGCGGTGACAGCGCTTTTTATACCTGGATGTACCGAATCGCTGTGAATACGGCGAAGAACTATCTTGCGGCGCAGCGGCGACGGCCGATGAATGTCGAACTCGATTCGCAGGATCCCGACCATTACGACTTGCATGCGAAGCTGAAGGAGACGGACACACCGGAGGCAGTAACGCTCAGCAACGAATTGAGGGAAACCGTGGAGCGTGCCATCGAGGCGTTGCCAGAGGATCTGCGCACCGCAATTATCTTGAGAGAGCTGGAAGGCATGAGTTACGAAGAGATAGCACAGACGATGGAGTGTCCGGTTGGTACTGTGAGGTCAAGAATTTTCAGGGCACGTGATGCGATCAGCAAGAAAATCGGATCGTTGACACGATAGAGAAGGCCGAAAGGCCCATGCGGGTGAAGTATGAACGACGCAATAAGAATGCAGATTTCCGCGTTTGTAGATGGAGAGCTTCCGGATAACGAGGCCGATTTGCTGCTGCGGCGAATGGGTCAGGATGCCGAACTGCGGCACAGGGTTGCTGAGTATCTGGCCATCGGCAGGGCCCTGCGAGGTGAATCCTCGGTGCCGGGTGTTGATCGCATCCACGAGCGCGTCTCCGCCGCCATCGATGACAAACCGCTCGAAGCGGCGATCGAAACAGACGGTACACCGCCGACAAAAGCCATTAGACCGCTCGTGGGCGTAGCGGTGGCGGCGACGGTCGCGCTTGTGGCAATTTTCGGACTGCAGCAGACACTGAGCGTTGATGGGGCGGACCCGCAGACCTTGGAGGGAGCAGTGGCCGAAATTGACAACGGCTACACGGTACCAAAGCCGATGGATGACCAGCTGCGGCAGTACTACCTGAGCCACGGCGAGACCGCAACGGAAAATGGTGCTAACGGCATCAACTCGCGTTTCGTTGTGCTACGGCTCAGCGAAGAGCGGCTCGAGGAATCGGCGGGGGAAGACGATTCGGCGTCAGTGGACGAAGCTGACGACAAACCGACGCAACCTTGATGCAAATCCCGCGCCGACAATCTTCCGCTCCGCTGATCGTATTGGTCGGCTTGCTGATGACGGTCGGTCCGGTTCTCGCCGGCTCCGTGGAACCGAGGGAGTGGCTCAATCGCATGGGCGCTGCGGTGCAGTCGACCAGCTACGAGGGGACAGTCATTCGTATCCGGGGCGGCGAAGCCGAGGCGCTCAAGGTGGTGCACAAGGTCGTCGATGGCGTTATTCGAGAGAAAGTCGTCGCGCAGGAAGGCAACGGACTGGAGATTATCCGTAACGGTAACGAGGTGCATTGCATCCTGCCGGATCGCAAGTCCGTTCTGGTCGAACAGTGGAATGATCAGTCAACGTTGTTCTCGACATTGCCGTCCAGTGAAATTCGCTTCGGCAATGAGTACGACGTGTCAATTGTGCGCGAGGATCGTGTGGCAGGGCGGCAGACCGTCCTGTTGGCGATTCGGCCCCACGACGGCTACCGTTACGGTTACCGCATCTGGCTGGATACCGAGACGGGTTTCCCGTTGCAAACACAGTTGATTGGTGATGACGGTTCTGCCATCGAACAGGTCAAGTTTGCTGAAATCAGCTTGAATGAGGAAATTCATGCGAGCGCGCTGGCGCCGTCCTACAGCACGGAGAATTTCCGGTGGTTCAATCAGGCGGGTCGCCATGTCACTCGCTCTGTTGATTCCGACTGGACCAGTGAGGATCTTCCTCGGGGGTTCCGGGCGATTTCGACGCATGAAGAGAAAATGCCGGGCAGCGAGGAGTTCGTAACACACATTCTCTACAGTGACGGGCTGGCCAATGTGTCGGTGTTTATCGCGAAACTCGATGAAGGCAACTCGCAAGGCCCGTCGAGTGTCGGCGGCTCCAATTCATTCAGCGCCATCGTTAACGACCACCACGTTACCGCCGTTGGAGAGGTTCCGGCGATGACGGTTGAACAAATCGCTACGACCATGCGTGCCCCCTAGGGCACTTCTTCTCTCACGCGGTGTAGCGCGCAGTCCCTCTCCTGTAAACTCATGCCATGGAGAATCCGCGCGGCCGAGTCATCGCTGTCAAACATCTCGAACCTTCCCCCCATGCGCTGGTTGAGGTCGATGCCGCCGTCAGTTGTGCCAGATGCAGAGAAGGCAAGGGCTGTGGTGCGGGCTTGCTGGGTGGCAACACGGGAAGTCGCCGTGTCGATGCGCTCATCGGCGCCGGCGTGACGGTGCGGGAGGGTGACGAGGTCCGTATCGAACTCGCGCCCAGCAACCTGCTGCGGGCCTCGTTGGTGGTTTACGGCCTGCCGCTTACCGGCGCGATCCTGGGTGCCGCGCTGGCCTATTTTGCCGGTCTGGGTGAGCTTTACACAGCGATGACGGCTCTCGGCGGCATTGTTGCCGGCCTTGCGGTCGCGCGCGTTCGCCTGCGCAATGCCGACTGCCTGCGCCAGTTCACGCCGACTATTGTCGAACGACTGCCGGTCGGCCACTGAATGCCCGACTTGCAGGTATACAGCCGACAGGGCTGCCATCTGTGTGAGCTTCTCATCGAGGAATTGCTGCCGCTGGTTCGCGGGGCCCTGGTGGTCGAGGTCTGCGACATCGATTCGCGTCCCGACTGGCTGGCGAAATTCGATGTCCGCGTGCCTGCTGTGGAATACCAAGGTCGCGTGATCTGCCAGTATCGGCTGGATCGCGCGGCCATTTCCGACCTCCTGGATTCGCTGTCGGAAGCATCCGGCGAATGAGGCGAAACAAAAGGGCCGAAATCGGTATACTTCGCGGCTGCATTGGCTCGTGGGCGTGGCACTGGCGCCCGGTTTTCCCCTCTCATGAAGCATATTCGCAACTTTTCGATCATCGCCCATATTGATCACGGCAAGTCGACGCTGGCAGATCGGTTTATCCAGTATTGCGGCGGATTGGCCGAGCGCGAGATGGCGGAGCAGGTGCTTGACTCCATGGACCTTGAACGTGAGCGGGGTATCACGATCAAAGCGCAAAGCGTGTCACTGTCGTACACAGCGGAGAATGATGAGGTGTATCAGCTGAACTTCATCGATACCCCCGGGCACGTTGACTTTTCCTACGAGGTCTCACGGTCGCTGGCAGCCTGTGAGGGGGCCCTGCTCGTTGTCGATGCGGCCCAGGGGGTCGAGGCGCAAAGTGTTGCGAACTGTATGACCGCGATCGATCAGGGCCTCGAAGTATTGCCGGTTCTGAACAAGATCGATTTGGCGGCCGCGGACCCGGACAAGGTCGTCGCGGAAATCGAGGACATCATCGGCATCGGCGCACAGGGTGCTTTGTATGTCAGCGCAAAGACGGGTGCGGGCGTCCACGAGCTACTTGAACAGATCGTTGAACTGATTCCACGGCCGGAAGGCGATCCGGGTGGCGCGCTACAAGCGCTGATTATTGACTCCTGGTTCGACAACTACGTTGGCGTTGTGTCGTTGGTGCGGGTTATGAACGGCAGCCTGGCGAAAGGTGGCAAGATAGCTGTGATGTCGACCGGCACATCGCATGTGGCCGACCGTGTCGGTGTGTTTACGCCAAAAATGGAGGATCGCGAAGAACTCAATAGCGGTGAGGTCGGCTTTGTCATCGCTGGTATCAAGGATATTTATGGCGCCCCGGTTGGTGACACGTTGACGTCGGCGCGCAGACCTTGCGAAAAACCGTTGCCCGGCTTCATGCAGGTTCAGCCCCGCGTGTTCTCGGGATTGTTTCCTATAAACTCCGATGACTATGAGGGCTTTCGTGATGCGTTGCAAAAACTGCGCCTCAATGATGCAGCGTTGCACTTCGAACCGGAAACATCGGCCGCCCTCGGTTTCGGTTTTCGCTGTGGCTTCCTCGGCATGCTGCACATGGAAATTGTCCAGGAGCGTCTCGAACGAGAGTATGATCTCGAACTGATCACGACGGCGCCGACCGTGATTTTTGAAGTCGTTACCGCGGGTGGACAAACGATGCAGGTCGACAATCCCTCCAAACTGCCGGCCGCCAACGAGATCGAAGAACTGCGCGAGCCAATCATCACGGCGAATGTTCTCGTTCCCGAAAAATTCGTCGGCGCTGTCATAAAGCTCTGCATAGAGAAACGTGGCGTGCAGAAACACATGCGCTATCTCGGCGGACAGGTGTCGCTCGAGTACGAAATGCCATTGTCCGAGGTGGTGCTCGATTTCTTCGATCGCCTGAAGTCGGTCAGTCGCGGCTTCGCGTCATTCGATTACCATTTCGAACGATTCGAGCCAGCCAAGCTGGTGCGGCTGGATCTATTGATCAACGGAGAGCGTGTTGATGCGCTTTCGATTATCGTGCACCGCGACAAGGTGAAACATCGGGGCCGCGATCTTGTCGAAAAAATGCGGGAGTTGATACCGCGGCAGATGTTCGACGTCGCGATACAAGCCGCGATCGGCAGCCAGATTATCGCACGCAGTACCGTGAAAGCGTTACGCAAGAACGTAACTGCAAAGTGCTATGGTGGTGATGTTTCGAGAAAGCGTAAACTGCTGGAGAAGCAAAAAGCCGGTAAGAAAAGAATGAAGCAAGTCGGTTCTGTGGAGATTCCGCAGGAAGCGTTTCTTGCCGTGTTACGAGTTGAAAAGTGAGTAGGTGTATTGGTTATTAATCTCGCATTGGTGCTTACACTTTTGACCTTTTTTTCAGGCGCCATTGTCGCGCTCGATAAAGTGTATTGGAAAACCGCGGAGAACGATTCGCGTCAGGCGCCGGGACTATTGGGCACGATGGTCGAGTATTCTCGATCCTTTTTTCCTGTCTTGCTGTTCGTCCTGGTCATTCGTTCGTTTATTTTTGAGCCGTTTCGAATTCCATCGGGCTCGATGATGCCGACATTGCTCCAGGGCGATTTTATTTTCGTGCAGAAGTTCGCCTACGGCCTGCGTCTGCCAGTGACAGAGACGAAGATCATCGAAACGGGTAGTCCGGAGCGTGGCGACGTGGTCGTGTTTCGTTTGCCCTCGGATCCGAGTATCAACTACATCAAGCGGGTAATCGGGCTACCCGGAGATGAAGTCGTCTATGAGCGCCAGCGCCTGACCATAAACGGGGAGGCCGTGGATCTGAAGCAGGGTACGAATGCTTCGTTTGAGGCGCCGATATTCGTCGAAGACCTCGATGGCCGCGTACACGATATTCTAGTGGCCAATCCACAGTTCTCGACGCGCGACGGAACCTACCGCGTGCCCGAGGCGCACTATTTCGTCATGGGTGACAACCGTGACCGCAGCAGAGACAGCCGCTTTATCGGCGCTATTCCGGAGGAGTTCCTGGTCGGTGAGGCTGTCCGCATCTGGATGCATTTCGTTCCCTGGAACGTCCCTGCCTGGGGTCGTATTGGCATGAAAATCCAATAATGTGGTGCCAGTCACTGATTTCGCCGGTAAAATCACGCTACGCTGGCCCGTCACTGCTATGCGCCACGGCATAATCTGAACGGAGAGAATTGGTATGTACCTCAAGTCCCTGGAAAAACATCGTTCCATGCGCCGGCAGTCGGGCATGACAACGCTCGGTGTGGCCATACTCGTTGCTTTCGTCGGCCTGTTTGCCTTCGCGGCGCTGCGATTGACCCCGGTATACCTGAATTACATGAAAGTCGCGGGCGTTGTTTCTGGGGTTTATGAAGAATTCGACGGTGCGGGCGCGACTCGAGCGATGATTCGAAAGTCTATTTCGCGGCGCTTCGACATTGAAAGTGTAAGCGTGATCAGCGCAAAGGACGTCGAGGTGACAACGGTCGACGGTGGCTTTGAAGTAGCGGCAGTGTATTCACACAAAGCGGACTTTATCTCCAATGTCTCATTCGTCGTCGATTTCGACAAAAGGGTTGTTGTTCGCAAATAAGAAGACACTCGGCCAACGACAACTTAAGGCCGGACACAAGAGCGAAGACATTGGAAAAGGCCGAGAGCTGGCTCGACAAGACGCTGCACTATCGGTTTGAAGATGGCGGCTTGTTCAATCAGGCATTGACCCACAGAAGCGCGGCTGGCGTCAACAACGAGCGCCTGGAGTTTCTCGGCGATGCTGTGCTGGATTTCGTCATCTCCGACGCCGTATACAGGGCACGTCCCGGTGCGCCGGAAGGCGACCTCAGCAAACTGCGCTCGTCACTTGTCAAAGACACGACACTCGCAGAACTCGCGGTGGACCTCGGCCTTGGCGAACACCTGATTCTCGGCAGCGGCGAGAAGAAGAGCGGCGGGCACCGTCGCGAGTCGATCCTCGCCGACGCGCTCGAGGCCATTTTTGGCGCAGTCTTTCTGGACAGGGGATTTGAGGCGGCAAAGGAAATTATCGAATGCGTTTTCGCGGGCCGACTGGAACAGCTACCGGATGCCGGCGATTTACGTGATCCCAAGACCCGTTTGCAGGAATGGTTGCAGGCTCGCGGCATGCGCCTTCCCAGTTACGAACTCCTCAAGGTGA
>Ga0224508_10001664_pt1 | contig 19667 bp, 13 predicted proteins | sample SF_Jan12_sed_USG_4_FD_170157 | JGI IMG/M metagenome (GOLD analysis project Ga0224508, IMG submission 170157) | Sediment microbial communities from San Francisco Bay, California, United States - SF_Jan12_sed_USGS_21 | ecosystem: Environmental > Aquatic > Marine > Sediment | place: USA... | reverse complement strand
AGTTCTTCACCTTGCGTATCATAAAAAGCAAACAGGTTTTCTTCCATACACAACTGCAAGCGCGGATTCACCGGTGGTGGCGCGGTTTCCGAAGTAAGGTAAGTTCGATAGGGCAAATAATTCACCAGGCTGGGCCAATAACCGGCGACAGCCAATCCGACCAGTTGTAGTGTGATGAATACCGCTGCGCCACGATAGATCTGTGTGGTCTTAACTTCCGGTGGTGCGACGCCACGCAAATAAAACAGTGCAAATCCGAACGGCGGTGTCAAAAACGATGTCTGGATGTTTAATCCAATCATAACGCCCAGCCAGACGGCGGTGATATTGGCGCTCGGGTCCATTAACAAAATAGGAGCGACAATGGGTACGACCACCACGGCAATCTCAATAAAGTCGAGGAAAAATCCCAACAGAAAGATAACCGCCATTACCACGATGAACTGCGACCAAAATCCACCGGGCAAACCAGTGAGAAAATGTTTAACCAATTCTTCGCCGCCAAAACCGCGAAAAGCGGAAGTGAGCATGGCGGCACCGATCAAAATGATAAATACCATTGAGGTGGTTTTTGCGGTGTCGATCATTACACCGTTCAAAATGTCGTCAGTTCGATAAGCGCGTATGGCACTCCAGATAATTGCGATTAACAAGCCGATCACGGCCGAGGCTGCAACAAAAATGCCAATGCTATCGCGTTGGCTTTTGATGTTTTTGACGTTCAGGTCGAACATGTTGAGCACCACCAGGATGATTACCGTAGTGGTCAAAGCCAGGATAGCGGGGTAATAAGCACCGCGTTTACCCGCGGACAACCGATAACCCGCCATAATCATCGCACCGATAGCGCCAATGGCACCAGCCTGGTTAACCGTTGCGATACCCAAGACAATTGAACCCAGTACGGCGAAAATGAGAGTTAGCGGGGGTACTAATGCGAGTAACACATTAAAAAAGAACCGGCCGTCGTATTTGCCATCGTATGGAACGGGTGGCGCGGTCTTAGGGCGGATAAGTGCCGATATCAAAATGTACAGCATGTACAAACCGACCAGCACCAGTCCGGGAATAAACGCACCCATAAACATATCGCCGGCGCTGGCGGAGGTAACATCGAATTCCGCCGGCATGGAAAATTCGCCCGTGGCTTCTTTGTATTCGGATTTGCGTGCGGTGTTGGCCTGATCCGCTGCGCTGGATAATTGATCGGCAAGAATGATAAGAACAATCGACGGCGGAATAATTTGTCCAAGCGTTCCCGACGCGCAAATCGTTCCCGTCGCCAGAGGTTTGGAATAATTATTGCGTAACATTGCCGGCAATGAGATCAAGCCCATGGCAATGACAGTGGCGCCGACGATACCCGTTGTTGCCGCTAATAGAGCGCCAACGAACACTACTGAGATTCCAAGACCGCCGGGTATCGGCCCAAACAACTGTGCCATGGCGACCAGCAAGTCTTCGGCGATTTTTGAGCGTTGCAACATGATGCCCATAAACACGAATAACGGAATCGCGATGAGCGTGTCGCGTTCAACGTCCCAGTAAAGACTCCTGAAATTAGTGACCCCCGCACTCAGCCATTGATCCGGGCCGTCCTGCGCGAAGTAAGCGCTGGGATTGCCTTCTATCAGCCAACCGCAAAACGCGGCCAGCGCTATGGATAAAATAGCGGAACCGGGCAGGGCGAACGCAACCGGAAACCCGGAGGTAAGCGCGCCCACCATCAACAAGACCAATATTGCGAGGAAGACCAGTTCCATAACTTATACTTCCGCCAATTCCGCCTGTTCGGTTTCCGTCACGACTTCCGGTTCGCCGCGCAAAACGGCGGTGTTACTTAAGAAGTAACTGACGAACTGAATAATCATAGACAAGGCGAACACCACCAGAAAACCGGCCATCAGATATTTCACATACATGCCGTAGCCGCTTTGGGAGATTTCATAAGACAACAACGGGCTGTTAATGCTGTTGCCCTTGCCCCACATACCTTGAATCAGAATGGTCCAGCACAACGGTAAGCCTAATAAAAGAGAGCCGAGAGCATTGGCCCAGGCTTTACCTTTTGCGCTGAAATGGGCGTAAAAAACGTCTACCCGAACATGGCCTTCGGTAATCAATGCATAGGAACTGGCGAACAAGAATAAGGCAGCGTACCAAAAGCGCACCAGGTCGCCCATAAAGGCCTGTTCGTAGGAAAAAATAAAACGGGAAACGACGATCTGAAATTCCGCAATGACCACTAACAAGGCTAACCAGATAAAACCCAACGAGCGCACGAACAAGGCGATAATCAATGAAAGCGCAATGAGTGGGTAATGCACGGCGGCGCCACGATAACGGGAGCGTCCGAGTTCCTTGTTTAAATCCGCCCCGACCCATTGTTCAAGAAAGCCTTCGACCCGCAAGAACGAGATCAACATATCCGTGAGACCGATTAACAGAACGGCCCAGAACGCTGCACGCACAATGTATGCAGCGAAAGCGGAAAATAATTCCGCATCCGCGTTTAACGAGCGTTGACGAGTTAGATATACATAGACAACGATACCCGCAATAGCGGTGAGATACATAACGAATTGTATCCAGCCGAGTTGGATCGCATCACCTTCGAGTGATTTCGATAATGATTCAAGACCGAACCAGCCCTGGTGTGCGGAAAAATTTAAAACACCCGGCCAGCCACGCCAAAAGATTAGATAGTTGTTAAACAGGAATAGCAATACCAGCACAATCATGCCGCCCGCAAGTATGCGCAACAAAAGGCCGCTGGTGTTTCCGATGTTGCTATCGGTTACGATTTGATTCATCCCGCAACTTTGTTTGTCACAAGCAAAGAAACGGAGCCTTAAGGCTCCGTTTCTATTCGCTGTGTCTTTTTGTTGTGTTTAGCGCGACGTAACTATCATGGTTTAGGTAATGCCAAGAACACGGTTGCGTTGGCGCAGGTATTCAACATCCGACAGATTCATCCAGGCGCCCACATCGGTTCGCGCTTTGACAAAACTTTCGTGGATTTTATTAGCCAAATCACTGTGATCGCGCACTTCTTCGAACACCTCCATGGCTGCTTCACCGAAGCTGTCGTACACATCGTCGTTAAATTGACGCAGTTGTACGCCTTGGTCTTTCAACAAACGGGCCAGGGCTTCACCATTCTTGGCATTGTATTCGGCCATCATGACATCGTTCTCCATGGACGACGCGGCTTGTATCAAGAGTTGATCCGATGCTGACAATCCTTCCCAAAACTCTTTATTGATGCCTAAAGCCAACATGGACGCCGGTTCGTGCATGCCGGGGTAGTAATAGTATTTGGCGGCTTCATAGAATTTCATCACTTCATCGTTCCACGGGCCTACCCATTCGGTCGCTTCAATCGCGCCGGACACCAGGTTTTCGTATATCTGACTACCGGGCAATGACACCGGGGAGGCACCCAGCTTGGCCATGACATCACCACCCAAACCTGGGATACGCATTTTCAAGCCTTTTAAATCGTCAGCGGAATTGATTTCCTTATTAAACCAGCCACCCATTTGTACACCGGTGTTGCCGCAGGGCAGACACTTCAGACCGAACTCACCGGATAATTCATCCCACAATTCCTGACCACCGCCCCAACGAACCCAGGCGTTGATTTCGCTGTAGACGAAGCCAAATGGTACGGCAGTGTAGTAGGCCCAACCCGGATGTTTGCCTTTCCAATAGTAGTCCGCTGCGTGGTACATCTGCGCGTTACCGGATGCCACTTCGTCAAACGAATCGAATGGTTTAACCCGTTCGCCACCGGCGAAGTACTCCACCTGGAAACGGCCATCGCTCATATCGACCAGGCGTTGTGCGACGCGTTGCGCGCCGGTGCCAAGACCAGGAAAGTCACGTGGCCAGGTACTGACCATGGCAATTTCTATACGTTCTTGCGCAATGGCTGGGGCCGCAATGGTGGTTGCACCAGCGGTAGCAGCGGCGGCAACACCGCCTTTGAGTAAATCACGACGTTTCATAAATTTTCCTCGTATCCGTTTATGACACCCCTGAATGGATGTCGCATGATTATGGAGTGTTGAATCGCATAAATTAAGCGTTCAAGCCGTGCAGCATATACGATTTACAGCTAATCGCAAATATTTAGGGGATTGGTTTGCTTGACCGTTACGAGGGAGATATTATTGACAAACACATAAAGAAATGTTTATATGTTGATATAAGGAACACTATTCATGGGAAAAGACGGGTGTAATGGGTAAGGTAAAAGCACAGGCAGACGATATCACCATGAGCGGGGGCGGCTTGTACTCCCTCGCGACCATCGGCGCGAAAGATGTCATCGATGCCGCGACGCCACTTGTCACCAAAGCAATCAAAGAAACGAATCTCGATGACAATTTGAATGCGTTCGTGCTGTCGGACATGGGTTGCGCGGACGGCGGTACGTCGCTCAACATGGTGCGCAGCGCGATCAAGACGATCAACACGCAACAATCATCCTTGCCCGTGCAAGTCGTCTACGCTGACCAACCACGTAACGATTTCAATGCCCTGGTTAAAATCATCAATGGCTTGACCGATTTCAAAACTTACCTGGATGAGTTCGACAACGTATTCCCGACATTCGCCGGGACATCGTTTTATAAACAGATATTACCGCCAAATACGTTGCATATCGGGTTTTCCGCCACGGCCATGCATTGGCTGAGTGCCAAGCCAACCAATATTTCCAATCATGTTCACGCGGTAGGCGCGCAAGGCAAGGAGCTTGCAGCGTTTCAGAATCATGCACGTAACGATTGGGCAGCCATTTTACGTCATCGCGCGAATGAGTTGCGATCCGGTGGGCATTTAGTGCTGGTAAATTTTTGCCGGGACCAGCAGGGACGTTATTTGGGTAACACGGATGGCATCAACATGTTCGATACGTTTAATCAAATCTGGCAACAACACGTGGACAACAAAGTCATTACGCAAGAAGAATACGTCAACATGACGTTGCCGCAGTACTACAACAACGTCGAAGAATTCAGCGCACCGTTTAACGATACCAACAGTGAAGTGAGTAAAGCGGGTTTGCGACTGGCGCACATAGAAACCCGCGTGGTGGATTGTCCGTTTAAAGTGGATTTTCAGCGACACGGCGACGCGAAAAAGTTTGCTCATGACTATATTCCGACCATACGCACCTGGAATGAAAGCATCTACTTCGGAGCTTTGTCGGCGCAACGGCCGATGCAGGAGCGGAAAGAAATCATCGAAAACTATTACAACACCTATGAGTCCATGGTCGCGAACAATCCCAAAGGTCATGCCATGGATTATGTGCATGCTTACATGGTGATAAAAAAGGACTGAGTCTCGCAGTGAAAACCTTGCTCAATGCATTACGAGCCGCTGGCGAAAGCACCCGCTTGCGTTTATTAACTGTGCTTGCGCGCAGCGAACTGACGGTGACCGAACTCACACATATTTTGAGTCAAAGCCAGCCACGGGTAAGTCGTCACTTAAAGCTATTGACCGAGGCGAATCTTGTGGATCGTTATCAAGAGGGCGCATGGGTATTTTATCGTATCGCCGATGGTGGCCCGGCTGAACGAATCGTTTCCGCGCTACTCGATTTGATACCGACGGACGATTCCACCATCGAACGTGATCTGGAACGGCTGGAATCGATTAAGCAGGAACATGTCGCAGAGGCGGCGGTTTACTTTAAGGACAATGCCAAACAATGGGATCGTATTCGCCGTTTGTATGTGGCGGAGTCCCAGGTTGAAAAGGCCATGCTTAAAGCGGTTGACGATATGGAAATTGAAAATCTGCTCGACCTGGGTACGGGCACCGGCCGCATCCTGAAAATATTCAGTTCGCGTATCGAACGTGGCCTAGGTATCGACATGAGCCGCGAAATGTTGACCGTGGCCCGTGCGAATCTTGAGTCAGCCAGCATCTCTCATTGTCAGGTGCGCCAGGGCGATATTTTGAATTTATCCGCCCACGCGAAATCGATGGATGTGGTGACCATCCATCATGTATTGCATTTTTTGGATAATCCCGCGGACGCGGTGACCGAGGCCGCACGGGTTTTGAAACCGGGTGGGCGATTGTTAATCGCCGATTTTGCACCGCATACCCTGGAGTATTTGCGCAACGATTATGCACATCGACGCTTGGGGTTTACCGACGACGAGGTAAACAATTGGCTTGAGGCTGCAGGATTGCAGCCGTTGCACGCCAATCATCTCGCCAGCCGTGGCAAGAAAGACACTGACCGTTTAACCGTATCGGTCTGGAGCGCCTGCCGACCTGGCGAGGTCGCCCAAATACAGCGAAAGGAGGTTGCCTGATGGATTTCAAACAAAACGACCCGCTTTATCGCAGCGTTAACGAAACCAGTGAACGATTACTGCGCCGGCCGCGCTCCAATGTTGCGTCATTGCGCGAAGATATCTCCGTGTCGTTCGAATTTTTTCCACCCAACACGGAACAGGCTGGGGTCAACCTGTGGCAGTCCATCGAGCGATTAGCGCTTCTGCAACCTAAATTTGTTTCGGTGACCTACGGCGCTGGTGGTACGACCCGGGAGCGAACCCATGCGACGGTAAAGCGAATCGTCGATGAAACGAATCTGATACCGGCTGCCCATTTAACCTGTGTTTCGGCATCCCGCGACGAAGTCGATGAGATAGTCGATAGTTATTGGGACGCAGGTGTGCGACACATCGTTGCCTTGCGTGGGGATCCGCCGGACGGCGGTGAAAATTTCACACCACATCCTCAGGGTTATCGTAGCGCGTCGGATCTGGTCGACGGAATAAAGCGCCGACACGATTTCAAGGTCAGTGTGGCGGCGTTTCCCGAGGTGCATCCGGAAGCGCTTTCCGCGCAAACGGATTTGGACAACCTCAAACGCAAGATAGATGCCGGAGCCACCACTGCAATTACGCAGTTTTTCTTCGAACCGGAGAGTTTTTTGCGTTTTCGTGACCATGCCATTCAGGCCGGCATTAACGTACCGATCATTCCGGGTATTTTGCCGGTGACTAACTTTGCCCGTGTTAAGGAGTTCGCTGCCCGTTGTGGCGCCAGCGTCCCGGATTGGTTGTCGGGCCTGTTCGATGGTCTGGATGATGCGCCCGACATTCGGCAACTGGTGGCGGCTACCGTCACCGCGGAACTGTGCACGCGTTTAGTCGATCAAGGCGTAAATGACTTTCATTTTTATACGTTGAATCGTTCCGAGTTGACTACGGCGTTTTGTCATATTTTGGGAATTCGCCCAAACAACGGTAAGGCGACCAAACAGGCAGCCGGCGCAAACAACTGATGACACGTTCGACGATAAAACCTTTTTTGTCCTGGCGTGGACAAGCGCTGGGTAGGAGCGACCCCCTGCCTGCGCAGGGGCAGGCTTGGTCGCGAATAGCGTGACTCACAATGACAAGACTTTTCTCCTGTCATTCTGAATCGCGGCGAGGGCGCCGCTCCCACAAGAATACCGTGGGTATTGGCATCATATGTGGGAGGCGCGCCCCCGCGGCGATCTCCTCATTTAAAGTGGATAAGCCGCATCAGCGCCATTATCCACCAAAAGCAGAAAGCCTAATGCAGATGGCTTATCGCCGGACACTAAAAACTAAAAACTTCAATAACCCATGACTAACAGAGACAACCGAATTACCGCCCTGCACAAAACGTTGTCCGAACGCATTGTCGTTATGGATGGCGCCATGGGCACCATGATTCAGGCGCTAAAGTTTTCCGAGGACGACTTTCGTGGCCGGCGTTTAATAAATCATTCCCATGAATTACGCGGCAACAACGATTTATTGAGTCTGACGCAGCCGCAAGCCATCAAACATATTCACGCCGAGTTTCTTGAGGCGGGTGCGGATATTCTCGAAACCAATACCTTTAATTCGAATTCCATATCCCAGGCTGACTATGGTCTCGAAGACATCGTTTACGATTTAAACTACGAATCGGCAAGCCTGGCAAGCGCGGCCGCGGATGAATTTTCCAGCGTTGAGCAACCGCGTTGGGTAGCCGGCGTATTGGGGCCAACAAACAAGACTGCGTCGATTTCGCCTGACGTAAACGATCCCGCTTATCGCAACGTTTCTTTTGATGAGTTGCGCGACATTTATGCGCAAGCTTTGCATGGTTTGGTCGAAGGCGGTATCGACATTGTGCTGGTAGAAACCGTATTTGACACGCTGAATGCCAAGGCGGCGTTGTTTGCCGTGGAGGAGTATTTTGAGAAAAACAATATTCGATTGCCCGTCATAGTATCCGGTACGATTACCGATCAAAGTGGCCGCACATTGTCGGGACAAACTACCGAAGCGTTTTGCTATTCGGTACGGCATGCGCAACCCGTAGCAATTGGATTGAACTGCGCCCTGGGTGCGAAAGAGTTGCGCCAATATGTCGATGATTTGTCCACGGTGGCCGACACCTATGTCAGTGTTCATCCCAATGCCGGTTTGCCCAATGAAATGGGTGAGTACGACGACACCCCGGAGCACATGGCACAAGTGTTGGGTGAGTTCGCGGCATCGGGTTTGGTGAATATTGTCGGTGGTTGCTGTGGTACGACACCGGAACATATTCATGCGATTGCCAAGGCGGTTCGCGAGCATGCGCCACGACAAATCCCGGTTTTGGAACAACGTTGTCGTTTGTCCGGGCTCGAACCATTTACCATCGGTCCGGACAGTTTGTTTGTTAACGTCGGTGAGCGCACAAATGTTACCGGTTCAATCAAGTTCGCCAAGTTGATTGCGGACGAAGATTACGATACGGCTATCACTATCGCGCGCGAGCAAGTCGAGAACGGTGCACAGATTATCGATGTCAACATGGACGAAGGCATGCTGGATTCCGAAGCCGCCATGCAACGTTTTTTAAATTTGATTGCGGGGGAACCGGATATCAGTCGCGTGCCGCTGATGATCGATTCGTCCAAATGGTCGGTGATTGAGGCCGGACTGAAGTGCGTGCAGGGCAAGGGTTTTGTTAACTCCATCAGTCTCAAGGAAGGCGAGGAAGCATTTATAGAACAAGCGCGCAAAGTGCGACGTTATGGTGCCGGTGTTGTCGTCATGGCGTTCGACGAACAAGGGCAGGCGGAGACTACTGAACGCAAAATCGAGATTTGCCAGCGTGCCTACAAAATATTGATCGAAACGGTGGGGTTCCCCGCGGAAGATATTATTTTCGATCCAAACATATTTGCCGTCGCCACCGGTATCGAAGCGCATAACGATTATGCCAACGCCTTTATCGACGCTACGGTCGGTATCAAACAAAAACTGCCCCACGTAAAAGTATCTGGTGGTGTGTCTAATCTTTCTTTTTCGTTCAGGGGTAACAACGCCTTGCGCGAGGCCATGCATTCGGCGTTTTTATATCGCGCGATTAAGGCTGGTTTGGATATGGCCATCGTGAATGCGGGAAAATTGCCGGTATACGAGGACATTCCAGAGGATGTAATAGCGCGCATCGAAGATGTGTTGTTCAATCGTCGCGCGGATGCCACGGATCGTTTGCTCGAAATCGCTGATTCGGTCAAAGGCCAGGCCCAACAACAGAAAACTGACCTCAGTTGGCGCGAGAAGAATGTGCATGATCGATTGGTGCATGCCCTGGTGCACGGCATCGATGAATTCGTTACAGAGGACACGGAAGTAGCGCGTGTCGCGTCAAAGCGGCCACTGCATGTTATCGAAGGGCCGTTGATGGATGGTATGAATGTCGTCGGCGATTTGTTTGGTGCCGGTAAGATGTTTTTACCGCAAGTCGTAAAAAGTGCACGCGTAATGAAAAAAGCCGTAGCGCATTTGGAACCTTTCATGGAGGCGGAGAAGGAAGGCGGTAAACGCAAAAGCGCGGGTAAAGTAGTCATGGCGACGGCCAAAGGCGATGTGCATGATATTGGTAAAAACATCGTCGGCGTGGTGTTGCGTTGTAACAACTACGAAGTGATTGATCTCGGTGTGATGGTGCCCAGCGCCAAAATTCTTGAAACGGCACGTGATGAAGGCGCTGATATTATCGGTGTGTCCGGTTTGATTACACCGAGTCTGGATGAGATGTGTCACGTGGCGGCGGAAATGGAGCGCGAAGGATTTGACTTGCCATTGCTTATCGGCGGCGCCACAACCAGCCGTGTGCACACCGCGGTAAAAATTGAACCGAATTACAACGGCCCGGTGTTGTACGTTCCGGATGCATCGCGCGCGGTAGGTGTGGTGACGGCGTTAGTGGGCGAACAAAAGAATCAGTTGGTGAGTTCTACGAGTACCGAGTATGAAGGCATTCGCATACAACGAGCCGCGCAACGCAAAGACGCGCGTAGAGTGTCACTGGCCGAAGCGCGCAGGAATCGAATGGAGATCGATTGGTCGTCATATTCTCCAACCGTTCCAAGTTTCACTGGTACCAGATTATTCGAAAACTACAATCTTGCGGAGTTGGTTGACTATATCGATTGGACACCGTTTTTCCGTTCCTGGGATTTGGCTGGCGTTTATCCACGTATTTTGCAAGACGAAAAAGTCGGCGAAGCAGCGAGGCAATTATTCGATGACGCAAAGTCACTGTTGAAACGCATCGTTGAAGAACGCTGGTTCGACGCAAAAGCGGTAATTGGATTTTGGCCGGCGAACAGTACGGACGACGATGACATTAAAATATATAAAGACGACGTACGCGATGAAGTGCATACCGTTTTTCATACTTTGCGACAACAAATGGTGCGTGATCGTGGTCGGCGTAATCTGGCCTTGTCGGATTTCATCGCGCCAGAGGAGAGTGGCATTACCGACTACATCGGCGGATTTGCCGTGACTACCGGATTCGGCGTAGACGAAAAAGTAGCCGAGTACGAAGCTAAACATGACGACTACAACGCGATCATGCTAAAGGCCTTGGCGGATCGTTTAGCCGAAGCGTTCGCCGAGCACATGCACCAACGCGTGCGCAAAGAATTTTGGGCCTACGCGCCGGATGAATCGCTCGACAATGCAGCGCTGATCAAAGAATCCTACCAGGGAATTCGCCCGGCACCGGGTTATCCGGCTTGTCCCGATCACACTGAGAAAGGCTTGTTGTTTGAATTATTGAATGTCGAACAGAGCACGGGCGTTTCGTTAACCGAAAGTTTTGCCATGACGCCGGCTTCGTCGGTCAGCGGCCTTTATTTTGCGCATCCGGACAGCCGTTACTTCGGCGTAAGCAAAGTAGAGCAAGACCAGGTGGAAGAATACGCGCAACGCAAAGGCATGACTATTGACCAAGTCGAACGCTGGTTAGCACCGGTTTTGGGCTACGACTCGAATATCAAGGCCAACGCAGCCTAGCTCTTTGTGTTATTCCTCAGGTGAATAGAAAGGGACTTTTTTGATATAACGGAAAAACAACCTTTCAATTCATAAGAGGGTAAAAATGAATAAGTCCGACTTCACGCCCATCGACCCGGCGGTAGTACCACGCTTCGCCGATATCGCGACATTTATGCGTACACGGCGTCATGAAATATCAGGGCATGTGGATATTGGTTTGGTCGGTGTGCCTTTCGATATCGGTTTGAATTATCGTTCCGGCGCACGCCAGGGTCCGGCTGGTGTGCGGGAGGCGTCGCGGGTAATTCGCAGGGTGCATCCGTCGAGTGGTATCAAGCCATTCGAAATCTGTAATGTTGCTGATCTAGGTGATGCGCCGGTCAATCCCATGAGCAAAGACAAATCGATCTCGATGATCGAGGATTTTTTTCTTCAGTTAAAATCGAACAATATCTTGCCCATCGCGATTGGTGGTGATCACACCATTCCATTGCCCATTCTACGAGCCTTAGCGAAAGATAAGCCGGTCGGCGTACTGCACTTCGATGCCCATGCCGACACATTGGATGAACTTTGTGGTGACAAAATAAATCACGCTACTTTTTTACGTCGTGGTCATGAGGAAGGTTTGGTTGATCCATCGCGAGTCATTCAAATTGGACTGCGTGGCAGCCGTTTTGACGAGAACGATATTCAATACGGTTACGACGTGGGTTACACCATTGTCACCATGGACGAATACGAAGAAATGGGCCGCGCCGACGTCATCAAGAAAATCGACGAGGTTCTTGGTGATGGTCCAATGTATATATCGCTCGATATCGACGGCCTCGATCCAGCGTTCTTGCCGGGTACTGGTGTGCCGGAAATTGGTGGTATCACACCACGGGACGCTCAAGTGATTTTGCGCTCGTTACGCGGTCGTGAAATCATCGGCGCGGACATTAGCGAAGTCTCCCCTTGTTTCGATCCAACCGGAATCACTTGCGTTACAGTCGCCAACCTGATGTTCGAAATGCTCTGCGTCATGGCGGATTCCAAAGCAACGCGTAATGGTTTGTAAAAATAATGAGCATTAGAAAAATAGATCGTCGTTGGTAACAAAGTGAATAAAGAAATTATCGTGGATACGAATTTGGCTGGGAGGAGCGATTTTCTGTCAGGGGTAACGTCACGATTTCCAGATTCGCTTGATGAAATGCACGATCTTGACGATGGGTTATTGCATATAGATATGGCCAATTTCCAAGGACAACCGAAACAGCCATTGTTAACAACAACCTAGGCCTAGCGCAAGCTCACTTTAAATTTATTGCTGAAATATTTTCTATGGCCAGTTCGGATTTAGAAAACGCAATTTATGTATCTTAATTTAGAGAATATATTCTTAAATCGGACAGAGCAGCTTTATGTAGAAGCGCGACAACTCTTACCACAGAATTTAAGCAAAGCCCTGATTGATCTAGAGAAACATTTTGAAGAATTAGAAGAGATTGGTAAGAATAGAAATTAGCACGAGTAGGGCGTAACGACTTACGCTAAAAGAACTAAGAGTTTATTTCCATGGAAGATCACAACATCTATAAATTTCCTGCGGTATTGGAATCCATTTCAGCCGAAACTGAAGCTTTGGGTTTTAGTATGGCCTCTGAACCAAAAACCGGCGCACTGCTCAGGACGCTGGCCGCATCAAAACCAAACGGCCGGTATCTGGAACTAGGAACAGGCACTGGTTTGTCCGCTGCCTGGATTTTAGATGGAATGGATCAGCAATCATTTCTGGTTACCGTGGACAATGACAGCGCCTTACAAAATGTTGCGCGTAAGCACCTGATTCATGATTCGCGTATCGAATTTGTATGCGAAGATAGCGGGATATGGATAGAAAAAAACCAGCGCCAGCAATTTGATTTTATTTTTTGCGGATGCATGGCCTGGAAAGTTTTCGCACTTGGATTTGGTGTTTAATTTGTTGTCCGTCGGTGGAATATATATTGTCGATGATTTGCTGCCACAAGATATTTGGCCTGAAGGTCATGCGCCTAAAGTTCCGAACCTAATTGAGGAGATTGAGAGCAGGCCCCAGCTGGAATCAGTGCGCATGAGTTGGGCATCAGGGTTAATGTTGGTTACAAAAAAGAACTTGTTTGCGTAGGGGCAACACGTTGCGCCGGAAGATGGGATAGTTTATTTTTCAGATGCCGAAGTAAATCACTGGCTTTGAGGGTGTTGAAGAAAGATAATATAAAAATATTTATTGCTTGCTACTAGAATTCCAGGCCCGTAAACCTTTAATCCTTTTACAACTATTGGCTTAATCAAATGCCCGAATCGAATCGAAACTACATCGCTGGCGAATGGGTGGATGGACCATCCACAATCGAGAACATAAATCCGTCCGATCTGGATGAGATTGTCGGAACCTACACCCAGGCCGATAGAGCACAATGCCTGGCGGCAATAAGCGCGGCGCGAGAAGCGCAGTCCGAGTGGGCGGCATCCGGGTTGGAGCAGCGTTACTCCGTTTTGATGGCGATTGGTCAGGAGATGATGGAACGTAGCGCGGACTTGGGCGAATTGCTCGCGCGCGAGGAAGGCAAAACCCTGGCCGAAGGTAAGGGTGAGGTGTATCGCTCCGGGCAATTCTTTACTTATTACGCCGCCGAGAGTTTGCGCCAGATCGGCGAGAATGCCGATTCCGTTCGCCCTGGTATTGATGTCGATATTCGTCGCGAGCCTGTGGGTACGGTGGCTGTCATCACACCGTGGAATTTCCCAACGGCCTGCGCGGCCTGGAAAATTGCACCGGCTTTGACCTTCGGAAATACCGTGGTGTGGAAGCCGGCCAATCTCACCCCCGCCAGCGCATATGCTTTATCCGAAATCATCAGCCGGCAAAATTTACCCAAAGGCGTTTTCAATCTCGTTATGGGTTCCGGCGCTGAGGTCGGCAATACACTGATAAACAGTCCCGATGTCGATGCCATCACCTTTACCGGCTCATTAGGCGTGGGGCGGCAAATCGCCTCCGCCGCGGCACAAAATCTGACCAGGATTCAGTTGGAAATGGGTAGTAAGAATGCATTGGTCGTTATGGATGACGCAGATATGGAAACAGCGGTGCAGTGCGCGCTGAACGGAGCGTATTTTGGAACCGGGCAAAAATGCACCGCATCGTCGCGACTGGTGGTGCATGAAAAAGTTTATGATGGCTTTGTCGATGCTCTGACGGATGCGGTAAAGGCACTGCGCGTGGGCCATGCGCTGGATGAGTCAAGCCAAATCGGCCCGGTGGTTGATCAAAAACAACTCGATCAGAATCTGGATTATATAAAATTGGCAGGTGAGGAAGGGTGTGCTCATGTTTGCGGCGGTGAGTTGCTGGATCGATCGACCAGAGGTCATTTTATGGCGCCCGCATTATTTATTGAAAGCGACAATCAAATGCGTGTCAATCGCGAAGAAATGTTCGCCCCTATCGCGTGCGTAATCAAGGTGTCGGATTATGACGAGGCTTTAGCAGTCGTAAATGACACGGAGTTTGGACTAACCTCGGGCATTGTTACGCAGTCGCTGGCGGCCGCGAATCATTTCAAGCGTAATGCGAAAACCGGTTGTGTGATGGTGAATCTGCCGACCGCCGGTACGGATTATCATGTTCCCTTTGGCGGCAGAAAAAATTCCAGTTTCGGCAGCCGTGAACAAGGACAATATGCCAAAGAGTTTTATACCACGGTTAAAACCACATACCTAAGACCTTAAACATGACCGAGCAACCGATTTTCATCGACGCTCTTCAGTATTCGAACTGGGATCGTTCCATATTCGAACAGATGCGTGCAGGTAACCTGGACTGCGTGCATGTCACTATTGCCTACCATGAGACCTGTCGTGAAGCATTGATCAATATCGGTCAATGGAATAACAAGTTCGAACAACACGGTGATCTAATTACCCTAGTGCGAACGGCTTCCGATGTGCATCGGGCGAGAGAGGAAGGCAAGACAGGTGTTGTTTTTGGATTCCAGAATTGTTCGCCGATTGAAGACGATTACACGCTGATTGAAATATTTCATACGCTGGGTGTGCGCTTTATGCAGTTGTCGTATAACAATCAAAGCCTGTTGGCGACGGGTTGTTATGAAGAAAACGATCCCGGTATCACGCGCTTTGGCAAGCAAGCCATTCAGGAAATGAATCGCGTGGGCATGGTTATCGATATGTCGCATAGTGCCGAACGATCAACCCTGGAAGCGATTGAGTTATCGCAGCGCCCGATTGCTATCACCCACGCTAACCCAACATTTTTTCATGCGGCGTTGCGCAATAAATCCGATACCGTTTTGAAAGCGCTTGGCGAAAGCAAAGGCATGCTGGGCTTCAGTCTTTATCCTTTCCATCTGAAAAACGGCCCCGATTGTTCGCTGCAGGATTTTTGCATCATGGTTGAACAAACCGCGGAGATAATGGGAATCGATCAAATCGGTATCGGATCAGACTTATGTCAGAATCAACCGAATTCGGTGGTCGAATGGATGCGAACCGGACGCTGGAGCAAGGTGATCGATTTTGGCGAAGGTTCTTCATCCAACGCCGGTTGGCCGGCGCAACCGGATTGGTTTGGCAATAGCACGCATTATTCAAACATCGAATCCGGCTTGCGTGATCGTGGCTTTAGTGAATACGATGCACGCAAGGTTATGGGGCTAAATTGGCTGCGGTTTTTCGAGTCTTCTTTTGCCGCTCGCACCGATTCCTAATGTCCGCTAGCGTAAACGAACTGCAATCCACGATTCCGGCAGCGGAATTGCGGCCGCCGTCGTATGTCATGCGGTTAAAACGCCTGGGCGCGTTTCATCAGACACGCATCAGTTTCGTTCGCAGCCTGATCCGCCAGATGGCGCGTGAACAATGGCGCATCTCGACGGATCTGCGTGACCTCGACGACAACGGCTTCGGCACTATTGTTTACGCCGTCGATACGCCACATGGACGGTTTTCCTTTGTCGCGTTTTCAAATTACCTGGAACCATCCGAGCGCACTGACCGTGTGATCGCGGAAAAGTGGGATACCACTTTTGCCTTGATCGAAGGCACACCGGACAATTCGGATATTGCGCGTCTGCGTGTCAATGCCAATGTTCAGGAAGCCGGTCGTTTTGATGCGCGTGATTTGGTATTAAGCCGGGCGAATAAAAGCGTTCGGTTATTTGATTACACTATTGATTGTCTCGCGAAAGGCGAGCAGCCGGATTTGCAAAAACTCGTGGATGTCGGTTATCTGCTGCGCACGACCGCGGTTTACGGCAATGGCAAGTTTGGTATCGCGGATTTCGGCAGGCTGGACAAGGACGGCCCATTCAGTCAACCGTTCCGTGCGCAGATGCTGGTGGTTTATTTATCGCGCCACCTGGCTTTCGATCTGGTTGAGCATGTTGCGCGTCAGAGGAATCCCGATAAAGCAGTGGCTTTGAATCGTAACATCAAACATTTTCTTGGCGTTGGAAACTCGACCGGCCTGGGTATGGCGCCATTTCTCATGAGCCATCCGGGTTTGATTCATCAATGGTTTTTTTGCCGCGAGACGGCACTGGCACGGGTGCGGGTTATACTCGCGTCACCTCAAGACGTGACTCGTTTTGGCGAGCTGCTGGAACGGGCGCAGCGCCACTTCAGCCAGATAAAAACCAGCGACCAGATACAGCAACAGAAGAACGAGGAATTGGTCGCTAACATTCAGAGTTTTCTCGATTACCTGGTGGAAAACACCGAGGCGCACGAAGCTCCAGAGCTTTGGAATCGCTTCATGAACTGGGCGGAAAAAAATTGCGATTTGGAGTTTCAGGAGTTGCTGGTCAGTTTAATCATCGAGTTATATCCTGATCAGGTCGATGAGTTGGAGAATCACATGGGAGGCGATGACCGGTTTGAGATCGATCCACGCATGACGCTGGAAGAATTAATACAGATCGTTGAGCACGCCTATTCCTGGGCCTTGGGTGTTGATTACACTCACAACGATAACTGTCACTACTTCTGGTATGCGTCGGAAGAAAAAGAAGAACCCCGGTTGGGCGAACGTTATGCGGAGCCGGGAGCGGAGCTGGAATTGCCACTCGATATTGGGCGCAGAGTATCGCATTTATACGATGAGCTGTCGGTCTTGACTGCATCGGAGCAACAACAATCCGTAGCGGAGTTTTTGTTAAAAAAGCCACGCTTGCGTGGTGTGCTCGCACGTGTGCAAACTATTAGTCGGTACCCCTACGGTGAAATCAGGGATAATACGATTGCGCACGATTGTTTGCCGATTGATATTCTGCGTTGCAAGCTGGCGATGTTTGGCGCGAGTAAATTCGATCCAAAGTCCGACCGCTGGACGCGTATCACTTTATTTCAGGGAGCGCCGTTGGCTGAAGAATTAGATCAAGAAGACGCCGATGACTGGGCGTTTCCGTATCTTCCCGGTGGTGACAATACCCATTGAAAATCTCGCTCAATGAATTGCATGTCAAATGCCGAAATGTTTTTCGCGGGTTGGGTTTTCCACCCGGCTCGGACGAAGAAGCCGCATACATCATAGGGTGGCTGGAAATTCATCGACTTGACGGCTTAAAACAGTTTCCAGATATTTGCGCTTGTCTGAAAAAGAATGCTTTTCCATCTAGTGTTGGATTTAGCGGTATCGGCGCGATAGATTGTTCACAATATTGCGCTATTGCCGTCGTACCAGGTGCATTTGATTATCTTAGAAGCAAAGACACCGATTCGCAAACATGCGAATTAGTCATCGATCGCTGTAGCGATGCGACATTATTTTTGCCCTTGATCATGAAGTACATGGACTCAAAGCATTCCTGGGTCGTTGACGGAGCCGACGGACAAAGCAAGACGCAAATTTTCGCGGATGTCGGAAATGAGCAGTTGTATGTAGCGTCATCTAAACAAGAAACCGCCGGTTCGTCATCACAAATCAGAATAAAACGCATCAATCCATTGTCATCAAACTCACGCAACAGCAGTGAGGGACAATCTTTTGCCAGCTTGCATGAAAGAGAGCACCATGCCATCGAGAATGGCCTTGAGGTAGAAGATACACAATGGCAATTTGTTTTGGGTATGGCCAGGAAATATTTAGTGCCAGCGAGTGCTGAGTCACGTAAAAAAGGAGCAGGCGGCGGCGACTCGAACGACTGATATCGAGCTGATCCGGCTTGCGGTGGATTTTGTTAATCGTGGTGGTGTTTTTTTGTTGGATTCTTCCGTGGGTGCGATGGAGTTGCATGGTGAAGATTTGTATTTGTCGGAGTCCGATGGGTGAATGGCAATTTATCATGGCGAGGAACCTGGGGGCGAAGCGCGCAGTCATTTGCATTTAAGAACCGGTGCTTTGAAATCGGCGCGAATTATTAAAGAAAAGGAGTGCACGCCATATCTCGGCTTTTGGGAGCAGGACAAAAGCGCCAACCCGGTAGTGCATGCCTACTTTCCTTCCTTTTACGATTGGTCCAACAATAAAACGATTATTCAGTCAAACTGGAATTTTTTCGAATGCTGGGAACAAAAATACGGCTCAGAATTTGATCTGGTATAAGTTCAAAAAATTGTTCTGCATAACTTTAACCATGCGCAACGCTCACAAAAAGTTTTAGCTTGCAGCAATCGATTATGAATAGATGATGTTCCGACTTTCCTGCTGAGAGCTGATAATCGAAAGCCGACAGCTCTAACAGAGATTGCTTCGGTACCCTGCCTCGCTATAACACTTGATTAAAGAAATGCCGATTAGAATTCTGCAACGCCTTTAGTGTCGGCAGAATGCTAAGGGTAAAAGGGAATTTTAGCGAGCCCTTGCCTGCGCAGGCTTGCTCGCAAAATCGTTACTCATAATGATGTGTTTGGTTCTAGGTGATTAATCCATAAAAAGTGTCATAATGTAATACCACACTGTGCGTTCACCGCAACTGCGTCGGTTTTTATTGTCATTCAGCGCTACTTCCTTAGAGTTGCAATCTCTGTAACGCAAAAGGAGATAGTCATGAAGAAAAAGTTGTTGGTTTTAACGAGTGCTGCCGTTTTGGGTTTTGGTGGTTCAGCGGCATTCGCTGGCGGACCAGCCGAAACATTCAGTCAGGCGGCGGGGCATTCGGTAAACACCGTTGCCTATTCCGGCGGCGCCAGTGTTCAAGCTGCAGCAGCAGTCGTGTCGCTGCCATTCCTGGTGGTAGGAAAAGCACCTGCATACAGTGAGCAAATCGGCGAGTCATTGTGGGAATTTTCCAGCGAACCGTTACCATTGTCAGCGGAGCCGATTACGGCAGGCCCCGA
>Ga0224508_10001663_pt1 | contig 19670 bp, 12 predicted proteins | sample SF_Jan12_sed_USG_4_FD_170157 | JGI IMG/M metagenome (GOLD analysis project Ga0224508, IMG submission 170157) | Sediment microbial communities from San Francisco Bay, California, United States - SF_Jan12_sed_USGS_21 | ecosystem: Environmental > Aquatic > Marine > Sediment | place: USA... | reverse complement strand
CGGTATTCGCGGCGCCCGGCAGCGCTACACCGCACACCCCTTGCACGGCCTCGGTAAATGCCCGCTGCGACGCGTCACCACGAAGATTCATATACCCTTGCCCGGGCAGTTCGCGGATCTCGATGTCGTGGCCCTGGTACGGCAAATCGGCGACCGCCACCAGTGGCGTACGCAGTTGTATCTCAGGCATGCTGCCGATCTCCTTCAGGATCGTAGAACACCGGGCTGACAATCGTCGCCTGAACAACGCTGCCATCGGCGAGCGGCGCCCGAACGGTGTCGCCGGTGCGCTGCCGGCCGCCCTTCACAACCGCCAGCGCGATGGAACGCTGCAGGCAGGCGCTGAAATAGCTGGATGTCACATGCCCGATCATCGGCACCGGCCTGGTAACCTGCGCGTCGTCCACCAGTTGCGCTCCTTCCGGTAGGACCTGATCGGGTTGCTCGGTGAGCAGGCCGACCAGCTGCTTGCGGTCAGCACGCACGCAATCACTGCGTGCCAGTGAACGGCGGCCGATATAGTCTTTTTGCCTGGAAAGTATCCAATCCATGCCAAGATCGGCCGGTGTCATGGAGCCGTCCGTATCCTGACCGACGATGACGAAGCCTTTTTCGGCGCGCAGCACGTGCATGGCTTCGGTGCCATACGGCGTGATATCGAATTCGGCCCCCGCCGCCATTGCCGCTTGCCACACACTTTGGCCGTAGTTGGCCGGCACATTGATCTCGTAGGCAAGCTCGCCGCTGAAGCTGATGCGAAATACACGCGCGCCGACCCCGGCGACCGTGCCCTCGCGAAAGCTCATGAACGGGAAACTGTCGCGGTCGAAATCGATATCGCTGCACAATTTACCCAGCACCTCGCGGCTTTTCGGCCCTACGACACCGATGGTTGCCCATTGATCCGTGACCGAGGTGAAATGAACTTTCAGGTGCGGCCATTCGGTTTGCAGCCAGCGCTCCATCCATCCCAGCACAGCGGCCGCACCCCCGGTCGTGGTGGTCATATAAAAACGATCTTCGGCCAGGCGGGCGCTGACGCCATCATCCATCACCATTCCGTCTTCGCCCAGCATCAGTCCATAACGACACCGGCCGACCGCCAGCTTGCTCCAGCCATTGGTATAGACACGGTTCAGAAACTCGGCAGCGTCGGGACCACGCACATCTATCTTGCCAAGCGTCGAGCCATCCATGATGGCAACGTCGTTACGCGCGGCCAGGCATTCACGATTCACCGCCTGGCGCATGTCCTCACCCGGTTGCGGGTAGAACCAGGGGCGTTTCCATTGACCGACGTCCTCGAACTCCGCACCGTGCGCTTCGTGCCAGGGATGCATGGCAGTTTTCCTGATCGGTGCAAAGCGATCGCCGATCTCGCGCCCGACTATTGCACCGAAAGTAACGGGCGTGTAGGCGGGGCGAAACGTCGTGGTTCCCGGACCGCCGGTGTTCTCGCCGAGCGCCGCAGCAACTATGGCCATGCCGTTGATGTTTCCGAGCTTGCCCTGATCGGTGCCGAATCCCAGCGCGGTGTAACGCTTGATGTGCTCTATCGAGCGGAAACCCTCGCGCACCGCGAGTTCCAGGTCTGCCGCGGTGGTGTCGTTTTGCAGATCGACGAACTGTTTGGCGGCGCGCGACACCCGGGTGCGTGCGGGGATCCGCCAGACGAGCCGCGCCGGCCCTTGTTCGGCATCCTGTACTTTGTAGGTTCGCTTGCGCCCCGGTTTGAAACCCGCCTCCCGGGCCGCATCGGCACCAGCCGCCGCGCCGGCATCCAGGCTTGGCTTGAGCGCAAACTCGCCGCTGCAGGCACCCACGGAGCGTTCTGACTGAACCGGCTGTCCGGGCACAAAACAGCCGCGCTGTTCATTGAACACGGCACGCGCGCCGGATTGTGCGTGCAGGTGCACGGTCGGGTTCCAGCCACCCGACACGGCGAGTAAATCACAATCCAGGGCGCGGCTGCTGCCGCTCAACGCAGCGGCCGCGGCATCCAGGGGTGCGACCTTTACTCCGTGCACGCGTTTGTGGCCGAGCACGTCGTGCACCACTGCACCGCGAATGATTTCGATGCCCTGCTGTGCGTTCACGGCATCGATAATCGGGCCTTGCGGATTGTCGCGCGCATCCACGACCGCGGTCACCGCCACACCTGCCTGCTGCATATCCAGCGCGCTGAGATAGGCGCTGTCGTTATTGGTGAAAACCACGGCGCGCGTACCAGGCCGTACCGCGTAACGCTTGATGTACGTCGACACGGCAGACGCCAGCATCACACCCGGGCGATCGTTGTTGCAAAACACCAGCGGCCGCTCGATCGCACCTGTTGCGAGAATCACTTGTCGAGCGCGTACTCGCCACAGCCGCTGGCGCGGCTGCGACCTGTCGCCGTCGGGCAGGTGATCGGTAACACGCTCCAGCATACCGAGCCAGTTGTGCGAGTAGTAACCGAACACGGTGGTGCGCGGCAACAGCGTGACCTCCGGCGTGTCACGCAACACGGCCAGCGAATCCTGCAGCCAGACGTCACCGGAATCGCCGCCGATCTGCGCATCACGGAACAGCAGGCTGCCGCCCAACTCGGATTGCTCGTCGACGAGCAGGACCCGGGCGCCACTCTTGCCGGCGGCCAGAGCTGCAGCTATTCCGGCCGGTCCCGCACCGACAACCAGAACGTCGCACGACGCGTTGGTTTTTTCATAGTAGTTCGGATCGGGCGCACGCGGGCAGTGCCCGAGGCCCGCGGCACGGCGAATGAAGCGTTCATACGTATGCCACCAGCGCTGTGGCCACATAAAAGTCTTGTAGTAGAAACCGGCGGGCAGCAGTTTCGCGAACAACCCGGTGACGGCGGCGACGTCGAACTGCGGACTCGGCCAGCAGTTCACGCTCTCGGCCACGAGACCGTCATGGAGCTCGACCTGCGTGGCCCGCTGATTGGGTAAGGTGGAGCCGCCGCGCCCTAGCTGCAACAGCGCATTGGGTTCCTCGGCCCCGCTGCCGACGATGCCACGCGGCCGGTGGTATTTGAAACTGCGCGCCAGAACACCGATTCCGTTGGCGAGCAACGCCGACGCCAGCGTATCGCCAGTGTATCCCGTATAGGCGCGCCCGTTGAAACTGAACGTCAGCGGTGTCTCGCGATCGATGCGGCCGCCGCTGGGCAGGCGCCTAATCTGCATCGTCCACCTCCGGTGGCGTTTCTCCCACCCTGTACACGGCGACGATTTCGTAACTCACCGTGTCACGCACAACGTTGAACCAGCGCCGGCAGCCGGCACTGTGACACCACTGCTCGCGGTGTTTGCCCTTTGGATTCGCGCGCATGAACAGATAATCCGCCCATTGCTCATCGGACAACGCATCCGGATCGGTGGGCCGCACGATGTGCGCCTCACCGCCGTAGCTGAATTCGGATTGATCTCGCGGACCGCACCAGGGACATTCAATGTGCAACATAGGGGTTAGTCCCAGGCGACATACGGATCAGTGCGCAACGCCGGCTGCGCCATGTTCATCGATCAGGGCGCCGCTGACGAAACGCTCGATATCGAACGCCGCGTTGAGCGCGTGCGGCTCATCGCGTGCCACGGTATGGGCGAATACCCAGCCGGAACCCGGCGTTGCCTTGAAACCGCCGGTACCCCAGCCGCAGTTGAAATACAGCCCGCGCACGGATGTCTTGGCAACGATCGGGCACGCATCGGGACAGGTATCGACAATTCCTCCCCACTGCCGCAGCATGCGCACACGGCTGAAAATCGGAAACAGCTCGACGATCGCCGCGAGATTGTCCTCGATGATCGAGAAACTGCCACGCTGGCCGTAACCGGTAAACGAATCGATGCCGGAGCCGATGACCAACTCGCCCTTGTCGGATTGACTCACGTAGCCGTGCACCGCGTTTGACATCACCACAGTATCCAGCACCGGCTTCAGGGGCTCAGATACCAGGGCCTGCAACGGGTGGCTTTCGATGGGCAACCGCAATCCCGCCATCTCGGCCAGCACGCTGCTGTGTCCGGCGGTGACGACCGCGATCTTCGGCGCGGCGATGAATCCGCGTTCGGTCTCCACGCCGGTGACCTTGTCGCCTTCGCGCCGGATACCGGTAACCTCGCAGTTCTGAATGATATCCACGCCACGCGCATCGGCGGCCCGTGCGAAACCCCAAGCCACCGCGTCGTGACGCGCCACACCACCGCGGGCTTGAAACGACGCCCCGAGCACCGGATAACGGCACGCGATATTGATAATCGGTATGCGCTCCTTGACCTGCGTACCGCTCAGCAGTTCGCCGTCGATGCCGTTCAAGCGATTGGCGTTCACGCGGCGCGCTATATCGCGCATGTCCTGCAGCGAATGGCCCAGGTTATAGACGCCACGCTGGCTGAACATAACGTTGTAGTTGAGGTCCTGCGACAATCCCTCCCACAGCTGCATGGATTTTTCATACAGCAGCGCGGCCTCATCCCACAGGTAATTGGAACGCACAATCGTAGTGTTACGCCCCGTATTTCCGCCGCCTATCCAGCCCTTCTCGAGCACTGCGACGTTGCTGATACCATGTTCCTTGGCAAGGTAATACGCGGTGGCGAGCCCATGACCGCCACCGCCTACCACGATCACATCGTAGCTTTTCTGCGGCGGTGGACTGCGCCATACAACCTGCCAGTTCTCGTGGTGACTGAATGCATTACGCGCCAGGCTGAAAATCGAATATTTCGTGCGTCGGCTTTGTGTCATGTCGTTTATTCCGGGAATTAAGCGCAAGCGCTCAACACTCGACGACGTTTACGGCAAGACCGCCGCGTGCCGTTTCCTTGTATTTGGTCTTCATATCCGCCCCGGTCTCACGCATGGTCTTGATCACTTTGTCCAGTGATACGAAGTGCGTCCCGTCGCCACGCAGTGCCAGGCGCGCAGCGTTTATCGCCTTCACCGCGCCCATCGCGTTACGTTCGATACACGGGACCTGTACCAATCCACCGACCGGGTCGCAGGTCAGGCCCAGGTTGTGCTCCATGCCGATTTCGGCGGCATTCTCTACCTGCTCAGGGGTGCCGCCCATTACCTCGGCAAGCGCGCCGGCCGCCATCGAACATGCCACGCCCACCTCGCCCTGGCAACCGACCTCGGCGCCGGAAATGGACGCGTTTTCCCGGTACAGAATACCGATCGCTGCCGCAGTGAGCAGAAAACTCACGATTCCATCGTCGTTCTCGGGTTGGCAGAAACGCTGGTAGTAATGTATTACGGCCGGCACGATGCCCGCCGCACCGTTGGTCGGCGCAGTGACAACACGCCCGCCCGCCGCATTCTCTTCGTTGACGGCTAACGCGTAGAGATTTACCCAGTCCATCGCCACCATCGGGTCGCTGCCCTCAGCGTCGTCCGACCGCAGCTGTCGGTAAAGACCGGCAGCCCGCCGCTTGACCCGCATACCGCCTGGCAACACACCCTCACGCTGACACCCGCGCCGCACGCAGGACTGCATAGTCTTCCAGATATTCAACAGTTTCGCACGGATCTGCGCCTCGGTTCGCCAGGCCGTTTCATTCGCCAACATCAAGCGACTGATGGATAGGCCCGTCGCCTGGCACTGCTCGAGCAGTTCGGCACCAGTGAGGAACGGATGAGGCAACTGCACCGTGTCCGCGACAAACTGGTCGTTGCCCAATTCGTCCTGCGTGACCACGAACCCGCCACCGATCGAATAGTACTTCTTGCGGTGAAGCTTCTCGCCGGCGCTGGCAAAGGCCGTCAAGCGCATACCGTTCGCGTGGAACGGCAGGCTCAGGCGGCGATGAAAGATGAGATCGCGGACCTCGTCGAACGCCATCGGGATACTGCCGAGCAGGGCAACCTGTTTTGCGTCGCGTATCCGCTGCAGCCGCTCGGGCACGCTGTCCGGCTCGACACGCTCCGGGATTTCGCCCTCCAGTCCCAGCAGCACCGCCTTGTCGCTGCCATGCCCTTTGCCGGTAGCCCCGAGCGAACCGTACAACTCGACCTTGATCCGTCGCACGGTCTGCAGCAAGCCATTGTCGCGTAACCCGTGCGCAAACATCAGAGCCGCGCGCATCGGCCCCACGGTATGCGAACTCGACGGCCCGATACCGATTTTGAACAAATCGAATACGCTGACCGCCATCGTTACGCCTGCGCCGCGCGGATGCTTAACTCGTGATTAACCGGCGTACACGGGGTATCTGGCGCACAGCGCCAATACCTGGTCCCGCACCTGCGTAATCGTCTGTTCGTTGTCCAGATCGTCCATCACGTCGCACATCCACGCGGTGACTTGACGGATTTCCGGCTCTTTGAATCCGCGCGTGGTCACGGCCGGGGTGCCGACGCGGATACCACTGGTGACGAACGGGGACTGCGGGTCGTTGGGCACCGAATTTTTGTTCACGGTGATATTCGCTCTGCCCAGCGCGGCATCAGCAGCCTTGCCGGTGATGCCTTTCTCGATCAGGCTCACCAGCATCAGATGATTGTCGGTGCCACCGGAAACCACTTCGTACCCGCGGGTTTGAAAAACCTCCGCCATGATGCGGGCGTTTACCACCACCTGCGCCTGATAGTCCTTGAACGCCGGTTCCAGCGCCTCCTTGAACGCCACCGCCTTGGCCGCGATGACATGCATCAGCGGGCCGCCCTGGGTGCCCGGAAATACCAGGGAATTGAATTTCTTTTCCAGCGCCTCGTTGCTGCGTGACAGAATCAACCCACCGCGCGGACCGCGCAGCGTTTTGTGCGTGGTACTGGTTACCACGTCAGCGAAAGGTACCGGGTTGGGGTAATGGCCGGTCGCCACCAGCCCGGCCACATGGGCCATGTCCACCAGCAACCGGGCACCTACGCCATCGGCGATCTCGCGAAACCGTTGCCAGTCGATCACGCGCGAATACGCGGAAAATCCGGCCACGATCATCTTCGGCCGATGTTGGTCGGCCAGCGCGGCGACCTCGCCATAGTCGATTTCTCCACGCGCGTCGATACCGTACTGTTCGGCGTGATAAAGCTTGCCGGAGAAGTTGACCTTCGCCCCGTGGGTGAGATGGCCGCCGTGCGCAAGGCTCATGCCGAGCACTGTTTCGCCTGGCTCCATGAGCGCCATGTAAACCGCCGCGTTGGCCTGCGAGCCTGAGTGTGGCTGCACATTCGCATAATCGGCGCCGAACAGTTGTTTCGCGCGATCTATCGCCAGCTGCTCGACGACGTCCACGTGCTCACAGCCGCCGTAGTAGCGCTTCGCCGGATACCCTTCGGCGTATTTGTTGGTCATCACGCCGCCCTGAGCCTCCATCACACGCGCGCTGGTGTAATTCTCCGAGGCGATCAGCTCGATATGTTCCTCCTGGCGGCGCTCCTCTGCCGCGATGGCGGCGGCGACGTCCTCGTCGTAACCGGCAATGCGATCGCTTTTGTTAAACATCGAAACTCCTGATAGTTGTCACCGGCAAAGGCAGGATTGCCGTCGGGCACGGCATTCGACCTGTTGCGCAGAGTACACTTTGAGAATGCAGCGCGCTTTACCCCATTTGCAGGGGATCGCGCATCATCGGCGGGCAACCCGACATGTGGCTTGCTTGCTCACGACGCGGAGTTAGCTGCAGGCGACGAGGCCGTGACAAAGCGTCCGGCCCCTAAAGTGCTCAAAATATCGACCCGCCCAAAGCAAAACGGCGGGCCTTTCAAGGGCACGCCGTTTCCAACGAATGTGGATGAATATTCCGGGGTCAGTTACGCAGCGGCAGAAAGCGCGATAACTTGCCGTCCAGCTGCAGCATACTGTCCTGCGCCACCAGTTCGTCACGCAACTTGGCCGACACGATGCGTTTCAGCGCGCCGCCGGGTTCGTTCAGGCGCGAGGTCAGACGTACCTGCACGGCCAACGTTTGTGTATGCCAGAGAGTTTCGGTCAAACTTTCAAGTTCCCGGGCGACAAGCGCGGCCATTCCCGCCGCCAGCGCACGGTCGAATCCCTTGCCGCGATGCGCCGGCAGTATCTGCATGCTCTCCAGCGTGTAACGCACGCTCAACAGTGTGTCGTTGGTGCCAGGCCTGGGTAGCTGGCAGTTCCTCCCGATACACCCGATAGCCTTCATCTCGCGATGCTCATTGACTTCGATTAACGCTATGTTGATGGTTTCCACGCGCTGGGACTGATCGCCGAATTGGCGCTCGGGCTCCGTTGCACGTATCTGGTCACTGTTGTGCATGATCTGTTCCAACGCCACGCAGCGAAGGTTCATACGCTGCAGGCGATGGTGTGCCCAGCTGGTTTCATCACGCTCGGCGAAGGCCGCTTCGATGTCTTCGGGCACCAGCGCGTACTCGGGGAAGGTTCGCGCGTTGGCGGGTGTGTAGGGTGGGAACAACTCGGCGAGTTGTAGCTGCGGTCCGGTGCTGGGAAGCGGATTTACGGTGTGCCGGCGCGCACCTAGCCGATTTGGTTCTGCTGTCATGATTTGAGCCCTTACTCCCTCTGCGATCGTCAGTGCAATCGCGACCACTTACATTGGCAGTCATTGTTGTGTGTCGTGCGACGCTTTGATGTGGTGCGTTTCACAAACTTGTCAGATTGGTGGATCTTGCAGTCAAATACCCGCAGGTCAGGGCAGTGGATACCGGTCAAAATGCGGAAAAGCGCGATTGTGCTGGCGAACGGCTGCTACCGCAGCAGCAACGGAAAACCGGCGCACGGGCTGGTGCGCGGCAGCGAGCGGTTTGCGATTCAATGCGTGGTCGACCCGGACAGCGCTGGTGGCGATGCCGGCACGTTGCTTGACGGGCTGCAGCGCAACATCCCGATTGTAAACAATCTCGACGAAGCGCTGGCATGCGCGCGCGCACCGCCACAGGTATGCATCGTCGGGGTGGCCACGCACGGAGGGCGACTCACCGAGGAACTGCGTGCCCTGCTGCTCGACGCGGCACGGCGCGGTCTCTCGCTGGTCAACGGGCTGCACGATCTGCTCAGCGAAGACGCGGAAATCAGCGCCGCGGCGCGGGCCAGCGACACGGAAATTGTTGATGTACGCAAACCGGTGCCGCGCAGCCAATTGCGATTCTGGGAAGGTGAGGTCACACAAATCACCGCGTCGCGCATTGCGGTTCTTGGAACCGACTGCGCGGTGGGCAAGCGCACCACGGCACGCATGCTGGTGAACGCGTTGAACACCGACGGAATCAGCAGCGAGATGATCTATACCGGGCAGACCGGCTGGATGCAGGGCGCGCGTTTCGGTTTCGTACTGGACTCCACCGCCAACGACTATGTGAGCGGCGAACTGGAACAAGCGTTGCTACGTTGCGCGCGCGAAAGTGACCCGCAGGTGATGGTAATCGAAGGGCAATCGGCGCTGCGCAATCCCAGCGGTCCCTGTGGCGCCGAACTGCTTTTGTCGGGTCAGCTCGCCGGCGTCATCCTGCAGCACGCCCCGGACAGAACTTATTTTGAGGGTCACGAAGACCTCGGCTTGCGCATCCCGTCCCTGCGTAGCGAAATCGAGCTGATCGCCATGTACGGCGTCGCAACTGTCGCTGTCGCGCTGAACGGCGGGGCAATGGACCGCGAAGCACTGGCCCGCAGACAGGCGGAATACGCCGACGAGCTGCAGATACCGGTGGTCTGCCCACTGCTGGACGGGATGAACGAACTGGTCGATGCGGTGCGGCCACTGCTGCCACGTCCGGAACACCGTTAAAGGACGCGCTGCCGGCACGACTGGTGAGAATCCCGGCCAGCATGCAGACTAGCCTTGGGTTTCTCTGACATAATTGCCCAAGCGTGCGAAATATTGCGCAACGGTCTCGAACAGGACGCCACAAGCCTGGGAGCGGCTCGCATCGACAGAAAGTCTACAAATCTGCTGGAAATTCGCGACCTGCACGTGGAATTCCGTTTTCACGGCGGCCGGCTGGAAGCCGTGCGCGGGATATCGTGCGAGATTCCTGCAGGCGCAACCACAGCGTTGGTCGGCGAATCGGGTTCCGGCAAGTCGGTCACTGCACAAGCCGTCATGGGCATTCTGCCCGACATCGCGCAGATTACCCGGGGACAGATCCTGCTCAACACGCCGGGGAGCGACGGACCGGTGGACATTGCCCGGTTGCCACCGGACAGTAGCGCGATGCGCGCCATCCGCGGAGGGCAGATATCGATGATTTTTCAGGAGCCGATGGTGTCGCTGTCGCCCCTGCACACGATTGGCGACCAGGTGAGCGAAGCGCTGTTCCTGCACCGCAAAGTTGCCCGGGCGGAAGGCCTGGCATTGAGCGAAGATATGTTGCGCATGGTCGGATTCCCCGACCCCGCGCGCGCGATGAAGACCTACCCGTTCGAGTTGTCCGGAGGCCTGCGCCAACGCGCCATGATCGCCATGGCACTGGTGTGCCGACCGGCTTTGCTGATCGCGGACGAGCCCACCACGGCATTGGACGTAACCATCCAGGCGCAAATCTTGCAGCTTATCCGGGAACTGCAGCAGGAGCTGCAAATGGCGGTGTTGATAATCACCCACGACCTCGGTGTGGTCGCCAACGTGGCCGACCACGTGGCGGTCATGTATCACGGCGAAATCATGGAAAGCGGTTCGCCCGAGCACATTTTCCGCGATCCTGGCCATACCTACCTGCGCGCGCTGCACCGGGCGATTCCGCATTTCGACATGAAGCCAGGCGAGCGGCTGCAACCGGTACGCGAAGTGGGTCACGAGATCGGGCCGTTGCTGGCGCATCACGATGTGACCAGTAACGAAGACGCACGCGGGCAACCCCATTTGCGTATCAGCAACGTAGACAAGACTTTCACGTTGCGTAAAAGCGGTTGGCTGCACACTGAACTGGAGGAGGTCCGCGCACTCAATGACGTCAGCCTCTCGATCAAACGTGGCGAGAGTTTTGGCCTGGTCGGCGAAAGCGGTTGCGGGAAAACCACGCTGAGTAAAGTGCTTATGCGTGCGATTGCCCCGGATTCCGGTTCGGTGGTTTATTACGAAGGGCGCGAGCAGATCGATCTGCTGGGACTGCAAGGCGAACAACTGCAGGCTTTCCGCCGTAAGATGCAGATAATTTTCCAGGATCCGTTCAGCTCGCTGAGCCCGCGCATGACCGTGTTCGATATCCTCACGGAGCCGCTGATCATTCACCGGCTGGGTAATCAGAGCGGGCAGCGCGAACTGGCGCAACAACTGATGCAGCTGGTGGGGTTGGATCCGCGCTTTCTGGGGCGTTATCCGCACAGTTTTTCCGGCGGGCAACGGCAGCGCATCGGTATCGCCCGCGCACTAGCCCTGAAGCCCGAATTGTTGATTTGCGATGAACCCGTATCAGCGTTGGACGTTTCGATTCAGGCGCAGGTACTCAACCTGTTGAAGGATCTGCAGAACGAACTGGAGCTAACGTACTTGTTTATTTCTCACAATCTGGCGGTGGTCGACTACATCGCCGACCGCATTGGCGTGATGTGTAAAGGGCGGCTGGTCGAGATAGCACCGCGCGAGACTTTGTTCGCCAATCCGACCCACCCGTACACACAGGCGTTGCTGAGCGCCGTGCCGTTCCCCGATCTGGATCGACCGCTCGATTTTAACGCGGTGATAGCCGGCAAGGCCTCGGAACCCGAAGCCTGGCCGAAACCCTACACGCTCTCGGCGACAGATCACGGAGAGCTGCGCGAAACCCAAGCCGAACACCTGGTGCGGGTATCCAGCGCTGAGGCGCGGGCGGTTGCCGCATGAAACCACTACGTAATTACGCCCTCACGGCGGCGCTCGCCCTGGCGAGCACAGGCCCGGCTACCGGCAACGAAATCCCGTATCTGGCAGACACGGTCGCCAGTGGCGCGTTGCCGCCGCTCAGTGAACGTTTACCCAGCCAGCCACGGCGCCTGCAATTTTCCGAGTGGCAGGAGCCCGGGAAACACGGCGGACAACTGCGAATGTTGATGGCCAAGGCCAAGGACACCCGGCAACTCGCCGTCTACGGCTACGCGCGCCTGCTGGTTTACGACAAGGACTTCAATCTGGTACCCGACATTCTGGCTGACGTGACCGTCGAGGAGAACCGGCGTTTCACGCTGCACCTGCGCGCGGGCCACAAATGGTCCGACGGCGCACCGTTCACCGCCGAAGATTTCCGTTATTTCTGGGAGGACATTGCGAACAACCCTGATCTTTCGCCGTTCGGCGTATCCAGGACGCTGCTGGTCGGCGGCGAACCGCCTGTGGTCGAATTCCCGGATGAAGTCACCGTACGCTATACCTGGAAGAAACCCAATCCACATTTCCTTTCCAGCCTGGCGGGTGCCCGACCATTGTATCTCTACCGCCCGGCGCACTACCTGAAGAAGTTTCACGCGCTGCACGCGGACTCAAAGGCTCTGGCCGCGCGTGTCAGCAAAGCCAAGGCACGTGACTGGGTGAGCCTGCATACGCGCCAAGGTCATTTGTACAAGTTCAACAACCCGGATCTGCCGTCGCTGCAACCCTGGTACAACACCACCAGGGCTCCCGCGGAGCGGTTCGTGTTCAAACGCAATCCGTTTTTTCACCGCGTCGATCCCAAAGGGCAACAGTTGCCGTATATAGACGAGGTGCTCGTCAACATCGCGTCCACGGGCCTGATACCGGCGAAGACCGGTGCCGGCGATTCGGACCTGCAGGCCAGGTACCTGCGCCTGGACAACTACACCTTCCTGAAAGCCGGGGAACAGAAGAACGATTTCGATGTGCGCCTGTGGCAAACGGCCAAGGGTTCGCAGATTGCGCTGTATCCCAATCTGAATGCACAGGATCCTCAATGGCGTGAACTGATGCGCAACGTTCAATTCCGCCGCGCCCTGTCGCTGGCCATTGATCGGCACGAAATCAATCAGGTGGTCTATCTCGGTCTGGTGATCGAAGGCAACAACACCGCACTCGAGCAAAGCCCATTGTACCGTCAGGAATATCTGAAAAACTGGGCTGAATTCGATCTGGAACACGCTAACCGGCTGCTCGACGAGCTGGGTCTGACGCAGCGCAACGAAAAGAACCTGCGTCTGCTCCCGGACGGCCGTCCCATGGAGATTCTCGTGCACACTGCCGGTGAAAACACCGAAGAAACCGATGTGCTGGAACTCATTCACGACAGCTGGTTGAAGATTGGTGTGAAACTCTACTCCAAACCTTCGCAGCGCGAAGTGTTTCGCAACCGGGTGTTTTCAGGCGAAGCCCTCATGTCGGTATGGGCGGGTTTCGATAACGGTGTGCCGACCGCGGAAATGAGCCCGACGGAACTCGCCCCTACCGGGCAGGACCAGTTGCAGTGGCCGCAATGGGGTCAATATTTCGAAACTAAAGGTCAAAAAGGTGAAGCGCCGGACATGGCGCCAGCGCAGCGCTTGCTGGCACTGAACAGCGCATGGGAGGAAGCGACGGACGCGTCGGCTCGCGAGAAGATCTGGCACGAAATGCTCGGCATTCATGCCGACGAGATTTTCTCCATCGGGCTGGTGTGTGGTGTTCTCCAGCCTGTCGTCGTAAATAAACACTTACGCAACGTGCCGACCGACGGTATCTACAACTGGAACCCCGGCGCTTTTTTTGGCATTTATCAACCTGACACTTTCTGGTTTACCGAAGCGCGCCGGTAACCGGCACAATAAAACAAAAATCGATCACTATGTTGCGCTACGTTTTGCAGCGTCTGCTGATGATGATCCCCACGCTGCTGGTCATCAGCGCGCTGGTTTTCGTGATTATCCAGCTGCCGCCTGGCGATTACCTGGAAAGTCACATTGCCGAGCTGGAAAGCCAGGGCGAGTCGGTGGATCACGAAAAGATCGCCTTCCTGCGCCACCACTACGGCCTCGACAAACCGGTTTATCAGCAGTACTTCTACTGGTTGATCGGAATGCTGCAAGGCGACTTCGGCTACTCCTTCGAGTACGATCTTCCGGTCACGGAGGTGGTCGGTGATCGGCTGATCCTTACTGTGCTGGTGTCCGTGTTCACCATCATTTTTACCTGGCTCATCGCCTTCCCCATCGGAATCTATTCAGCCACGCATCAATACAGCTGGGGCGACTACGGACTGACGTTGTTGGGATTCATCGGGCTGGCAACGCCCAATTTTTTGCTCGCGCTGGTGATGCTTTACCTGGCCAACATCTGGTTCGGCACGTCGATCGGTGGATTGATGGACCCACAATACATCGACCAGCCCTGGAGTTGGGACAAGTTCGTGTCGGTACTGGAACACTTGTGGATTCCGGTAGTCGTCATCGGCACGTCGGGAACCGCCGGCATGATTCGGCGGCTGCGCGCGAATCTGCTTGATGAGTTACAAAAGCAGTATGTCGTGACCGGCCGCGCGAAGGGTTTGCCGCCGTTCAAGTTGTTGACAAAATACCCATTGCGCATGGCATTGAATTTTTTCATCGCCGATATAGGCAGCATTCTGCCAACTGTTATTTCCGGCGCCGAAGTCACGGCGGTTGTGCTGTCTCTGCCGACCACCGGCCCGATGTTGCTGGGTGCCCTGCAAAGTCAGGACATGTATCTTGCCGGGTCGTTCCTGATGTTTCTGGCAACACTTACGGTGATCGGCGTACTGATATCCGACCTGGCGCTGGCTGCGCTCGATCCCCGCATCCGCCTGCAAAGCGGTAACTCATGAACGAGCAAGGAAAGCCGGGGGCGGTAGGCGCTCACTACGTATCGGATGCACCGTTCGATCCGCGATCGATCGAGGCACTGTCGCCTGATCAGGAACGCTACTACCTCGCATCGCAATGGCGCCTGATGTGGTGGAAGCTCAAGCGTCATCGGCTCGCGGTGATTTGTGCATTCGTTCTCCTCACCATGTACGCGAGCACGCTGTTCAGTGAATTTCTTGCGCCGTATAACCTGCATACGCGCAAATCCAGTTTTATTTACGCACCACCCCAGCGAATGCATGTTTTCCATGACGGTGAGTTTGTCGGACCTTTCGTTTACGGATTCGACTCTCGTCTCAACATGGAGAATTTTCAGCGCGTCTATACGGACAATACCAATAAAGTGCAGAAGCTCAGGTTTTTCTGCCGCGGCGACGGGTACAAATTCTGGGGTCTTTTCGAGTCCGACGTGCATCTCGTCTGCCCTGCCGAAAGCGGCACCCTGTTTCTGCTCGGTACTGATCGGCTGGGGCGCGACATGCTGTCGCGAATCATCTACGGCACGCGAATTTCGCTGACCATTGGGTTGATCGGAATCATAATAAGCTTTGCAATGGGGCTCGTTATCGGCGGTCTGGCAGGATACTACGGCGGCATCGTTGATCATGTCGTGCAGCGCGTCATCGAAATACTCCGATCGTTTCCGGAACTGCCCCTGTGGATGGCGCTGTCGGCCGTGCTGCCCGTGAATTGGAGCCCCGTGCTGGTGTTTTTTGGCATAACGGTTATCCTGGCTATGCTCGACTGGACCGGGCTGGCGAGAGCGGTGCGTTCAAAACTGCTGGCGTTACGCGAAGAGGACTACTGTGTTGCCGCACAGTTGATGGGTGCCAAACCGCGGCGCATAATTGCGCGCCATCTGCTGCCGGGATTCTTCAGTCATCTGGTCGCTACCGCGACGCTGTCGATTCCCAGCATGATCCTCGGCGAAACCGCCCTGAGTTTTCTGGGACTGGGATTGCGCCCACCGGTTACCAGCTGGGGGGTACTGCTCAACGAAGCACAAAACATCAGCGTCGTGGCACTGTACCCTTGGTTGATGTTGCCGGTGGCACCAGTGATCGTGGTGATCCTGGCATTCAACTTCTTCGGCGACGGCCTGCGGGATGCGGCCGATCCCTACAAGTAGCCGTAATGACCGTTACCGTGGCGCAATATAGCAATGTGGGTTAGCTTTATGTGTTGCATGCGGAGATTCTCACAGCGTCTCCGCCCTGCTAACCGAACTGCAGCGAAATGCAATAAGCAAACTACGAGCTACCTTTAACAAAGCAGTCGTTGATGGCAGATGCTACACCGCTGACTACCAAACCCGTCCTGGTGGTGGACGATCAAAGTACTGCGCGCGCGATCTTACGCGAGATGCTTCAGTCGCTTGGTTATGAGGTCGTCGAGGCATCCAGCGCCGAAACAGCAATCGAGTACATCGAAAACCAGAAATTCTGTCTGGTGACCCTGGATATCATCCTGCCTCGATCGTCGGGGTTGGAGGTGTTGCGCTTCGCACGCAGCCGTTATAACTACGGTGAACTCCCGGTCATAGTCGTATCGATAAAAGACCAGTCCGAGGACATAGTAGAAGCATTAACCCTGGGTGCGAACGACTATGTCACCAAGCCGATTAATCATGAAGTGCTGAGCGCGAGAATTCGCACTCATCTCTCGCAGTGGCACAGCAAGCAGGAACTGCAGCGCGCCCGCGAAGATCTGGAAACGCGGGTAGCAGCCCGCACCGTTGATCTGGAACTGGCGAATCGTGCGTTGCGCAGTGAGGTCGAGGAGCGCCGCAACGCCGAACAGGTGTTGCGAAAGTACGAACAAATGATCAATTCGGCTTCCGACATGCTTACGTTTATGGATACGGCATACCATCATGTCGCAGTAAACCGGACGTTTCTGCAAACCCTGGGACTGACACCGGACGAGGTGGTCGATAAAGACATGGCGGACCTGTTCGGCAAACAGTTCTTCGACTCCGAACTGAAGCCCAAAGTCGATCTGAGTTTGAACGGCGCCACTGTCGCTGCTCAGCTGGAGATCCAACTGCCCGCCAAAGGCAAGCGGCACGTGGATCTGCGTTTCGACCCACACCGGGGTGAAGACGGAAAAGTCACGGGCGTCGTGGTCATCGCAAGAGACGTGACGGAAAAACAACAAGCCGAAAACGCCCTGCATGCTCTTGCGAAAATCGCCGTACACAAAGACACCCGGGCTTTTTTCGAGACCTGCATACTGTCACTGGTGAAGACGTATGCGGTCGAATACGCTTATGTCTCGGTTTTCGGGGAATCCGAAGACGAGCTGCAAACGCTGGCAATATGGAATGGCGATCGCTTCGTCGAGAACTTCAGTTATGAGTTGCCGGACACCCCGTGCGCGGATGTGCTGCGTAACAAATCACTATTCGTCGAACGCAACGTTACTGACACGTACCCGGGGTTCGCGACTTTTCAGGACTGGCAGATCGAAAGTTATTTCGGTCATGTGATGCAATCGCAGGTGGGCAAACCGCTGGGGGTGGTTGCGGTTGTGCACTCCAAACCGATAAGAGTCAACGCCTGGACCAGATCGATCCTGGAAACATTCGCCGGACGAATCGCGCTTGAATTGGAGCGCAGTCGCGCATTGCAGGCAAGCGAACGCTCGCTGTCACTGCATCGCGCCACACTGGAAAGCACCGGCAGCGGCATTCTGGTGATTGACAACGAACACAAAATTTTGAGTTTCAACCAGCAGTTCCTCGACATGTGGCAAATTAGCCAGGATCACATCGCCAGCTTGATGGACAATCACCGCGATGCGCTTGGCTTCATGGCGGAGCAATTGGTCAATGCGCAAGCGTTTCTGGAATCCGCCAGCGAGACCGACCTGCAAGCGAACAATACCAGCCAGGACCTGCTCTGCTTCAAGGACGGTCGTATTTTCGAACGCCAGACCAAACCGTACCGCCTGGCCGGCAATACGGTGGGACGGGTAGTGAATTTCCTGGATATCACAGAACGCGTACATGCGGAACGGCAATTGGAGGATTATCGTAACAATCTGGAGGAATTGGTAAGCTTGAGAACTGCGGAGCTGGAAGCAGTCAACAATGAAATCGCTTCGTTCAGCTACTCCGTATCTCACGACTTGCGAGCGCCGTTACGCTCCATCGACGGCTTCAGCAAATTGATGCTAGAAGACTATGGCAGCAAACTCGATGACAACGCACGCGTGTATTTGACGCGTATTCGCAACGCCAGCCAGCGCATGGGGGAGTTGATAGACGATGTGTTGCTGTTGTCTCGCCTGTCGCGCCGGGAATTGTCGTTTCAGGAATTGAACCTCGCGGGAATCGCCGAGGAAATTTTCAGAAAGCTCGACGACTCGGAACCGGAGCGCGGCGCGGAACTGGTGGTACCACGGCAGTTGCCGGCAAAGGGCGATCCTCATCTGCTGCGAATCCTGCTGGAAAATCTGCTGGGCAACGCCTGGAAGTACTCGCGCAAGCAGAACTCGGTCCGCATCGAACTCAATGCACAACACGACGACAACGGTCAGCTGATTTATTTCGTACGCGACAACGGCGTCGGTTTTGATATGAAATACGTGGAAAAGCTCTTCCAGCCGTTCCAGAGACTGCATTCGGCCGCCGAGTTTGAAGGCACGGGAATCGGCCTCGCCACAGTCGCGCAGATAGTGCGCCGTCACAGCGGCGAGGTGTGGGCGGAAAGTGAGCTCTACGCCGGCGCCACGTTTTACTTCACACTGAAGAGCCGTCACGCCGGTAACTGAAGCCGGGGCAGCACAACAAAGGCGCAGAAAACATGACGCGTATGACCGGAGGACAGGCGGTTGCGGCCGCACTGAAGGCAGAAGGGATCGAGCACGTATTCGGCATTGTCGGGACGCACAACAGCCCGCTGTTCGATGGCGCATACAAAGACAACTCGCTGAGGGTCATCACGGTTCGGCACGAACAGGGGGCGACCCTGATGGCCACGGGCTACGCGCGTGCTTCCGGTCGAATCGCCGCGAGTTTCGTGGTTCCGGGACCCGGCCTCACCAACGCGCTGACCGGCATGGGCATGGCGTATTCGGAGTCCGCACCGATGCTGGTATTTGGTGGGCAGAACATGCTGGCGCAACTGGAGCGAGAAGGCGGGCATTTCCATGAACTGAACGATTCTCTCAATGTGGCCGCATCAGTGTGCGGATACACCACGCGGGTATCTACGCCCGAACATATTCCCGGGGTAGTGCGCGAGGCGGTACGTTCGATGCGCACGCAGCGGCCGCGACCCGCCTATATCGAGGTGCCACTCGACGTGCAGAACGGTCAGGCCGAGCTGGTACTGACACCACCGCCGGACGATGGCTCGCCCGGGGGCAATCCCGAATCCATTGCCCGCGCCGCCGAAGCACTGCGATCCGCCAAGCGCCCGTTCATATTCGCAGGCGGTGGTGCAGACAATCCCGACGCTGAGCCGCACCTGGCAAACCTTGCCGAACGCCTCGGGGCACCCGTCGTGACCAGTGTGTTCGGCCGCGGTGCAATTTCCGACCGCCATCCGCTGGCACTGGGCGATGGATGGGGCAGGTTCGATCTTTACGATGACCTGCTCGAACGAGCCGATCTGGTCCTTGTGGTGGGTTCACGCATCGACGTCGTATCGGATGCCAATATGGGAGCACGCTTTCCTCGGCGTATCGTGCAAATCGACATTGATCCGTTGATTGTCGGCCAGCGCCAGCCGATCGAGGTGGGCATCGTCGGCGATGCGGCACTGGTACTCGCGGCGCTGGTCCAGGCACTTGGCGCGGATGGGAAAACGCGTTGCTGGTGCGACGTCGACGGATTTCGCCGCGACAAGCATGCAGCGCTCGAGTCCAAGTGCGGGCCCGTCCTGCCCTTGATCCAGAGCCTGCGCGCGGCGGTTCCAGATGACACGATTTTTGTCGACGACCTGAC
>Ga0224508_10001662_pt1 | contig 19673 bp, 19 predicted proteins | sample SF_Jan12_sed_USG_4_FD_170157 | JGI IMG/M metagenome (GOLD analysis project Ga0224508, IMG submission 170157) | Sediment microbial communities from San Francisco Bay, California, United States - SF_Jan12_sed_USGS_21 | ecosystem: Environmental > Aquatic > Marine > Sediment | place: USA... | reverse complement strand
TCAGGCCAAAGATATGAACCCTCGAAGCATTCTTGCGCATTGTGCCCTGGTCACGCTTTCCCTGGCATTGCTGCTATCCCCTTTTGAAGGCGCGCTTGGACAATGGTCCATACCGGACGACCTGCGTGAGCAAGTGAACGCGCTGAGCGATGAACAAATCGAGTTCATTACATCGGGCGCTATACTCCATTTTATTCCAGAGCGGCAACTCGAACACGAACTCGCCACGCGTGATGCGGAAGGCTTGCGAAATTTTGTAAACGACCTGATGTCGCTCGCCGCACAGATGGCCTATGACCCGGAACGCGACATGGGCGCGGCACCGCTCAATCTTACGTCCAGTAGTTTCAACAATGGCGCCATGCCGACTCCGGCACCGCTACGCGAATTCGAACGTGAACCAGGTCCTTTCAGTGTGCATCGCTACCTGTATCCGCAGTCCGGTGTCCCAACGTTTGGCGGCGCCAAGGTCGCGATTTGGCCGGAAGACCTCGTCGCGGGCAATGTCGACGTAGCGATCATTGGCGTGCCCAACGACATGAGCAGCGGCAGGAGGGATGCCGGTGCCGGCCCGGATGCAATGCGCGGCATGGATACTATCGCAACGCCTGACATGCAATCCCTGGTAAAACCGCTCGAAGCGCTGTCCGTGGTCGATTACGGCAATATCAATATCGACAAAATGAGCACGGAACTAACCGTCGATCATGTCACCGACATGGTTGCCGAGACGGCAGGCACCGGCGCCGTACCAATGATTGTGGGTGGCGACACGTCCATGCTGTATCCGGGCGTCAAGGGTGTTGCGGAGGCGCATGGAGCAGGCACGTTTGGCTTGCTTCACTTCAGCGCCCATCCCGATGCCGAGCGCTTCGGCGACCACACGATTTCTGACCGCCAGGCGCTTTTCCTGCTGCTGGATCAGGGCCTCGTGGAAGGCAGTGAAACGATCCAGGTTGGAATACGCGGGCCCGCGGTCGATGTGGATACGCTGCAGTGGTTGCGTAGCAAAGAGGTGCGCTATCACACGATGGCGGAGATCCAGCAACGCGGCTTCGAGAATGTCCTTAGGCGGATGCTGCGGGAAGTCAACAGAGGTCCAGATACGTTTTTTGTTTCCATCGATGTCAGCGCCATTGATCCTGCGGAAATGGTTGCAGCAGGTCGAGTAACATCCAACGGCTTGCGTGTCGAGGAAGTCACCCGAGCTATCCGTCACGTATGTGCATCGAAAGACATTGTCGGTTTTGAAATTACCGACATGGCGCCGATGCTGGACTACTCCCGACTCTCGGTACTGCACTCGAATGCGGTCCTCAACGCCTGCCTCAATGGCATGGCGGTGCGCAAGTCGGGTCTCGATCCGGACTACATTCATCCACTGGCACTCGATCATGGACAACGTTGACATGCGCCCCGCTCTCTTTCCCCGAAATTTCACCATGACCTTCGATTCGTTAAATACCCGTGCCGCGTTGCTGAGTGTTGCTGTACTTGCTGCCCCGCTTGCCTGGCCCCAGGACGAAGCCATCGAGACGCCGGAACACGTCGTCGGGACAGAAGCGTATCCGTTTGAAACCGCAGACCCCAGGGAAGAGGAAGGCGGTCCGCCCATTGAGCTGCCCGACAGCGTGACGCCGAAACTTCAGTTACTGACCCCGGAGGAAATCGAGTTTTTGAAGAGCGGCGATGCGCGGCCCTTTGCCGGGTCTCCCGAAGATACGGTTGAAGCGCTCGAGGAACGCTCACCGGCGGAAGTGAAATCGTGGGTTAATGCCATGCAGGAGGTGGTGTCATTTAACCGTTACACCGAAGGACGGGACCTGCCCAACATTCCCTTTAACACGGCTTCGCCGCAATTCAATGCGTGGAAAACAAGGCGTCCACGATCCATGGATCCGGCGCGGGAGCCCGGCGCGATCCCGCTGGGTCGTTACGGTGACAGCCGCAGGGGCGGCGGTGGCCCGCCGACGTTCGGCAACTATCCGCTCGCGCTGTCTATGGAAGACCTGGTTGCGTCGGAGGCCGATGTCGCCATCCTGGGTGCCCCGCTTAACATGGGCTCGGGTTGGCGCGACTCGGGCAGGCAAGCAACAATCGAGCTTCGTCGGTTCGGCCTACCCATGATCGGCATGGACCAGTATGCGCTGGTCATGGCTGCCCGGGAGCTGAACATCGTGGATTACGGCGATGTCGCGGTTGATAACAACAGCACAGAACGCTCTATGCAGCACGTACGCGAAATCGTGCGCGAGATCGCAGCGACCGGCGCGATACCGATGATTGTCGGCGGCGACCACTCGCTGGAATACCCCAATGTCGCCGCCCTTGCGGACGTCTACGGCAAGGAAAAAGTGTCGGTCATCCATTTCGATTCGCACTACGATGCCTGGTGGGGGGATGAGCCGCATCTGATAAATCACGGCTACCCCGTCTACCGCCTGATTAATGAAGGTCATGTCCGCGGGGCTGACTACATTCAGGTCGGACTGCGTTCAGCCGGGCTCACAGCGTCCGCCTTCAAGTGGATGCGAGAAATTGGCATGCGCTATCACAACATGGCCGAGGTAGAAACCCGGGGCTGGGATGCGGTTATTGAGCGTGTCGTGGCCGAGGCCAGCGAAGAGGGACGCAAGATTCACATCTCTTTCGATATTGACGTACTTGATCCTGCATTCGCGGTCGCAACCGGCACGCCGGTACCTGGCGGAATCAACATGCGGGAAGCGATCACCATCGTGCGCCGCCTGTGCGCCGAGTCTAATGTGGTGGGTTTCGACCTCGTTGAATTGCACCCGGCACTGGATCCTACTTACAAGACCACTCTTAACAGTGCACACATTATTAAAGCGTGCCTGGTCGGCCTGGCCATGAACAGGAAGGGGCTTACTGCAGTGCACTACCTGAGCCCCTTGTCATCCGAGCACGCCATAGACGATTACTACGGAGATCAACAACAGTATCTGGACGCCACCAAGGCTGAAGAAGAGGAAGAACCGGAGGAGTGAGCCTCAGTCTCTAGCAGCTCCGACCGAACTGGCCATGAGCACCAATCCGGGACGCTCATCAATTGAGCAGTTATACCTGCGTCAATTAGCAGGAAACCGCACGCGAATTTAGCGGGTGTCCTTATGTACCCATTTGGGCTCGCGCGAACCTGCAGCTTCGTATTTGGCCGCAGGATCCACTGTCGGTAATCGTTCTGGATCGCCTGAAATGGCGGATCGCCTTATAGAATTCCTGGCACGGTGTCCTATACGTATTTTTGGGGCGCCGGTTTTGTTGTTACTGTGAGAGCGATTACAGAAAGGAATTAATCCAGTTGGCTGAACATGCGACCCATGACGTCATCATCCTGGGCACCGGCCTTGCCGGGCTGCGCGCGGCCCTGGAGATAGCACGCAGTCTCGGCGACCAGGTTGACATTGCATTGGTATCCAAAGTGCAGTTGATGCGCGCCCATTCCGTGTGTGCGGAAGGTGGCACCGCGGCCGTCCTCCGGCAGGATCAGGGTGACAGTCTCGATCTGCACGCCTGGGATACCGTCAAGGGCTCGGATTTTCTCGCCGATCAGGATGTGGTCTTCCGTTTTGTAGAGCGGGCGCCAGCGGCGATTCTGCAGCTGGAGCACTGGGGACTTCCGTGGTCGCGCCGGGACGACGGGCGCATTCGGCAACGTGATTTCGGCGGCCACAGTTTTCCGCGCGCCACCATGGCCGCTGACAAGACCGGCTTTTTCGAGATGCAAACGCTTTACGATACGCTGCAGCAATACCCGAATGTCACGCGCTACGAGGAGGCATTCGCAACCGCTATTGTGAGCGATGAGGGCGAGTTCCGGGCCATTACAGCGATCAACATGACGGACGGCCGCTTCCTGGCGCTGCGGGCCAAAGCGTTGCTCATCGCCACCGGCGGTGCAGGCACCCTGTTTGGCTTCACGACTTACTCCCAGACTGTGAGTGGCGACGGCCTGGCAATGGCCTACCGGGCCGGTATCCCCCTCGAAGATATGGAGTTCATCCAGTTTCACCCGACCGGCCTGGTTCCATCGGGCATCCTGATTACCGAAGCTTGTCGTGGTGAGGGCGGTCACCTCACTAATAATGAAAGCGAACGCTTCATGGAACACTACGCACCGAGCAAACTGGAGCTCGGCCCCCGGGACATCATCTCTCGCGCCATGATGACGGAACTCAACGCGGGCCGCGGCTTCCAGGGACCCAAAGGGCTGGACTACCTGCACCTCGATCTGATGCACCTCGGTGCTGATACCATTCACCGTCGCTTGCCGCTGATACGCGAGCTCTGCATGAAATTTATCGGCGTCGATCCGGTGACCGGGCCTGTTCCGGTGCGACCCGTAGCGCATTATTCCATGGGTGGTATTGAGTCAGACATCCAGGGGCGCACGCAGGTGACGGGCGTTTGGGCCGCAGGCGAAGCTGCCTGCGTTTCATTGCACGGCGCAAATCGACTGGGAACCAATTCAACGGCCGAGTGCCTGGTCTGGGGTGAGATATGCGGCCAGGAAATCGTCAGCCACCTTGCAGAGCAGCCTTCACTACCAGCACTGCCCACCGATCGCATCGATGCCGAAGAGGCACGCGTATTCAATAGGATCCTATATAACCCGGGGTCCGAGAAACCCTACGAGATCCGGCACCAACTGCAGGACGCGATGGATCGACATATGGGCGTTTATCGAACGCATGACAGTCTGACTGAAGGCCTGGAAAAAATACGCGAACTACGGCAACGATTCGAGTCTGTCGCGGTGACTGACAAAAGCCGCATCTACAACTCGGATTTAATCAGCGTGCTGGAACTCGAGAATTTGCTGGATCTGGCCGAAGTAGCCATCCTGTCCGCGACGGCACGGCAGGAATCAAGGGGCGCTCATTCCCGACTCGACTTCCCCGATCGCAATGATCAAGAATGGCTCAGGCATTCGTTGGTGCACCGGACACCCGAAGGCCCGCAGCTGCATTACAAACCGGTTGCCGTTACCCATTGGCAACCGGTCGAACGAAAATACTAGCGAGTAAATCATTGATGAGCGCGAGCCAACCGAAACAGTACGTGAACCAGATTGGGATCATCGGCTGGCTCAAGGGCGGTCGACATGGTTTTGAGGGTTACCTCTACCTGCTTCATCGTATCAGCGGTCTCGCGCTCCTGTTGTTTCTGTCGGCACACGTATTCGTAACCGGGTCGCGCTTGTTCGGCGAGGCAGCCTGGGAGCAGGTCATGCGCCTGACGCATCACCCGGTGGTGCAGCTTCTCGAATACCTGGTCTATGTTGCTTTCGTGTTTCATGCCCTGAACGGCGTACGACTGATTCTTATCGAGTTCGGTCTCGCCGTTGGTCGCCCCGAACGGCCGGTGTATCCGTACAAGAGTTCCCTGAACGCGCAACGGAAATTGATGATCGGCCTCATGATCATCACAGGGCTGTTGATCGTGCTGGGTGGATTTGAACTGCTGCGTTTCCCCGGGTAAGGAAAAATGAACAATGCCCACATGAAATACTGGCTTGTCAATGCGCTCTGCGGGGTCGTTGTTCTGATCCTCCTGGGGGGTCACATGGCTGGCATGCATCTGGATGATCTGTTGGCTCTTGTCGTCGGTAGCAGTACCGAACCGCTGGAGTGGGCAGAGGTGAACGTTCGCGGTCAGAGCCGCTTGTTTACGGTGAGTTACGTTTTTTTGTTGGGTACTGCACTGTTTCATGGCCTGTACGGCCTGCATACCATACTCACGGAACGCTGGTCAGGTCGACGCGCGGCCCGTTTTATTCTTTTTGGGTGCTGGTCGGCTGGCGTAATTCTGTTTCTTACGGGAACGATAGCGACCGTATCGTTTCATTTGCTAACCGTAACCCCGTGAATCCAACGATATGAGCAAGGATAAAAAGACGGCGTTCTCGATTAAACGATTCCTTCCCGAATCGGATTCAGCGCCCCACTGGGAACGATACGACATCGAAACGGAACCGGGCATGACGGTCCTCGATGGATTGCACCGCATTCGTGAACAGATCGACGCAACTCTGTCCTGGCGCTATTCGTGTCGCATGGGTGTCTGTGGATCCTGCGCCATGATTATCAACGGTAAACCGGGGCTTGCCTGCAACACGCAGGTGCATGATATCAGCGAGGTGCATGTCAGATTGGAGCCGGTGTGGAATTTTTCGGTCGTCAAAGACCTGGTGACAGATTTAAGCCCCATGTTTGATCAGCATCGCCACCTGAAGCCCTGGGTCATCAGATCGGACACGGAGGCATTGCAAAATACGCAAGCGGAATTAATCCAAAGTCCCGCGGCACTCGTGGAATATTTGCAGTTTTCTTACTGCATCAAATGTGCTGCCTGTGTCGCCGCCTGTCCCACCGTTGCCATTGATCCGGTATTCGCCGGACCCATGCCATTGACGGCCGCTCATCGTTACAACGCGGATTCGCGCGACGATGGATTCGACCAACGCAAGAAAGCGTTGACAGAGCACCATGGCGTATCACACTGTCATTATGCTGGAGAGTGTTCGCGCGTTTGCCCGAAGGGCGTCGACCCGGCCAAGGCTATTCAACTGATGAAACGAGATCTGGTCGCAGACCTGTTTCGCTCTGCTCCGCGCACGCCGGCCGCGCCGGCCTCGCAGGTACACTTTGACAGGCAGCTTGTGAACGAGGAGTTACGGCCGCCAGACTTCACGGTGCCGCGCAAGTCAGCGAAATAGATTTCAGGTAAGAGGGAGACGACTGATGACCGACAAAGAAATGCCTGCCGAGGTGACGGCGCTCGTGGAATGCGGCTATGCGATTTGGGCGAGTGATGATATAGACGATGTGCTTTGCTCCCGTTTCAACAGCCACCGCATCCCCGTAGTCGGGGTTCGTCATGTTCGTGTCTGGGGATTGCAGGTAGACGATGAGCGCGAGCTGCCGGGTCTGGAGCGAACTCAGATACCGGACGAGGAGATTTGGGAAGTTAATCTTGAGGCCACGGACGGATCGAGATATGAATTCGACTGCAGGCTACTAAAGCCCGCACCCGGGTAAAGAGCCTCGCAAAGCAACCGGGCTGGGACTGAATATCGCCTGCTGCGCCCGGTTTAACCATCACCCTCGCCTCTTCAAGCAGGCACAGCGAGAATTCCAGTGAGTTGCCGTGCTCCGCGAAAATCCGCGGGAAAACATAGTAAGCACCTGACGGTCTTACGTAATCACGCATATGGTCTACATGGTCCAGCCTCGCACGGATCGGGCGCGGGAATTCCTAATGTGACTAAGTCACAGAGCGATCTGACTGCCAAGGATTTGTAGTTCATTTCGATCCGAGACGTTGATTCGACCACGAGATAGCTCAATCCAACCCGCGCTTTCGAAATGTTTTAGTCGACGGGAGACAACTTCCCGCGCAGTGCCCAGTTCACATGCGAGTTCCTGGTGAGTAATCCTGTTTTCGCCTTTCTCGTGCAGATCCAGCAACGCGCGCGACAATCGGGAATCGATGGACGTGAAGGCAAGCTGTTCAACTTTCGCAATAATCTTCCCGAGATTTACTGAAAATCCCTTGAATGCGAACTGACGAAATCCGGGAGAGCATTCGAGCACCTTATAGAAATCTTCTTGCGATATCGCAAGGGCCTCGATGGCAGACTCGACCACAGCTTCCGCTGGATAAACATCGCCGTTCAACAGGCACGATGTAGTCAAAACGCAGGAAATCCCGGGTGTAATCCGATACAGCGTAACCTCCCTTCCTCTCGAAGAATTCAGTTGTACCCGGATGGCTCCGGACAAAAGAATCAGGAACACGTCACAATCATCGCCCGAGCGAAAAACGAAACGCCGCGGGAGTAAGCGGACGAACGTTGCATCTGCGAATACCGAATTGATAGCGGAGGCGCCATCCTCGGAGGAAAATGAGATCAGGTTTTGTAGGCGTTTTTTAGCGCTAGCTCGTTCCGTGTCTGACGCATTGATCACGTGAAATCCTTTCAGGGCGTATCGCGACCGGCTGGCATCGTTGCCAAATGTCCAGGAGAAGTTCTCATGCGGCAGCTCCCTCTGATTGCTTGCGAACAGTGAGCTGCGCTGGTGCGCAGTCTCGTTTTACCAAGTGAGTACCCGAAACGATTCAAAAAGGTTCAATTAACCGTCAAATTGGCAAAATCCGCGCACAATCGACTGATTTTGTGCAAATCCGGAAACAGGGGGAGATGCAAATATGGGAGATATCAATCACAAGTGACCTCGCCGGGTCGATCGGTGCTTCACCCCGCCAGACCCGGTTTCCTACCACTCAGGCACTGCGTTCGGCCACGAGGCGGCTATGCCGGGACGTTCCCGGATGTATTTATTCCCGCTAACAAGAGAGAATTCCTTGTCCTTCACCCGACCGCCCGATACCCAAACGGCTGGTTTTAAACTGTGGATTTAACAATATGGATTTCAAACTTTTTGTCGCCGTCTTCGGAACAGTTTTTCTTGCAGAACTCGGGGACAAGACACAGCTGGCTACATTTTTGTTCGCTGCGGACAAAACCGCGAGCCTGGTTACGGTGTTTTTAGGCGCAACGTCAGCACTGGCGCTGGCCAGTGGAATCGCCGTGATTGGAGGGGCACTTATATCGAACCTCGTCGATCCCAGGTACCTGTCCTACGCGGCCGGAACGGGATTCATACTCATCGGCGCCTGGACGATCTGGCAAGCCTCAGTGCCGGGGTAAATTCATCGTTTAAATGCAAAAGGGAGCGAGTCTCAACGATTCGGACCAGCGGCGGTGACTTGATCAGTTCACGGCACTACCGGCGAACGCCGCCCGCATATATTCGATGATGTCATCGATTTCATCGTCGCTGAGCACCGCGCGCCAAGCGGGCATGGAACTGTTAGCAACGCCGCCCTTGATGATTTCGCGTAGCGGCCGTGGTGCTTCGAGCAACGCGAAGTCGGGCGACGTAAAGTCACGGGGCCGGGGATCCATAAAACTTCCGATCCAGTTTCGAGCCGTGCCGTCGGCCGCGTGACAAAAGGCGCAGTTTTCCTGGTAAAGCCGCATTCCCCGTTTTACGGAGTCGCTCATGTTTGCGGGCATTGTGGCAACGTCGTGACGCGCGTACGGAGACGCACTTGACACGAAATCAGTCGATTCGAGTCTGTGCGAAAAATGCTCGCGCGGGTAGGACACGGCCCTTGGCTCCCACGTCGGTGTCCCGGTTGCTGAATTCGGCTGGTCGTGACAGGTCACGCAGGCAGACTCGTAGAGTTGTCGGCCAGCCTTTTCTTCGCTATCGAGTTCCTCCCAGGGTTTGTCTCGCGTAATGGTGCCGAGAACGAACGGATACGCACTGCTGTAACGATCGTGATTCATCCAGCCGTTCTCAGCGGAATGATATTTTTCCACGAGCGGCGCATCGGTCATGAATGAACGCCGAATGTAGTCGACGACGTTTTCGATTTCTACATCGTCGAGCACGCTTGAGAATCCCACCATCGCCGTGCCGTTGCGGCCATTCCTCACCGCGTCGAACATTCGCGCCCGGGGCAGCGAATCTTCGCGCTGAATTGTAAAGTCTCGTGGCCGTATGGCGAGGTAGCTGGCGGCCAGCGTATTAGCGTCGCCCGAATAGCCATGGCATTGATAGCAAAAGTATCGATACGTATCCCGCCCAGGGTTCGATTCCGCGGCATCAGCGGCGCAGATGGACACCGAGCCCAGGGCGGTGACGCAGATAAAAAGGAGGATGCCGGCCCATGTCCGCAAATAGACTTGCATTGACCGCATGTAATTGCCGTACATTATGTCCATCGGGTTTTTACCTCAACCCGTTTGCATCGTATTCTAGATTTGAAAGTCCGCTATCACGAATCCGTATGCAGTGGGTCTTTCGGTAAACCATGATAGAGATTCGCCGACACAAATGCTTTAGTGCGCGTCAAAATGCCGCAAAACATCGAACATGACAACAAACAACAAGTATCGTCTGGCACTCGGCATCACGTTCGTCGTGATAGTGGCCTCGGTCCTCGCGGCACGATCGACGGTCGGGCCGGTTGGCCAGACCGGCAAACTGCCCGCCTTCGAGCTGACGGCGGTCGCCGATGCCCGCCAGCTGCTGACAGCAGAATCCCTGCGTGAGCGGCCTGCACTATTGAATGCCTGGGCATCGTGGTGCCTCGGGTGTCGCACGGAACACGAACTTTTGATGGAGCTCGCGGAATCCGGCCGGATTGCGATCTACGGGATCAATTATCTAGATATGAGGGAGGACGCCGCGCGGTGGCTGGACTACTTTGGCGATCCGTTCGAACTCAGCATTTACGACACGGAAGGCGTATTGGGTCGCGACCTGGGGATTGAAGTATTGCCAACAACGATATTGCTGGAATCCGATGGCCGTGTAATCTTCCGGCACGTCGGGCCAATTGATCGAAAAATTCTGGAAGGTGAAATCTGGCCTCGCCTTGCGAAGGAGACAGTCAAATGACGACCTCGGTAAAAAGGCCGCGTTGCACAGCGCGGCGTCTGACAGCCAGCATTGCGGTGCTTTTGTCACCGGTGTTAGTACTGTCGATGCCTGAAGATGACCTGGACGCCGGGATTGCTGCGTATAACCAGGGAGATCTCATCGGTGCCATGGCGCTTTATCGGTCTGCCGCCGATGCCGGGCTGGCAGAAGCACAAGTCCGGCTGGCCTACATCCTCGACTATTCGGAGGACGATGCGGCCGCCGTAGATCTGTATCGCGCCGCCGCTGAACAGCGCTATGCAGACGGGTATCTGGGACTGGCGGAGATGCACGTGAAGGGCGAAGGAGTCGAACAGGATTACGCAAAAGCGATCGAGCTATACACAAAGGCTGCAGAAAACGGCAGTCTACGTGCAATGCGCATTCTGATGAGGGCGCATGACAAGGGTGAGTTCGGATTGGAGGCCGATGCCAGTCGCGCTGGCGAATGGTTGCTGCGCGGCGCCGAAGCCGGTGATCGTCAGGCGATCACCGAATTGATCGATGCCTATCAGACAGGAGCCTTTGGGATGGTGGTGAATGAAGAACGCGCTTCTTATTGGCGACAACAACTCGATCCGGTGGGTGTCGAAAATGAGTGAGAGTCGTCGCTGGTTGCCCCGCAGAAAGTATCCCATGTACGAAAGGCTACTAATTTTTTTCGTGGTGATGACCGGTTTGCCGGCGCACGGCGCGGACGTGTTCAATGGCCGCACGATCTACGATATGCACTGCCAGGCCTGCCATGGCGCTGACGGCCGAAGCATGGTGGCCGGCACGCCTGATTTTTCGAGCGGCGATGTTCTGTTTCAGCCAGACACGGAACTTTTCAAGCAGATCCGTGAGGGCAAGCGCGCGATGCCAGCCTACCGCGGAATCCTGAACGATGACGAAATTCGGGACGTAATTGCCTACCTTCGGTCCTTGCCCAAATGAATCGCCACAGCGCGTTGCTATTCGCTGTCGCGCTCGTGCTCGCGGCCTGCGTTCAGTCCTCCAATCAACCCGGCCCACCACCCGAAATTGTCGATCGCTTCGACGTCGGTGACGGAACGTACGTCCGATCCCTTTTGGTAGACGATGCGGCGAACACGCTCTGGGTTGGCAGTTCCGTCGGCGTCCTGGAGATCGCGCTGGCCGGCCACGAACTGCTCAATACATTTACACGAAAGGATGACCTGGCGAACGAGTACGTTTTCGCCATCGGTATCGATAGCCTGGGCTACAAGTGGTTCGGCACCAATGCCGGAGGTACGTCGCGCTACAAGGACGGAGACTGGCAGGTCTTCTTCCCTATGCATGGCCTGGCGGACTACTGGATCTACGCGTTCGCGGAACAGGCCGACAGACAATTCTGGATCGGCACCTGGGCCGGGGCCAACCTCGTCGATCTCGACACGATGGAGTTCTCGCTGATTAAGGAAGAGCTCATTAATGAGTGGGTTTACGGCATTGCGGTCGACTCCCGTAACCGGGTCTGGTTCGGCACCGAGGGAGGGGTTTCGATGCTGGACAGCAATGAGTGGCGCCACTGGACGCACGAAGACGGACTGGGCGGTGGCAACGACGGGCAATTGCCTATTAGTCCGAACACAGGCCTCGGCACTCGCTCGCGGCACGATCTTACGGTGCTCGTTGGTGGCCGGGAAAGCTATAACCCCAACTACGTATTTTCCGTGTTCTCCGATGCCGATGATGTTATTTGGGCAGGAACGTGGGGCGGCGGCGTTGGCCGCTACACCGATGGCCATTGGGAGAATTTTACGACTGAGGACGGATTAGCCGGAAACATCGTCTACGCGATTGCACAAAGCGCCGATGGCGCTTACTGGTTTGGTACGAACAACGGGCTTAGCCGCTTCGATGGTCGAAATTGGAACAACTACGGTGTCGAGGATGGTCTGCACGGGCCCGACGTGTATGCGATCACGGCAACATCGGCCAACGATGTCTGGGCGGGCACAAGAAATGGCGTGGTACGGCTTGCCGCTTCCGTTGATGACACGACCTGATTTCAGGGGAGTCGAATGAAGAATGTATTTGTCATTTTGCTGGTTGCCGCGATTGCGACCGGCGCGTACTTCGCCGGCATGCAAAGGGGCTCACAGCAGACGGAGGAAAGGGATACGCCGGTGAGCCGGCTACCGGCGAGCTTGCCCGCAGGGCACCCGTCGACTGATTCTTCGGGGCTGCCGCCCGACACCGGTATCGATCCGGATGCGCATTTCACGCACTTCCGTGTCGGTCGCGGGAACGTCAAGACCATGCTGCCCGATGGCAACATAATGTGGGTCGGAACGTCGGCGGGCGTCATTCGCTATGACATCGAAAAAGACAATTATCAGCTGTTCGACACGCGTTCGGGTCTCCTGGCGAACGGCATTTTTCATTTGAGCAAACTGGATGGCCGACTGGTCGCCGGAACATATGGCGGCGGGCTTGCGCATATGAACGACGACGGCGAAACCTGGAAGAACTACAACATCCCGGACGGGCTCGGCGACGCTTTCATTTACGATGTACTCGAACTCAAAAACGGCGATGTCTGGATAGCGACCTGGTCTGGTGCGAACCGTGTTCGCAGCGGTGATCTCGCGGATCGATCGAAATGGGATCTGTTCACCGTCGCCAACTCCGGCGGCGGCCTGCCGAATGATTGGGTTTATGCATTACGGGCCGGCAAAGGCGACGGCGAGGTGTGGTTTGCGACCGAGGGGGGGCTCGCGAGATTCAGGAACGATGAGTGGCAGAACTGGAATCACGAGGATGGCCAGGGTGCGCCATACGCGCTGGTGCGCGACCAGATCGAGTTTTCCACCGACCCGGCGCAGTATTCGGAGCACCACGCCCGTCAGAAAGAGGAAATGGGTCTGCAGGATGTCGACATCGCGTATAACCCGAATTACATCGTTGCGTTACTGGTCGATCACGACGGAACCGTTTGGTGCGGCACATGGGGTGGTGGTCTTGCCCGCTTCGATGGATCGAAATGGCGCAACTTCACAGTGGCGGACGGGTTGCCCGGTAATCACATCTTCGCACTATATGAAGACGATGACGGCACCATCTGGATCGGGACGAACAACGGTCTTGCGCGCCGCGATGCTGATGGCTTTACGGTTTTCACGACGGCGGATGGACTGTTTTCGAATCGCGTGTTCTCGATTAACCGCGCGGTCGACAACAGTTACTGGATCGGTAGTTTCGGTGGGTTAGCGAGAATCGCGAACCTGCAATAGAGTCCTCAACCTGTCGCTCGGCTACCGTAGCGTTGTGTCGGTGCGGATGAATTCCCGGTAGACATACTCTGCGATATCCGCAATATCCTGGTCGCTCAGAACCTTGCCCCACGCCGGCATTTCCCTGCCAAACACGCCGTCCCTGATGCCACGGTAAAGGGTCGGCCTGTTAAGTATTTGCCGGGTTGCCGGGTCGAGAAAATTTCTCGGCCGCGGGAAGATAAAATAGGCTCTGGGACCATCGCCTGCGCCATTTAACCCGTGGCAGGTCACGCAATTCGCCATATAAAAGGCGCGTCCGCGCTCGAACCGGCCGCTCAATCCCGCCGGAAACGGCATCTCGTGATAGGCGCCGCTGGCCACCGGGTTGTTCGCCGCATCGTTTTGCCTTGGCGTTGCGGCGCCGGCCGAAACCCCGGATTCGACGGACATGAAATTGGCGCGAATGAAGTCGACGATGCCCGCAATCTGTTCCCCCTTCAATTGGGTGCCGAAGCCGGGCATCGGAGATCCCGGCCTGCCGTACGTCACTGACGCGATCATCCGGTCGCGCGTCAATTCTGTTTGCGAAGCTTCGGAGGTGAAGTCACGTGGTGGCACCGACAGAGACTCCCGCCCCCAAACAGCGCCGGTTCCGTCGTCGCCGTGGCATACCGAACAGGATTCCCGGTAGATCGTCAGTGATTCAGCCGATTCGACCAATGTGCTCTGGCCTGCGGCCGGCGCGGTTCCCGGGCCGGCAAAGTTCGCCACGATGTAATCGGCAAGTTCCGCGATTTCTTCCCCGGTGAACTGCGATTTCCACGCGATCATTGCAGTACCGGGTTTACCGTTGGAGATGACGTTGATCATCCGGTCACGATCGAGAGTGGCAGCGAAAGACGGATCGGTAAAATTCCGGGGCGCAGGGATCATTCCCTGTTGGGCGTAGGCAGCCCCTTGCCCGTCGTCGCCGTGACAAACGGAACAATAGTCGGCATAGCGGTGGGAGACATCCTGAGCATCCGCCGCGGCGATAGCCGCAAGGAAAACGACTGTCGTCAAAACTACAAGGCTGCCCGGTCGAGAGCGCCTTCGGGAATTCGGTTTCAATATGTTCATTTCACCAGTTTCGTTCCTGCTAGGTATATGCCGACATTTGACTATTTCGATCGTCACCGTACTATCCGATCGCTGCATGACAGCTTATGGACAGCGCGACTCGCTCGGATGACCGCGTCCAAAGGCCGACAGGAAACGATCGCAGTGTAACGAACAATGAAAGTCACGCCATAGGGAAATATAACGACGTCGCCGGGCGGTTTTACATATGTCCAAAATGAGTTCAATGCTGGTCATTCTTACTGCGGCAAGCCTCGCGTCCTGTGCCGTCGCCCCGCCGGCCGGCCAAAATGAGCCGCAAGTACAGATCGTTTTTCCCCCGCCACCGGATGAGGCGCGTTTCGTTTTTGAGCGAACCATTCGTGGCAGCGCGGATATTGAACGCGTTGACCGGGAGACCCGCTGGCGGCGAATGCTGACTGGAGAAACGGTAAGCTCGAAAGGACTTTCGAAACCCTTCGATGTCGAAGCGTGTCGCGGCAGGATCTTCGTCAGCGACTCTGTTCTTCGGTCCGTCATGGCGTTCGATATTCCGAGCGGGCGGTTTTTCGAAATTGGCATCAGGGAACCCGGCGTACTCCGCAAACCGCTAGGCATGGCAGTTGACGCCGACTGTAACGTGTATGTTGCGGACCAGTCTGCTGCCGCGGTACTTGTCTACGATATGGATGGTCAATACCGTGACACGATTGGTGGCGATGAGGTATTTGACCGACTGTCACACGTCGAGGTCGACATCGCCGGAAACCGCCTTTTTTGCGTCGACACCGGTGGAGTGAGAAGTGACCGCCACCATGTTCGTGTCTTCGATTTACGAAGTGGAGCGCATCTCTACGACATAGGGCATCGGGGCTCGGAGGCCGGGGAACTCAATCTCGCCCGCGATATCGCGCTCGGGCCCGACGGCAATATTTACGTTGTCGACGGCGGAAATTTTCGTGTCCAGGTGTTTGACCCGGAAGGAAATTTCATCAGACAGATTGGCTCTATAGGCGTGCAGACCGGCCAGTTTTCCCGGCCGAAGGGCATCGACACCGATCCGCACGGCAATATCTACGTTAGTGATTCCGCGTTCGGCAACTTCCAGATATTCAACCCCCAGGGCGAACTGCTTCTATTTGTTGGAGATCGTTCCGAAAGGCCCGACCCGGCAAAGTTTCTGTTGCCCTCGGGAATAGCGGTTGACGAAGACGGTCGTATTTACATGGTCGACCAGTTTTTTCGCAAAATTGACGTATTTCGACCGGCATCCCTTGCGGCGTCAGACGGGTATCTCGGCACCGGCGGCAGGTGACAATGAGACCACACGGATACGCGCGGCAATGATCAAGGAACATGGAGGCGACGAGCAAAACAGAAAGCACGGCGTCCTGATGCAGTACCCATTTTATCGCGACGGCAGCGACCAGCTGCGGCAGGACCTGCTCGCGGTTACGGAGTTCATGCAGCCGTCGAAAGGCGCGCAACTAATGGAGGCAAATCGTGCCTGCGACGTAATTGTATTCGTCGGGGCCGGCAGCGTGCGCGTTTATATCACCGGCGACTCCGGACGCGAGGTAACGCTTTATCACGTAATGCCGGGTGAAGCCTGCCCGGTCAATTTCTGTGCCGGCATGCTTGACATGGATTGCTTCGCGCATGGCAACGCATCGAAGGGACTCGAAATGGTAATAGTGCCAGCCAAAAGGCTTCGCGCACTGTCGGAACAGTATGCAGAACTGCGGGACTACATATTTCGATCGACAGTGACCCGCTACGGCGAAGTCATCAACCTGATTCGCGAGATTGTCACGCGGCGGGTCGACCATCGACTGGTCGAGTTTTTGCTGCGCAAGTTCGAGGATTGCGACACCGAACCATCCGTTGTCGAGATGACGCACGAAGAAATTGCGCTCGACCTGGGAACCGCAAGGGAAGTCGTAAGCCGGCGACTTCAGGAACTTGAAAAACAGGCTGCAGTCGAGCTGGGACGGGGAAGGGTAATACTGGAGAACGAAGCTCGATTACGCCAGGGGTTGAGTCGCACATCGTACAAGTGGTGAATCCCTTGCTCGCAGGAAACGCCGGTTTACATATTAATCTATTGTGACAATGTCACTTAAGCTTCGCGTCGTCCGCAAACTCGCGCAAAAAAAAAACTTCCAATCACGCAGAACTTATCAAGACTTGTTGTGTGACTAAGTCACGTTACAACTCGTTGTATTGTAAAGAGCGAATTTAGACTATTCTGTTTTTGCCGAAAGACTTGTAAGTAATTACCACCCTGTGTGACTAAGTCACTTGATGGATTAATAGCAGGTCACTAGCCTGTGTCGCTAACAACAAATAAATCGGTCAAGACAATGACACTGGCGGGACTCATGGAATCAAAATCATTTTTGCAAAGAGCTCTCTTGGGCATTATTGCGCTGCTGTTCAGCTGGGGGGTGCAGGCGCAGGGCATCGTCGGTAGCGTGCACGATTTGTCGAGCGGTGGTACCGCGCAAGGTACCGGCACGAACGACCAGGTTTGCGTTTACTGTCACACGCCACACGCGTCGGACACGACGGCGCCGGCGCCGCTTTGGAACAAGACACTCGGCGCAGCTAGCTACAGCCAGTACTCGACCCTGAATACCGCCTCGTTCGAATCCGATGAGGCGCCGGTCGGCTCAGTCTCGCTGGCGTGTCTGAGTTGTCACGACGGCACGCAGTCGATGGATGTCGTCGTCAATGCACCGGGCAGGGGAATGGGTGCTGGCAACATCGACGGCGGCGCCAGGACAATGACCAACGCTACAGGCGCCTTCGTTCCGATGCTCGGTACCGACCTCACCAACGATCACCCGATCAGCATGCAGTATGCCGGCGGAGGAATCGATACGACGACACACACGCTGACCGCGACCGCGTCGCAGTCCACAGTTACGCTCGGGGATCCGGATTTCGTACAGCCATACGGGGCGACAATCAACACCAATCCGGTCTGGTGGGTGAACACAGCAGTCGGCGCGTCGGACGACCGTCAGAAAACTGACATGCTGCTCTACACCCGTAACGACGCAAATAATGGCGCCGGTGAAATAGAGCCGTTCGTCGAGTGCGGTAGCTGTCACGATCCGCACAATGCCGGGACTTTTGTCGCCGACGAACAGGTAGCGTTCCTGCGAATCAGTAACGCCGCCAGCGCAGTTTGTACCGCCTGCCACGTCAAGTAAGGCCGGCTCAAGTAAGGCCGGCAGCGCAGACGATCTGACACGATTTATTTGCTCCGCGCGCAGTCATGGTCCGGGCGACAGGTCGTTGCCCGGACTTTTTTTGCAGTTTGAGGCGGGGCACAGGGAATGACAAACATGCGAGCCAACAAAGTCACGATATTGAAATTTGTCGCTGGACTACTGGTGATGTCGCAAGCTGCCGCGGAGGAGACGAAGCCTGTCGCCTCGGTCGACGGCACGACCATCACACGCGAGAAATTCGAGTTGGAAGTCTACAACGACGGCCGGCAGACCTTCTATCACGGACGCCCATTGTCAGAGTCTCAAGTGATCGAATTCCGGAGAAGCGTCGCCGAGAAAATGGTCGACCGGATCCTGTTGGTCAGAGAAGCGCTGCGACAGGGAATTCATCCCGACGTGGAGGCGGTAAGCGCCAGGCTCGCGATTTACGAAAACCGTTACAAAAACTCCGAGCGCTGGCAAGCAGAAGGCGACTCTATGATGGCAATGCTGCGAAGCCGTTTCGAGAATGACAGTGTTCTGGAGCAGTTTGAAAGGCAGGTGAAGAACGTCGAAGACAGCGACGAGAAAATCGTTCGCGATTATTATGCGTCGCACCCCGAAAGATTCACGGAACCCGAGCAGATCAGGGTTTCGACCATTCTCCTGTCCGTTGCTCCGAGTGCCGGAGGGGCTGCATGGGAAGCAGCGCGCCGTGAGGCGCACGGAATCGTCAACCGGATTAAATCCGGCGAGAGCTTCGAGGAACTGGCGCGGCTGCACTCCGCCGACGCCTCGGCGAAAGCTGGAGGCGACATGGGCTACCTGCATAAAGGCATGCTGAGCGCTGCCGCACAACAAGCGCTGGACACGCTGCAAATTGACGAAATTTCCGGTCCGGTGACAGTGCTGGAAGGCGTTGCGATCTTCCGCCTTGCCGATCGGAAGGAGGCCCGACTACAGACGTTTCCCGCCGTGCGGGATCGTGCCACCGATCTCTGGCGTCGCGACGCCGGCGAAGATCGCTGGAACCACACTGTAGCGTCACTGAGATCCAGGAGTGAGATCTCGTTCGACGATGACTACCTGCGAACCTTGCCGGTGGCCCGTCGCTAGGGGATGCGCGCGGCATGGGCGGCATTACCATCAGGATGATGGTACCTGGCGCCGCGACCGGGCGGTGGTCGACAGTTGTACCGACTTTGATTATCTGTTTTTTCTGGGCAGAACCGGCGCGGCCGCAGGTCGGTCCACTCGAGGTCGATGGCTTTATCGAGTACCAGTACCGGCTGAATGCAGCCGAAGATCGGCCCAGTTTTGATTCTCATTTGGGAACGCTGCGAACGAATCTGTCGACTTACGTCTGGCGCCCCTGGATCATGCAGGTCAATGCCTCGCTAGGGATCACCAAGACGCAGAGCGAAGTTACCGATCCTCAGCAGGCGGCTCTGGCGCAGCATGGCGGCACCTTGCTGACGGGCCGCCTCCGATTCGACCTCTTTCGCCAGAGCCGATTCCCGTTTGCTGCTTATGTCGAAAGCCAGGACAGTCGCGTGGATGGTGACCTGCCCGGCACGGATACCCTGACCACGACTTACGGCTTTGTGCAGCAGTACTCG
>Ga0224508_10001661_pt1 | contig 19679 bp, 17 predicted proteins | sample SF_Jan12_sed_USG_4_FD_170157 | JGI IMG/M metagenome (GOLD analysis project Ga0224508, IMG submission 170157) | Sediment microbial communities from San Francisco Bay, California, United States - SF_Jan12_sed_USGS_21 | ecosystem: Environmental > Aquatic > Marine > Sediment | place: USA... | reverse complement strand
ACCGTGATGTTTGCCGACGAAGGTGAGCGCGTCGAAATTACGCACAAGGCGACCGATCGGATGAATTTCGCCCGTGGCGCGATGCGAGCATGCCGCTGGGTCAGTCAGCAGGAAAAAGGTCTTTTTTCCATGCGGGACGTACTTCAGTTAACATGAAGTTACTTTAAATAAGTCTCTTAACTATTTGTTTAAAAAGAATAATTAAGAATTAGGTTTTCTTTCGTTAGCGCATGGTCACCAGTTCTTCGGAACTGGTCGGGTGGATTGCAACGGTATCGTCAAAGTCCTTCTTGCGGGCGCCCATACGAATCGCGACCGCGAAACCCTGCAGCATTTCGTCGACGCCGGGGCCGATCAGGTGACAGCCAATGACTTTTTCTTCCTCGTCGAGGCAAACAAGCTTCATCGCGGTAGGAACGTCGTGATCGCTGATGGCGTTATACATCGCGGTGAACCGGTTTTGGTAAATCCTGATTCGATCACCGTACTCGGCGCGCGCGGCCCGTTCCGTCATTCCGACCGTGCCGATAGGCGGATGACTGAAGACGACGCTGGGGATCAGCTCGTAGTCCAGGTGACGATCGTCCTGGCCGTCGTATAGCCGATCGGCCAGGCGTCGACCGGCGGCGATCGCGACTGGCGTCAGCGGCGCGCGACCGGTGACATCGCCGAGCGCGAAAATATGCGGCTGACTGGTGTTCTGGTATACATCGGTATCGATAAAGCCCCTGGCATTTACTTCGACACCGGCCTTGTCGAGCCCGAGGCTGCCGAGTTCCGGGTCTCTGCCAATGGCGTAGATAACCTGATCCAGGCCTTCCAGCATGACACCGTGGTTGTCCTGCAGCGTCAGCAAGCCTTCGGCATTACCTTCTATTGAAGTGATCTCGGTTTCGGTGCGAATTTTAATGCCGGATTTCGCAATTTCTTCGAACAGCGTGCTACCCAGCAGGCTGTCAAACTCGCCGAGCACGTGGTGCTTGCGCAGGTACAGGCTGACCTCGCTACCGAGCGCGTTCAGCACGCCCGCCAGTTCAACCGCGATATAACCCGAACCGGCGATAGCGACTCGCGACGGTTGTTGTTTCAACTCGAAAAAACCATCTGAAGTGATGGCCAGCTCGATGCCAGGAATGGTCGGCAGGCGAGGGCAGGTGCCGGTGGCAATGGCGATATGCCTGGCGGAATAGTGTTTGTCCGCTACCGCGATCGTATGCGCATCGACAAAACTGGCTTCGCCTTCGATCTCGTCTATGCCCAGATCTTTCAGGTAGCCGTGATACCAGCTGTTGATCCCGTCGATATATTTTTCGCGCCGGGCGACCAGGCTGGACCAGTCGAAGCCGTTGTTGCTCAGATCGTAGCCGTAACTTTTGGCATCGTGGATCATATGCGCGAGGTTGGCGCCGAACCACATAATTTTCTTCGGTACACAGCCGACGTTGACGCAGGTGCCGCCGATCCTGCCGCGCTCGACTACGGCGCAACGCTGGCCATAGCTGGCCGCTCGTTCGATGATAGACAAGCCGCCGCTGCCGGCGCCCAGTGCAATCAGGTCGTAGTCGTATGCTTCGCTCATAATGGGACTCCTTGATCTGTCGGCGCGCACTTTAACAGCTTTACGATAGATTTTTTACTTTTACAAAGACATAATTCGACCGGCATTGACGATCGGGGATTCCATGTTCAAATTTATTCGTTTCCTGGTAACACACGGTATCGCGCTGGGGCTCGGTTTCGCGCTCGGTATTTACCTGCTGCCGGTGCTGATTGCGCCGGAAGCACCGAGCAACGCGGAAGTCAGTTCGAGCGCGCGGCAAGCGCTTTTCCAGGCCGATTTTCATAAAAAACTGCCCGGAAGTGACTTTTTGCACTGGGGTGAAGGCCAGGTCTCGATCTCCGCCAGCCAGATCAGTTTCATGGGTATGATCGCGCCTGGACCCGACTACCAGCTTTACCTGACTCCTAGGCTTGCGCAAACCGAAACGGAATTTCTGATGATCAAGAACGAATCGGTAAAAATTGGCGCTGTTAAAACCTTTAACAATTTCATCCTCGATATTCCACCTGGTGTCGATCCGGCGAATTATCACGCGCTCATCATCTGGTGTGAAACCTTCGGCGAATTCATCACCGCCGCGACTTATCGCTGAGATCATCCGAAAAAACCTGGAAATCCCGGGTATCGTGATGACTACCCTGCGCCTGTCCAGGTTATTCAGCAGCTACTGGCGGTCACATATGGTGACTGAACTCGCCACGATCGGCCGGTGCCATCAGCTCGTGGAACTGAACGCCGCTTACCTGCACCAGGCTCTGGTGATCACCTGCCTCGAAGAAGACTTCATCCCTTTTGCCAAGGCTGGACTTCGGATCCCATATTGTCTTTATCCCGTAAGCCATGCCGATGGGCGGCACGGCACCCAGTTCACAGTCACTGAAAATCTCCGCCAGCGTCGCTTCATCCACCATCGCTACTGCCTGCCCCAACAGCTTGTGCAGGGTTTCCATTTCAATGAGATAGTCAGCAGGCAAAACAACCAGAAGATAGCCATCGTCATCCTTTACCAGGACCCCCTTGGCCAGGGCATCACCGTGAACATGGGCCTTTTCGGCAGTCTCCATGCTGTATTCACTGTGCGGATGAGTTACCAGCTTGTACTTAACTTGCTGTTTTTGAAGATAATTTTCTAAATTCGATGCTATTGTCATGATATCCCCTGATTCCACGATGCGAGCTAGCTCGAGCATCTACCAGAATGTGTATGCAGATAAACAAGGGTACCCGGTTATTTTCATGTGATATTGATTCAGATCAGAGGAGACTGGAGTTTAGCAAAATGCAAGCTGTCGGCTATTGGCGGAAGATTGTCTTCCAGGGGAGATTTAATGGCGATCTATAAAGCGTCGATTCGAATTGCATTTACCGGTCTATCGGACCCCAGAGAATTCGATCCAGGCTATCGTCCGGCTCGACCTCGATTATTTTCAGGCCATCGAAACGAATGCCTTCCTGCTTCAGCAGCTGTGCCTGTTCATGGTAGGCGCTCGAGCCTTCTTCAAACGCCAGGGTGCGGTTCGAGCGCACCACGCGAAACCAGGGTAGCGGCTCGGGCGAACGCCCAAGGGCGGCGCTGACCATCCTCGAGTAGCGCGGAAACCCGGCGGCCCTGGCGACTTCGCCATAGCCCATGATCCGGCCGGGCGGGATCGAAGCGACGACTTCCCAGACGCGATGATCGAACTTGTCGCGGAAACGGCTCATGTGTTTGTCAGACGATCCGAAGCAATGTCAGTTTAAAATAAACTACTTTAAGTTAGTATCTTATTTAATTGATATTAAAGGACTTTAATCGTGTAATCCATAGTGCTCTCGCTTGCTCAGCTGCACCAGGCGCCGCACTTCCGAAACCGCCACGCTAATGGTCGGAAAGTCACAGGTTCGCATTGCGCTGAACTCGTTCAGAATACTGTCGTAACGCTGCAGCGCTTCCTGGTGTTGCTGTTCCCAGATCGACATGGCCTTGTTGGTATGACGCTTGTTATCGACGATCTGCAATACCAGCTCGGTCAGGTTATGCTGGTTCGCGTGCAGGTCGTTTCGCAGATTGAGTATCGCCAGGTGATTCCAGTGCGTTCGTACGATGGTTTGCGATATCGCATCCCTGATCCAGTGCAGCTGCAAGCGTTCCGACAGGGCGTAAAACAGCCGCGCTACATTTTCGGTGTCACTGTATAGCTTCGATTTAACCTCGATAATATCGAAGGCCGAGGCCAGGGTGGTCTTGTCGACCAGTTCCTGCGCCAGCGCCGCGGGCAGGCGGTAACGAATGAAGCTGCGCTTGGTGGCCAGGTAACTCTTACGGGATTTGCCGATGATGGCGCTGGAGATTACCTGCTCCAGGATACGGGTATCGGTCTTGTAGCGCTCGATCACGTGGCTGACGTTGAAATCCGATGGCTGGTTGCGCAACAGCCAGCTGATGGAACGCTCGAGCAGTCCGCTGACCGCCTGGAAAATTTCGTACCGATCCTGTTCGTGAACCACGTTATCCAGCTTTTCAAGCTTGCGCCAGGTATCGTACAGATCGAATACTTCGACGCAGACCACGTAAGCCTTGGCGATATCCTCGAGGGTGGTGCCAGTTTCTTCGCGGATGCGGTATCCGAAACCGATGCCGATATTATTGGCGATCTGGTTGCTCAAAATGGTGGCTATGATTTCCTTGCGCAGCGGGTGTTGCAGTATTTCATCGGCGTAGCGTTCGCGAATCAGGTGCGGGAAATAACCCAGCAGCAGGGCGTCGAAACATTCCTCGGTGAGCGATGACGCTTCGAGCAAGGCGTTTTTGTAGGTCAGCTTGCTGTAGGACAGCAGTATTGACAGCTCAGGGCGGGTCAGGCCCTGGTTCCTGGCGATGCGATCGGTAATCTGCTTGTCGGTGGGCAGGTTTTCCAGCTTGCGGTTCATGATGCCGCCGGCCTCGAGGTGACGCATGAAGCGCGCGTGCTGGTACATGTTGAGCGCTGCGTGCTTTTCGATGCTGTCGATAATCTGTGTTTGCCGATAGTTGTTGAACAGACATTTCTGCGCGATTTCATCGGTCATGTCCACCAGCAACTGGTTGCGTTCCTTGTTACTCAGGCGCCCGGATTTGACCAGCTGTGACAGCAGGATCTTGATATTGACCTCGTTGTCCGAGCAATCGACACCCGCCGAATTATCGATCGAATCGGTATAGATAAGCCCGCCATTGAGGGCGTACTCGACGCGCCCGCGCTGGGTGACCCCGAGATTGCCGCCTTCGCCGATGGCGCGCGCTCGTACCTGCCTGCCGTTGATACGAATGGCATCGTTACTCTTGTCGGATACGTCGGCCTCGGTTTCGTTACTCGCTTTTACGTAAGTGCCGATGCCACCGTTCCAGAGCAGGTCTACCGGTGCTTTGAGAATGTTGACGATCAATTCGTCGGGGGTCAGATGCTCTTCCTTGCAATGCAGCAGCTGCTGCATCTGCGGCGTCAAATCGATGCGCTTGGCCTTGCGTGAAAATACGCCGCCGCCCTTGCTGATCAGACGCTTGTTATAGTCGTTCCAGGTCGATCGCGCGAGCCCGAACATGCGCTGGCGCTCCTTGAAACTCTTGCGCACATCGGGGTTGGGATCGATGAAAATATGCATATGATTGAAGGCCGCGACCAGCTGTATATACGGCGACAGCAACATGCCGTTGCCAAATACGTCTCCCGACATATCACCGATGCCGACCACGGTGAATTTTTCCTTCTGAATATTTTTGCCCAGACCGCGAAAATGACGCTTGACCGACTCCCAGCCGCCGCGCGCCGTAATGCCCATTTTCTTGTGGTCGTAACCTTGTGAACCCCCGGAAGCAAAGGCGTCCTCGAGCCAGAAATTATGCTGCTCGGAGATGCCGTTGGCAACGTCCGAAAACGCGGCCGTGCCCTTGTCCGCGGCAACCACGAGATAAGGGTCGGGCTCGTCGTGGACACGGGTAAGCGGCGGTTGCGTGAGCTCGTTGCCGACCCGGTTATCGGTCAGTTCCAGCAGTGAATTGATGTACAGCGAGTAACAGGCCTGGACTTCCGCGTAAACCTCGTTGGCGGCAACGCCGGCAATTTGCTTGGTAATGAATCCGCCCTTGGAGCCGGCGGGCACGATGACCGCGTTCTTCACCATCTGCGCTTTCATCAGGCCGAGTACTTCGGTGCGGTAATCCTCGCGCCGGTCCGACCAGCGGATGCCGCCACGGGCGACGCGACCGCCGCGCAGATGAATGCCTTCGAAGCGAGCGGCGTATACATAAATTTCACAATACGGACTGGGCCTCGGCAGACGTTCGACGCGACGCGAGTCAAGCTTGAAGCTGATGTGACCGATGCCGTGAGTATCCGGCTGAAAGTAATTGGTGCGCACGGTGGCCTCGACCAGGTTCAGCATGCGTTTGTAAATCAGGTCGTGATCGAGCGATTCGATATCGTGCAGCTTTTGCCGGATCTGTTCGAACAGTTCGAGATAGGATTCCCGCTTGATTCGGTGCGGATCGAACTTGTGCAGGAAACTTCGCACCAGCAGCAGCGTGATATCGGGATAACTGTTAAGCGTTTCGATAATGTATTCACGGCTGTGAGGAAATCGGATCTGCTGCAGGTAGGCGGTATAGGCGCGCAGGATCTGGATGTTTTCCGCCTTGATACAGGCGCTGAACAACAGGTGGTTGAAGTCGTCGTTCTCGCTGCGATGCTGCCAGATGCTTTCGAACAGCTGGCTGAAATACTGCGGAATCTTTTCCTTGTCGACATCGCAGATGTTGGCGCCATTGCCGAGCGTGAAATGATTGATCCAGTAATTCCGATTACCCAGCCTGATGCGGTAGGGCCGCCCGATCAGCACCTCCAGTCCCATCGACTCGAAAATCGGCATCGACTGCGACAGCGGGATCGAATCCTTGAGCGTATACAGCTTGATCGAGAAATTTTTCGGATCGCGGGAAATCTTTGTCAGCCGCGCCTGCGCCCGGTTTCGCGGATTAATGGTTGCCAGCACCTCGAGATCGGGGATGGCATCGCTGACCGAGAAATCTCCCTGGTAGTTTTCGGAGAAGGTTTCTTCGCTCAGTTTCAGCTTCGACAGATTCGGCTTAGCCTCGATCTGCTTGAATAACTGCGTGTACCACCTGTTCATTCCAGATCCCGTTTGTTCTTCAGCCCGCGGTATTGTAAACCGATTAGTCGAAATATTTTGAATCTTTATTGCCAAAGCTGGTTAAAATAATCATCTCTCAACAATCGCCAAAAAGCATGCCGAATCCGCAATCTGTTATTCCCCCCATTTCGTCTGATCCGACGAGAGTCCGAATACGTCGCGACTATCTCGCGGATGAATCCGAAATCGTCGAAGATCTGATCAGAAACGGCAGTTTCAGCGAGCAGGAGCGCCGCGACATCAGCACCATGGCGGCAGACCTGGTAACCCGGGTACGCGCAAGCAGCAGCCCCAGCATGATGGAGAATTTTCTTGCCGAATACGGGCTGACAACGCGCGAGGGAGTGGCCTTGATGTGTCTTGCCGAAGCCCTGCTGCGAGTACCCGACGCCAAAACCATCGACGAATTGATTGAAGACAAGATTTCTCCGGGCAACTGGGGCCAGCATCTGGGGCATTCGGGTTCGCCGCTGGTCAATGCGTCGACCTGGGCGCTACTGCTGACCGGCAAGATCATCGCCGCCGACGAAGAGAAGGGGCTGCGCCAGACCCTGCATGGCCTGGTAAAAAAACTGGGAGAACCGCTGGTGCGTAACGCCGTTGCGCAGGCGATGCGAGAAATGGGCCGCCATTTCGTACTCGGCACCAATATCGAAAAGGCCAGCAAACGCGCCAGCGAACTGGAAGATCAGGGCTACACCTATTCCTATGACATGCTCGGCGAAGCCGCTCGCACCGACGCCGACGCGCGACGCTATCATCTTGCCTACTCGGACGCGATAACCGCTTTGGCTAAAGATTGCCGACACGCCGATACGCGCGATAATCCCGGTATTTCGGTCAAGCTGTCTGCCTTGCACCCGCGATATGAGATCGGGCAGTACCAGCGGGTAATGGACGAGCTGGTGCCGCGCGTCGAATCGCTGGCGATGCTGGCCTGTTCGGCCAACATGGGTTTCAATATCGACGCCGAAGAAGCCGATCGGCTGGATATTTCGCTGGACGTAATCGAGGCGGTACTGGCCAATCCGGCGTTGCGCGGCTGGAGCGGATTCGGCGTCGTGGTTCAGGCTTTCGGAAAACGCGCCGCATCGGTGCTCGACTGGCTTTATGAACTGGCGCAGCGCCTCGACCGCCGCATCATGGTTCGCCTGGTAAAAGGCGCCTACTGGGATACCGAAATCAAGCGTGCGCAGGTACTGGGCCTCGGTGATTACCCGGTGTTCACGCGCAAGGTCAATACCGACCTCAGTTATCTCGCCTGCGCGCGAAAACTAATGACCATGACCGATCGGATTTATCCGCAGTTCGCCACCCACAACGCGCACTCGGTAGCCGCGGTGTTAAATCTTGCCGGCGCGCAACATGAATTCGAGTTTCAGCGGCTGCACGGCATGGGAGAAGCACTGCATGATCACGTGCATCGTCATCACAAGGCGCGTTGCCGGATTTATGCGCCGGTCGGCGAACACCAGGATTTGCTCGCCTACCTGGTCCGGCGGCTGCTCGAAAACGGCGCCAACAGCTCATTTGTCAATCAGATCGTCGACACCAGTATTACGCCGCAATCGATCGCTCGCGATCCGCTCGATACCATTGACGAACTCGATAAAATCGCCAATGACAAAATCCCGCTGCCGCTCGATTTATACGGCGAGGCGCGCCGCAATTCGACTGGCTGGGATATTACCGACCTGACGACCCTGTCGCAAATACACCAGCAGCGTGAAACGCTGCGCTCGAGAACCTGGCAGGCGGGAGCGTCGGACGCCAGCTCGGGCGACGACGGCAACAGTCGTGAGGTTTTCAATCCCGCCGATCCGGGCGACAGAGTCGGTACGGTGCAGGATGCGACCGTGGAAAGCGTGGAAAACGCGCTGCAATTCTTGCACGAAGGTTTCGCCAGCTGGACCAAGACCGATGTCAAAAGCCGAGCAGACTGCCTTCGGCGTATTGCCGAACTGTACGAATCCAATGCCGCCGAACTGTTTGCGCTGCTGGCGCGTGAAGCCGGTAAAACCTGGCTAGACGCGGTTGGCGAAGTTCGAGAAGCGGTCGACTTTGCCCGTTACTACGCCAGTCAGGCAGAGCGCCTGGCCGCCGACAGCAGGGCGCGTGGCGTCATCGCCTGTATTTCGCCGTGGAATTTTCCGCTGGCGATATTCAGTGGGCAAATCTTCGCCGCACTCGCCGCCGGTAACTGCGTCATCGCCAAGCCCGCCGAGCAAACCAGCCTGATCGCCGAATTCGCGGTAGACCTGATGCGCCAGGCGGGCATTCCAGCGTCGGCGTTGCGGTTACTACCGGGCAGCGGCGCGGTGGTCGGGGCCGCGATCAGCGCCGACAGTCGGATCGCCGGCGTCTGCTTTACCGGATCCACCGCCACCGCGATGCATATCAATCGCAACATGGCGCGCCAACTGCCGCCGCAGGCGCCATTGATCGCCGAGACCGGCGGACTAAACGCGATGATAGTCGACTCCACCGCCTTGCCCGAGCAGGTGGTTCGCGATGTGCTCGCCTCGGCCTTCCAGAGCGCGGGGCAACGTTGCTCGGCGCTGCGCATGATTTACCTGCAGGAAGATGTGGCGGACAAGATTCTGCAAATGCTGTTCGGCGCCATGGACGAACTCGCGATTGGCAATCCCTGGCATCTGGCAACCGATATCGGCCCGGTAATCGATGAAACGGCGAGGCAGAAAATCGAGGATCATTGCCGGCGCATGACCGAACAGGGACGTATGCTGAAAACGCTGGCGCTGCCGGAGTCCGGCCTGTTCGTGGCACCCTGCGTTATTCAGCTCGACGGTATCGATCAACTCGAGGAAGAAATTTTCGGGCCGGTGTTGCACGTAGCGCGTTTTGCAGCGCATGAGATCGATAGCGTGGTCGATTCGATCAACGCCCAGGGCTATGGCCTCACATTCGGCATACACACGCGCGTCGATTTACGCGTCGAACAGGTAGTCAAACGTATTCGCGCCGGCAATGTCTATGTCAACCGCAACCAGATAGGAGCCGTGGTCGGCACCCAGCCGTTTGGCGGCGAAGGGCTTTCCGGCACCGGACCCAAGGCGGGCGGCCCCTGGTACTTGCCGCGCTTTACCTGTTTACCGATGTCCCAGGGCCAGCCAGCGACTGGCGCGCCGATCGATATTGAAACGCTGAAATCCCTGGTAGCAAAGACCGCTCAATCGAATCACGCCAGCGAAGCGGTAAACGTCGAACTGCTGTCTCGAATCGCACGACAACAGGGGATCGAATGGCAGGGCAGGTCGATTATCGATATCGAATCGATGCCGGGTCCGACCGGGGAAACCAACCAGCTATCGGTGCATCCCCGTGGCCTCGTTCTGTGCCTGGGCCCGGGGCGCGAGCAAGCACTGTCGCAGGCGCTGTCGGCGCTGGCGCAGCTAAACCGGGTGTTGCTGGTGGCTGAACAGGGGGACCTACTGGCCGAGCTGCTGCTTGAAAACGGGTTCGCTGCCAGTGGCGCGGATGGCGTTCTCGATATCGAAAGCTTAAGCGCAATCGAGGGCATCGACGCCGTCATGTCTCAGTCGCCGGTGTCATTTTTGCGGGATTGCCGCATTGCGCTGAGCGAACGCCGGGGGAAATTGATTCCGCTGATTTGCGAACAGGACGCTTTCGAGCGTCTCATCGTCGAACGTCATCTGTGTATCGATACGACCGCCGCCGGCGGTAATGCCAGCCTGATAGCCGCCGGCAGTTAGGCCCCTGGCCCGCCGATATTTGGCTAGCTTATGACGCGGTAGAATTCACCGTGGTCGCAGGCCGGGCAGCGTGGAATCTGGCCGGTTTTCGGCAAATTGATACTGTTGTCGCAATGGCTGCAGTTAAAGGTGCCGGCATTGCAGACTTCGCCGCTGCGATAAAGGCTTGCCTGATGATCTTCGTATTCGAACTCGTGAAAATCCAGCCAGGTTTTATCGGCGGCGCGAGCGATCAGATCGATGAACCGGTCTTCCACCAGCGTCAGGTCAAAGCTCAACCAGTCTTTGAGCTCCTTGCGTTGCTGGTTCAGCGCCCTGTTGGCCTTGTGCATATCGCGTTTCAGCGTTGAGCCCAGGCTTTCTGCCTCTTCCTGGCTCAGCGCATACAGTTCCCGCGCAAGAACCTGGGCATTGTGTATCATTTCGTCCACGGTCGGCGCTAACGCCTCTTCGGCCTTGTGAACCGCTTCACTGACGTTTTCCACCATGTGGTCGAAAGCCGCAACCAGTTTTTCTTTGTCGTTTATGTCCATGAATCCATTATTAACGCATAATATCGAAGCGCACAAGTTAGCCTTCAATTTCGATGACACAGATCAAATCAAGCGACTATCGGGGTCCGCTCCTAAAGTGGTGGCAGCGCCTTTCGGCCTGGCCGGGCGGCGCCGGGCTTTTCAGTCTCGCGCTGAGCCTGATCGCGCCATACAGCGGCACCATCGGCGCCCGTGTCGAGGAGATCAGGCCCGGCTATGCGCGTCTGACGATGGGCGATCGCCGCCGGGTACGCAATCATCTGAAGTCGATTCACGCGATTGCCCTGGTGAACCTGGGTGAAATCGCCACCGGGCTTGCGTTGTTGTCTAATTTCAGCGCCGACATGCGCGGTATCCTGGTTGGCATCGAGGCCGAGTATGTCAAGAAAGCCCGCGGCAAATTAACCGCGGTTGCCGAGTTTCAAATTCCGCGGGAACTCGAGGACAACAGTCCTTGCGAAGTCGAAGCGTTCTTGCAGGATCAGTCCGGGGAGACCGTAACCCGGGTAAGGGCGACCTGGCTGGTGGGATACAAAACATCTTGAATCGAATCTTCCCCGAAGCGGCCACCCGTTTTTGCCGGCAGTTGGGCATTCGCTACCCGGTGATTGGCGGCGCAATGTATCCCTGCAGCAATCCCGAACTGACCGCGGCAGTATCCGAGGCCGGGGGCATCGGTATCCTGCAGCCGATCTCCCTGACCTACGTGCATGGTCACGATTATCGCGACGGCATCCGCCTGATGCGCGAATTGACCGATAAGCCGGTCGGCATGAACGCGCTGATCGAAAAGTCTTCGAAAAAGTATCAGCAACGCATGTCGGAATGGATCGATGTTGCGCTCGATGAGGGCATTCGCTTTTTCGTCACTTCGCTGGGCAAGCCCGACTGGGTCGTCGAACGGGTGCATGCCACCGGTGGCCTGGTTTATCATGACGTCACCGAGTTGAAATGGGCCCGCATCGGCCTGGATAGTGGCGTCGACGGCCTGATCTGTGTCAACAACCGGGCCGGCGGGCATGCGGGATCCAGATCGATGCCCGAGCTGTACTGGGAGTTGCAGGCGCTGGACCTGCCGCTGGTTTGTGCCGGCGGCGTGGGTGCCGCCAGCGAGTTCTGGCAGGCTCTCGATCAGGGCTATGCGGCCTGTCAGCTGGGAACCCGTTTTATCGCCAGCAAAGAATGCCGCGCCAGCGATGCCTATAAACAGGCGGTGGTCGACGCCGATGAGGACGACATCGTGCTATCGGAGCGAGTTACCGGGGTGCCGGTATCGGTCATCAATACCGAGTTCATCAGGAACAGCGGCACCGATCTGAACTGGTTTTCGCGCTGGATGTTAAGCGGCAACAGGAGTAAGCACTGGATGCGCATGTTTTACGGCCTGAAGTCGATCTGGCAATTGAAACGATCTTCACTCGATGAAAGCGGAAGCCGGGATTACTGGCAGGCGGGCAAGAGTGTCGCCGGCGTCGATAGCATCGAATCCTGCGAGTCCATCGTGCAACAACTGCTTTTTTTTAAGGAACAGGCGCCATGAAAAACATTCTCTACTACGTCCACGACCCGATGTGCAGCTGGTGCTGGGGTTTCGAACCCACGCGGCAGAAAATATTTGCCGCGCTGGATACAAAAATGGAAATTCGACGGATGCTTGGAGGGCTCGCGCCCGACTCGGACCAGCCGATGGCGGAACCGATGCGCGACATGCTGCAACAAACCTGGCGGCGCATCGAACAAACGATTCCAGGCACCCGTTTCAATTTCGATTTCTGGCAAAAATGCCAGCCACGGCGCTCGACCTATCCGTCCAATCGCGCGGTGCTGGCGGCACGGGCGCAAGGCGAAAGCTATGATGCATTGATGACCGCGCGTATTCAGCGGGCCTATTACCTGGAAGCGCGCAACCCGTCCGATAACGATACCCTGATCGAACTGGCGGCCGATATCGGTCTTGACGAGGAGGCTTTCTCCGACGCCCTGGTAGCGCCAGCGACACAGCAACAACTAATCGAGGAAATTCAGGCCAGCCGGTCGATGGGCATCGACAGTTTTCCCAGTCTCGCCGTGCAAAAGGCGGATCGATTATTTCATATCAGTTTGAATTACACCGACGCGCAATCGATGCTGGAGCAAATCGACTCGATCTAGCCCGCATTCCATGCTTTTCGTAAGCAGGCGGGATAGCAGTGAGAAACTCGGGCTAAAAAATCGCGTCCTTGATTTCTTCGACTTCGATGACGCCGCCGGTCATGTTGATTTCTTCAGGGCCAGCGTGCATGCCGAGGCGCTCGAATGCCGACACCTGGGAATGATCGATATCGGCCAGCGGGTGGAACGGATCATCGAGCGTTTGCAACAGGGCGACCTGGACGATATCGACATAGTCCGCCTTACCGTTGTCGCCGTTCCTGTTGATATCGAGATGTTCGGCAGGTACCTTGACCAGGGCTTCGCTAAAACCCCAGTTTTCGAGGATACGACTACCGACAATCGGGTAAATTTCGTACAACAGCCGTTCCAGTTCCTGCGGATCGTTCAGCACTTCGGGATTGCTTTCAGCTTTGACCAGAATAGGGGACAGCCCTATCGAATGCGTCAGGCCCGCCAGCAGTGCGCTGTCGGCTTCCAGCGTGGTCGAGGATTTGGCGATCATGGCGCTTAGCGCGGCAACATCGGTGCTTTGCTTCCAGGCCTTGCGCAAATACTCATCCACTGCCGGGTGGGTCGCCTGAAATAGTTGCTTCATCACCAGGCTGGTGGCCAGGGTGCGCACCGTATCCAGCCCCATGCGCATGGTTGCGGCCTGTACCGTTTCTGCCGGATTGATACCACGGTATAGCGCCGAATTTCCGACCTGGACGATACGCGCCGAAAGCGCCGCGTCGGTTTCGATGATCTTTGAAACATCGGTTATCGACGCATTATCGTCGTCCGCGGTTTCGCGCACGCGTATTGCGACTTCGGGCAAGGTAGGGAGCGGTAAACGATCATTTTCGAGATCGTCGATGATGGATTCCGGCGTAATACTCATTGTCACTCGAGCGGTTGGTTATCTAACACTCGAGTATAGATGTCATTTCCGATTTCGTGCCTTGATTGCGATTAATTTTCCATCGAATAGGGCAAATCGACATTGCGAATCCGGGTTTCGGGTTGATTCAACAACAGCAGCTTGCCGTCCTCGGCCCTGTCGATGCGGGCCACATAAAGGCAATGGCAGAGCCCATTGGGGTCAAACTCGGCGTCGACCACCTTACCGCTGCCATCGGCCTCGGTTTTACCCGCCGACACCAGTTCGTCGCCTGGCCGCGGTAACTGACCGGTTTCGAGCTCGGCCAGGTACATGCGTCGTTTCAGCTTGCCCAGGTATTGCATGCGCGCAACAATTTCCTGACCCGGATAGCAGCCTTTTCTGAAACTGACGCCGCCGAGAACACCCAGATTCGCCATTTGTAGCACGAACTCTTCCGAGGTCTGAGGATGTATCGACGGGATGCCCGCCCTGACCTCGGACAGGTGCCAGGCGGCATAACCGGCAACGCTCAGGGTTTCGGCAAAAGCTTTCCACAGGTCAATGGCCTCATCGGCGGAAAGGCAGAGCAGCAGAAATCGCTGTTGCGATGCCCAGGGTTCCAACTGCATCGATATCACCGAATCGCTTTGCACCACCGCGTTGGCGGTAGCCGGCAGCATCGGGTGCAGGAGTACTTCAGGACGGTCGGTAACCAGAGCAAAACGCGCGAAGTAATCGCTGGCGTCGGCCAGCGTTACCCGGGATTGCACGATATACTTGTAAAGCTGTTGCAGCAGCGGCGCCACCATCTGCCTTGCGGTAATCAGGATATAACCATTGGAAACCGCGACTACCCGGAAAATGCCGAGCATCCTGCCCTTTGGCGTCGAGTAGGAACTCAGCTGCAGACTGGATTCGTCGATCAGCGTGATATCGTTGCTGAGCTGGTTTTGCAGGAAATCGGCCGCATCGGCGCCCGTGACCAGAATCAGCCCGATTTCGTCGGTCGAGCAGATGAAGTTTTCGCTCGCGCTGACGTCGCTGTAACGTGCCTCGAATTGCTGCCAATGAATCATTTCGCCATGCCCTGTTGCTGGATAGCCCAGTCTATATGATGTTGGATGAAAGCGTTGTGACCTGCGTAATCCTGTTTAAGCGTCGATACTATATGTGGATCCCGGGCCGCGTTTCCAAGCGCTATGACAATGTTTCTCAACCAGCACTGGTAACCGATGCGCCGGATTGCCGAACCTTCCATCCTGCTCAGAAATTCGGATTCGGTCCAGCGGTAGCACGCCAGTAGCGATATGCTGTCGAGCCCGTGGCGAGGCCTGAAATCGGGCTCCTTGCTGTATTGAGCGAAGCGGTTCCATGGACATACCAGCTGGCAATCGTCGCAGCCATAGATCCGATTTCCGATGGCCGCTCGAAACTCGAGCGGTATCTCGGAACGGTGCTCGATCGTCAGATAGGAGATGCAGCGCCTGGCGTCGACGACGTAGGGCTCGACGATGGCGCCGGTCGGGCAGGCGTCGATGCAACTTGTGCAGCGGCCGCAATGATTCTCCAGCGGCACGTCGGCCTCGAGTTTCATATCGGTATATATTTCGCCGAGAAAAAACCACGATCCGTGCTCGCGGTGCAGGATATTGCTGTGTTTGCCCTGCCAGCCAATGCCGGCGCTGGCCGCGAGCGCCTTTTCCAGCACCGGAGCGCTGTCGGTAAAAACCCGGTAGCCCATTTCGCCGTAAATTTCGCCGATACGATCGGCAAACTTCTGCAGGCGTTTGCGCATCAGCTTATGGTAGTCGCGCCCCAGGGCATAGCGTGAAATATAAGCCAGGCTGGGGTGGTCGAGCAGTTCCGCTAGTTCACGCTGTTCGGCAACCAGGTAATCGAGTCGCACGCAGATAACCGAAAGCGTCTCGGGCACCAGTTGCGGCGGATTCAGGCGTTTGTCGACGTTGCGCGCCATGTAACCCATTTCGCCGTGAAAATTCTGTTCGATCCAGCGCCGGTAGTGCCGGTGATGCGGATCCAGCCTGGCTTCGGCAACGCCGACCTGCTGAAATCCGAGGTCGCGTCCGATTTGTTTGATGGTCTCTGTTTTCGACAAGCGATTTCACCCGCTGCAGGCGGTTTATTAACCCGGATTCGGGTGCAACTTTTGTGGCGGCTGGTACAATATCGCATTTTTAACCAAATCAGAATGTCTATCTACATTGCAATCGCGGTGGGCGGGTCGCTGGGCGCGGTATCTCGTTACTGGGTTTCCAGTTCGACTTACCAGTGGCTGGGGCAGGGGTTTCCTTACGGAACCCTGGCGGTAAACCTGCTTGGTTCGCTGCTGATGGGATTTCTGTCGGTGTTACTGGTGCACCGCTTTCATGTCAGTGACGAAATCAGGATCGGCTTGCTGGCCGGTTTTCTCGGTTCGTTTACGACTTTTTCAACCTTTGCCATGGATACGCTGCACCTGGCCGGTAACGAGGCGATAATGAAAGCCATCGTTTATATCCTGTTTAGCGTACTGTTCTGCATACTCGGCGCCTGGGCTGGCCTGGTCGCCGCCAAACAAATGATTTAAACATGCTTGATCCCAAACTACTTCGCAGTGACCTCGATACGGTGGTCGAAAAATTACGTATCAAGAATTTTCAGCTGGATGCCTCCGAATTCAATCAGCTCGAGGAACGCCGAAAAACTCTGCAGGTCGATACCCAGAAGCTGCAAAGCGAGCGTAACAGCCGCTCAAAGGCCATCGGCGCCGCCAAGGCAAAAGGCGAAGACATTCAGCCGCTGCTGGACGAGGTCGCCGAGCTTGGCGATCAGCTGAAATCCGCCGAGGCAGAACTCAACGATCTGCAGGACCGACTCGACGACCTGTTGCTGGGAATTCCGAACCTGCCCGACGCCTCTGTACCCGCTGGCGACAGCGAGGATGACAACGAGGAAGTGCTGCACTGGGGTGAACCGCCCGCATTCGAATTCGAGCCGCGAGATCACATCGATCTCGGCCAGGCGCTAGGCGGCATGGACTTCGAACGTGCGGCAAAACTCTCCGGCGCCCGCTTTGTCACCATGACGGGTAGCCTGGTAACCCTGCAGCGAGCGCTGATCCAGTTCATGATTAATCAGCATATTCTCGAACACGGCTATACCGAGACTTATACGCCTTATCTGGTCAATGAAGCGACCCTGACCGGCACCGGGCAATTGCCCAAGTTCAAGCAGGACCTGTTTCACATCGATTCGGAGAACCACAATCTTTACCTGATCCCGACCGCGGAAGTGCCGGTGACGAATTTTGTCGCCGGGACTATTGTCGAAGCCGAGCAAATGCCGCTCAGGTTTGTCGCTCACACGCCCTGTTTTCGTTCGGAAGCGGGATCCTACGGCAAGGATACCCGCGGCATGATTCGCCAGCACCAGTTCGAAAAAGTGGAGCTGGTGCAGGTGGTCAGGCCGGCGGACTCGATGAGCGCGCTCGAGGAATTGACCGGTCACGCCGAAACCATCCTGCAGTTGCTGGGACTGGCCTATCGCAAGGTCGTGCTATGCGGCGGAGACCTGGGATTTGCTTCGACAAAGACCTATGACCTCGAAGTCTGGCTTCCTGGGCAGAACACCTACCGCGAAATATCCTCCTGCAGTAATATGACCGATTTCCAGGCAAGACGCATGAAAGCACGCTGGCGCAACCCGGAAACCGGCAAACCGGAACTGGTGCATACGCTTAATGGCTCGGGGCTTGCGGTCGGCCGCACGCTGATTGCGATCATGGAAAACTACCAGCAGGCCGACGGCAGCATCAGAATTCCCGATGTGCTGTTGCCTTATATGAACGGGATGACTGAAATTCGGTCTTAACAGACTATACTCTGCAGGAACGAAACGGACCCTGTTATCCTGATGAAACTGTTTGCAAAACTGATGATCGCGGTACTGATTTTGGCGCTGTTTTTGCCGTTTACGATTCTCAAGGGTCCTGACGGTAAGACACTGTTGAGTTTTGCCGATTTCAGTCTGCCCGATTTTTCCCTGCCCGATCTGCCGAAGATGCCGAGTGTCGATTTGCCGGGCGCATCTGACAGTGATCTGGCAGGCAAAGACCTGTTCTACAAATGGTATGATGCCGAGGGAAATGTTCAGTTCACAACCGAGCCCCCGGCGGATGGCGTGGAGTATACTGTCAAGGGATTCGACCCGGACACCAACGTCATTCAGGCAGTTGAGGTGCCGGCAACGGACACCGCGCCGGAGAATGGCGCTTCGAGCGGTCAGACCACTGCAAAACCCGAGGATAACGGTAATCCGTACAGCCAGGAAAGCATTAAAAAGCTGTTTGAGGATGCAAAAAATATTGAAAAGCTGTTAAATCAGCGAGCCGGGGATCAGGAATCCGCATTAAACTAAAGAGAGACATCAACGCATGAAATTAACTACATTTGTTTTGCTGGCAGTAATGAGCTTTGGCCTAAACGCCGCCGGTGGTAACGCATTTATAAAATCCAAAGTATTGCTGGAGCAATCGCCGCAGGCGATCGAAGCCAACAATAAACTGCAGGAACAGTTTGGCGATCGTGAACAAAGCCTGCGAGGCCTGGCGCAGGAAATACAGGAAATGGAAAAAACTTACAAGAATGACAGCGCCATCATGAGCGCCGAGCAAAAGAAAAAGGCCGAAGACAACATTATTCAGAATAAACGTCGCTTTCAGTTTGAGCAGCAGTCGCTGAAGGAAGATTTACAGGCCAAGCAGCGAGAATTGTTGCAACAGGTGCAGGTCTCGATCAAGGCCGTGATTCAGGCTTATGGCAAAAAACAGGGCTACGACTTCATTTTTACCGATGCCAGTATTGCCTATGCCAGCGATGCGGTAGATATTACCGACGAAATCCTCAAGGAACTGAAAAAGTAATTCAGACCGCCGGCCCGAAGCGCTTCGCTTCGGGCCGGCGGTGATTGTATCAATCCTGGCTGACTGTCGGCGGCGACACCGGCGTCGCCGTCTCGGTTTTCACCGCTTCAACCGGCGGTTTTTTCTCAACCTTTTCCACCCTGGTCTCGGTCTTGTCTGTCCTGGGCGCCGATTCGGCTGCTGTTTTTGCAGCGGGCTTGCTGTCGGATTTCGGCTTCGATTCGGCGGTCTCGGACCTGGATGCGGGTTTGCTGTCGGATATCGGTTTCGACTCTGCGGTTTCGGACCTGGCTGCGGATTTGCTGTCTGATTTCGGTTTCGACTCGGCGGTTTCGGATTTCGACGCGGGCTTGCTATCGTTCCCTGTATCGGATCCGCCGCTAGTGGCTTTCGTTTCGGCGTTCTTTTTCGGCTTTACGCTGGACTTGTCGTCGCTGGCGCGAGCCTTACCTGAATCCGGTTTGGTTTTGCCATCGGAACTGGCGTCCGATTGGATCGGCTTTTGTTCGGTCGAACCGCTATCCGCGGATATTTGCCTGGATGATGACTGCTCTTCCTGTTTTACCGATGCGGGTCGTTTATTACCCGAGCGCGGCTTGTCGGAGTCACCCTGAACGGATTTTGTATTGCCATCGGGCGCTGTATTATTGTCCTGTTGTGCCCTGTTTTCCTGCTGGCGTCCACCGCGACCCCGGCCGCCACGATTGCCGCCCCGGGACCGACCGGAACGCGATTGCCCGCCGCGCTT
>Ga0224508_10001660_pt1 | contig 19702 bp, 13 predicted proteins | sample SF_Jan12_sed_USG_4_FD_170157 | JGI IMG/M metagenome (GOLD analysis project Ga0224508, IMG submission 170157) | Sediment microbial communities from San Francisco Bay, California, United States - SF_Jan12_sed_USGS_21 | ecosystem: Environmental > Aquatic > Marine > Sediment | place: USA... | reverse complement strand
AATCAGTGAAGCGATGCGGCCGGTAATAATCATCTGCATCTAGGAAAGAGATATAGGGAGTGTCGACAAGTCCTATGGCAAGGTTTCTGGTGGCCCCAGCTCCGATATTCATTCTCGAGTGTGTTATGAAGGTAACTCGGTCAGAGCCCGCAGCAATCCGGTTTATGACTTCCAGGGAGCGATCTGTCGAGGCATCATCTACCAGATAAATATTCGAAACCTCAGGTTGGGAAAGTACTGACTCGATCGCATGCTCGACATATTTTTCCGCATTGTAGACGGGAATGATGACGGAAACCATGTCAATATGCTCTTTTAGGGTAGTTAAAAATAAGTTTGACTGGAAGTTTTATTAGAAATTTCAGCTGATGCCATAATATATCAAGTGAAGTTGATAACAAGGATCTTCTAAAAGTAGTAATAGATGGTCTAAATCTATTTTCTAGCAAAAGCGCATTTGCATATTGCAGATGTTTTCTTGCCAGTAACTTGTTCTTGAGGGAGCCAGGTACGCGGTTTTTCAATGCCAACTCGTGGTTTCGAAATAATTGCTCGATTGCAAGAATATTATTCTCGATATGCTCCTGGTAATTTGACTGGGAGGCAGCTAGTGAGCTCACCTGCAATGCGTGGGCATGAGCCCGGCATGTATAGACTGGAATCTGGTGGAAGGGGTGCTGTAACATCAGGCTAACCAATAGGTAGGTATCCTCAAAATACATGAGGTCTTCATGAAAAGAAAACTTTTCGAAAAACTGTTTGGGGATACAGTAGCTGATAATTCCTGAAAAGTGAGTGAGAATGAAATGAATGGGATCACCATGCTTTTCATGATGATAGATCCCCGTTTTTATTTCTCTCCCATGGTATAGATGTATCATGCCAGTTCGGAGTATGATATGAGTACTTGGGTGTTTGGATATAAAAGAGTCAAACTGATAAAGGTGGTCAGGAAAGTAAACGTCATCACTATCAAGAAAGCATATGTATGAACCACGTGCTGCCAAAATTCCTTTGTTTCTCGCCGAGCTGACTCCATTATGTGAAGAAGAGATGAGAGAGATGCGTTCGTCAACGAAAGAATCTACTATGTCCCGTGTGTCGTCAGTTGAGCCATCATCGACAATGATCAGTTCCCAGTCCTGATGCCTCTGAATAAGAACCGATTCTATGGCTGTCCCAATATATTCAGCACGGTTGAATGTGGGAAGTATTATGGAGAATGTTGGATTTGACAAAACGTCTTATTTCAATCAGTTTGCTTTTTTGGGCAGGACTGATCTAATGCTCCTAGTATTACCGCAAAATAACGATTTTACCAAGTTCCTTTTCGAACAGGGATTCAACTCCTGTCTCGAATTTGTCGAACTGTTCACCTTGGACATCCTTGGCAATTACTCTGAATAGATAAATGCCGTTGGCAAGTTTGTCGCCATAATCGTCAGTACCATCCCAGGTATAATCTGTCATGTGTGTGCCTACTTTCAACGATCCCAGTTCTTCTTTTGAGATTTCTCTTACGACACTACCACCAACCGTCATAATTTGGATTTTGAAAATATGAGGTATTTCACCAGTCAACGTGTATAGGAATCGTGTACTATTCTGAAATGGATTAGGGTAGGGAAGTACATTTGACACACTCGTCGCCGTAATAACCTTGAACTGAATACGCAGATTGATTTTACCTGCCTGATTGTCAGATGCATCTTTCCCTTGAAGGATCAAAGTGTACAAGCCATCTTCCTCAAATTGTCTCCGGATTTCTAACGCCGCCTGATTGTTAGGTTCACTTGCAGGGATGAAACTTAGCTGTGCATTTCCGGGCTCAAGTGTTTGCAGGCTGCCATCAGGATCTTGAAAGCGCACAGTAAATAAGGTGCTGTCCTGTATCAATACATTGCGATTTTCATCATCTAATTGTACACGGATCAATGGGATGGGACTGACAATATCTCCATTCATGATGCGAACACCATCAAAGGTAACGTCTAACACTGGATTGATTTGGTCGTCTTTCAGTACAAATCGCTTAATCAACAAGTTATTCGAGAAATCCGCTTCAGGTTGATCTTTTCCAGGGTTAACCTCTAGTAGTAGCAAATGCTCCCCGGCTACAAAGCTGTCGGTATCAAATGAATACTGTATTTCAATCTGTCCCTTTCCCGGAAGGGGAGCTTGCCTTTGAGAGAGAGAAATGGACTTATTTAGGGGATCAATTACGGTGTACTTGACCAATAAGCTATCCATGTCGAAAGACGTAATATTTTCAATAGCTGTTGAGATGGAAATTGTCCTCCCAACAGCGCTTGTATCTTGATCAAAAAGAAAGAGCGCGTTTGGATTGATGGCTGCATCTGGCAAACCATCAAAAAGAACCTTCCACCGGTTGAGATCTGGAGAGGAGCGATCGGCATCGTCTTTGGAAGATAATTCCAGCTGTATGAATGGATATTGTTGCGCATCTACAGATGAGAGATCAATCTTTCCAATTTGTTCTAAACTCGAAAGCACAGTTCCATTGTTCTGATTCTGATCTAAGCCAACTACCTCGACGGAAAAGAAATCGTCTACATTGTTTGAGGAGTATTCAAAGTCCCATTGGAATTCTGTCCACCGATGGGAGGGCCCAACTACTGTGGATTGTAATGCGCCTTCTGTACCCAGGTATTGCGCTAGTCCCGTATTTAGAATGGATGCATCTCTGGACAAAGCTATGTCCTCATCTAGGGGTCCGATATTTTGCTCATAAAAAAAGTTGTAGGGAACAGTACCTAATGTCTCAAGCTGGCGAACGCTCAAAGCGCCTTGATTCTCTAACGCCTGAAAAATGTTAGTGCCAAGTGAAACAGAATCCATAGCCCAATCTTCAACATGTAGAGAAGCATCCTGCGTACGGATATGGGTGAAGAGGAAAACAAAATGTCCGTCCGGAATTCCTTCCATCAAAAACTGTATTAAACCTGCCCGCGATTCAGGCTTGGACATATCGAAAGCCCACAAATCTGAATTTCTGGGAATTGAAGCACTGTTATACAAGCCACCGGAATTCACTAACCAGCTTTGATTTATCGGATTTACGACGATCATACTAATAGCTGCATCTAAAGGTGATGCGATGGGTGAAGCAAATTCTTGTCCATCATAGAAGAACCGCACAACACGATCGTCAGTTTCGATCACGTTAAATATCCGAATCTCATTGAATTTTTTGCTAAAGGATAACTTTCGATCACCATCCAGTGCCAATCCATCAAATCTATCTTTACCAAATTGGAAGAAATGACTCTGACACCACCCTTGTGGACTATCCTTGATGTAGATGAGAGATGAATTCTGCCAGATAAAAACAGGTCGAAATGTATTGGTGTCTGGGGTTACTCGCCAGTAGTAAACGGTACTATCGATAAGCGACTGACCAGGCTGCCACTTGATCAAGCCACCTAACTGATTGATTCTTGTCGTTTCCAGGATAGGACTATCAAACTGTTCGGTTGTATCCATTTCCAACAAGTAATCTTGTATCTCAGCAAGCGGATTGGATGTGCCAGCTATAAGTTCGATCCGATCTGTAGGAACTATCGAGAATTCAGGGGGATAAAGGGGAGCAACGCTGTTGTCCACAATTGGGATCGTCACACCTCGGATTCCTGATGGATCCATCAGACTGTTATTATTATAAGCCTGGGGATCAGGAGATTCTTCCAACACCCGATCTGGATTGATCTCTACATAGAGTGTGTTGATACCCCGCAAGTTGTTTTCACTTTTCAACGGCAGATACACCTTCACTGAATCAACCACTGCCGGAGTAGGTAACTTCGTCCTGAGGAGCAGAATCTCGGTACCCTCCGGCAGACGATGGGTAAACTGGACCTCAATGGAGTCATCCGATGCAATCCCAAGGTTGTACAGATCAAACACAAATTCAAAACTATCTTGATTTGTGTTGATCAAAGTGGGACGAAATGAAGCTGAATTAAAATCAATGGTGTAATCTGGACCAACTGCCCGACTCATGCGGAAAGCAGGATCACCATGAAGAACTAATTGCTGCATGAGTGTTTTCACACCGATGCTATTATTAGAATCAAATCGACGTATTACCTCTTGATTTACTTTTCCCACACTTTCGTTCAAGAGTAAAGAACTGACCAGGTCGTACCACTCCCGACCAAACACATCCAAAGCAGATAGGAACCCAAGACCCGATGTAGCCATGTATATCGAAGCACCTTTATCCTCGGCGAGGATGTTGGATTCCCCCAAGCTAAATTGTGGAATGAAGATATTACCTGTGTGGCAGCCCAACGATATCATCACAGGGTACCGTTCCTTGTTGTCCAAAAATTGTGGATCCTCGAATCCATTGAATTGCGTAGAGAAAATCGATCCGTGCCCAAAATAGGTCTTGAGGATCAACCCATCATTGATCAACTTAATTACAGTTTGATCATTATTGAAATCGATCACGTCCTGGGATTGGATGCTCCAGGTTGACACATCAGCTCCCAACGGATTGTTACTGATTATATCTTTCATCTGATCGAGTTTGCGCAAGAGTAGTTGGATCTCGTTACCACCCACGCCACCACCCAAATGCAAGACCTTTTTCATCCAGGCTCGCCCCGCAATCGTTTGCGGTGCATTGACGATCTGCTCCTCCATTTTCTTCACCTTGTCGAGGTAGATCTGAATATGTTGGGCATTTCTCGCTGCAACCCTACCTACCGGAAGTAAAGGCACACTGCTTTGAAATCGACTCACCAGGATATTATCGGAACCTGGAAGTCCATAAACCGGGAGGAACTCATATGGCTCTTCATGGAATCGGGCTTCTCGTTGTTCCAAGCCCTTGCCAAGTAAGAATATGTACGGAGTAGTCGACCACTGACCAACAATGTAATTCACAAAGTTCTTTATGCTCAATGGATGCATCTCCACTCCATAGGCGAACTGATCCACTAACTGCTGAATTTCGATCAATTGAACCCTGAATCCTCCACCTGTCGCTGATTCTCGGTAACTACCGTATTCGGCTACCCAGTTCGTGCCCTGTCCATCATTGTAAAGAGCCTGATTGGATATAATTACAAACGTTGCATCTGACTGATCAAGGGGTTCCCAACTGACTGGCTCGATGTCCGAAATTGCCATAGAGGATGTGGGGTCAACCAGGTAAAGTAGTCGGTTTACGGGTCCGGGTGGTATGTGAATCTTGATTACATTTCCCTCCACAGTACCTTGCATCCTGTATCCTGCAGACAAATCGTATAGTATGGGTTCTCCGCTACTAAATCCGGTCAATTCAAGATAAGCGCCGTCTCTTGCGTCAGAGATCTCTAGTCGTGCCTCTCTGGTCCCATCAAATTCGAAGGACCTGCCATAGGTCAAAGAAATTTGACCAATGTTAATTCGATCAGCCCCACCGGAGGTGGTGAAGGTGATATTGCTAGTGGACTCTAAATCCGATGTGGAAAGGCTGACCACACTATCTATCAATGGTGCACCATCAAAAACGTGCCGGGCTGTATTAGTTCCGTTCCATTTGATATCTACTTCGTGTGGTTGTGCATTGCCGCTAAATCGATAGGACATGGTGGGTAACGGACCGGTGGTAGCCACATGCGCGGTGGGCATATCGAATGAATGCATGGTATTCTCTGCGGTTGCAAAACCCTCCGCCTCCAAATAGTGGGAGAACCGAACCCCTTGCGAATTCAGTACCGGTTTGAATAGTACATCTTGCTGAATTAATTTTTCTGTGTGCAAGTACCAGGTGCGAGCAGGCGGCGGTGATGTGAGATCATTTTCTTCCAGCCGGTACCTCAGACCGTTCCCATCGTCCCAGGTCAAGAAATAGACAGAAGTATCTGTCAGGAAGCTGAGGTCGGGATTAAGCATCTCATTATCGGGGTCAAGAAACAGGTAGCGGTCCAGTTCAGTCCGCTGACACCTTCCAAAGAACTCCAGAAAGTCGCCTTCTTGCAAAACACCTTCATTGCTAGACCATAGTAATTGTTCCTGTCCCATCCAATACAGGCGGTAACTGCCTGCATCAATTTGATCTACAGGTATACCTGCGCTCACCAATGCCGACCTCCCGATCTGATATCCGCCGTCCGTGGCAATTTTAAACTTGAAATACGACTGCTCGTAGTCAATCCACTCATTGCCCAGCAACGTGTCATTTCCCACCTGCATCTGACTGAATAAGCAAAACGATGCCAGAAAGCAAGGAAAGGTCAAGATGTATCTTAGAATGTTCAATATCAATGTCTTAGGCAAGGGTCAAAATTACTCTATTCGAAAGAAATCTGCCACAAAATAGACGACGATTACCTTTTATCTGTGCGAAGTTGGCGAAAATAAGCACTCAGATTTCGATTTAGGTCAGTAGTGATTAGGATTTTGATCTGGAGCTCTGACATGTTAGCAATTCAATCTATCTTTACGATCCATAAAATTAACTTCCATAATGGATTTATCTAATATAAAAAGCAAGGTGAAGCGTTATCAATCTATGATTAAGAATACGGCCGACTACAGACAAAGTTGGATTGATAGTCTGAGGAAAATGATCATGGACCAATTGGCTGAGATCGTAGAGGACACAGGTATGAGTGCTTCAGTAGATGCTAAGTCAGAATGGAATAATTTGGAGGCCATTGCACTGAATCTGGGTCAACAGAACAGTGGGATCTCTGAAGAGGTGGGAGATGCTCAACGGCATTTAATTAAGTCCAATGGTATGTTGATATATCAACAGTTATTCAACGGCAAAGTGATGGTTTCAATTATGTATCCCTTTATTGAAGGATTGGCAAAGCCTAAGCCTCCGAAACAAATCGAAATTCTCAGGCCGGAGGAACTAAAACTCCCATTTATTTTAAGACACGTAGAGGAATTTCTGAAGGAAATCATTGCCTGGGAGGACTATGACGATGATGTACCTCAACAGATTGGATTTAGTATGGGATTTGACGCGGCCAATGCAGCCAATTTGGAAGAGGTAACAAAATCCTAAATCTGCAAAACATGTGGTATTATAATATCCTTTTTTTCGGTGCGTGTATTGGGCTATTTGCCTGTTCTCAAACTGGCGCAAATGGAGCAAAAGACAGCATATTTGAGGTTACAGTGTCGATAGATTCAGATGACAGTGTATCGGGCTTTTTGGCGCCCGTTGATTTGCTTGCGCTCGACCAATCATATACAATTCTTCATGGAGAGAAAGAACTGCCTTTCCAACTCGATGACCGGAATAACAATCAAATACCGGATAAACTATACGCGATGGTGGACTTGCCTGTAGGAGGTCTAAAGACATTAAAGGCCATTGCTGGTGAGCCTACAGCAACAACTCCTGGCTTGCAGGTGATCCATACAAATATTGGTGGCGAATCTGTGGATGTGTTGTCCTTACCATCGAGCGAAAAAATGCACCTGGATGGTATTGTGATGGAGAATGAATGGCTGGGCTATCGTTTACTGCTGTATCCGCCTTATAATTATGATATCATCGGCAAGGTCACGGCTGAACTTGTGCTTGACACGGTTGCAGGGGATATCCAAGAATTGAGAAAGTGGGGTGGGGATATCCTCAATGAGGGAATGTCTTTGGGTATTGGCAGTCCAGCGATTTACGATTTCGATAAGATAGTTCCATTTGATGTATTTGATTCAAGAGAGATTACGATTAGATCTGCCGGACCATTGTACGCAGAGATTTACCAAGTGATCAAGGGCGTACCCATTCGCGGTGAGAAGATTGATGTAGGTATAACCTGGTCCATGCAGGCAAATAAACACTGGTCGGAGGTCGAGATCGAATTGTTAACGAGAACCAACTTAACCCTTCAGTTCGCCTTTGGGCTTCCTCGACATGAAGAAGCTGATGCCTTTATTCAGGGTAAAAAAGCTACAACCCAGTTCGCATACACCTATGGACTTCAGTCAGGACAAGGCGATCAATTGGGTATGGCTATTTTGGTTTCCGACACGTATGATCTTGATCTCTATCGCGATGACCCCCATAATCATTTCTTTATGATGGAGCCGGTTGACAACAAGGTACGTTATCGTTTCCTAGCTGCTTGGGTGACTGGTCGGTTGACCATCTTTGACGAAGTTGATTTTGTTCAGCTTGTACGGAAATATGCTCAGGAATTCAGTGTACAGCCCAATGTGTCAGTAAAATATTCAAGCGAATAACTTACAGGTTCTATATTTCACCAAGAGAATCTGAATAGTTATTATCATATCAACAAAATTCGGCAATCACCTGTACATGAGATCCATGCTAAAGTTTCAAGATTGACCAGCTTCGAGTACGGATTGTAAGGCTATCTTTGCAACATGAGTAAAACCGCACTTTTGACAGGGGTCACTGGTCAGGACGGAGCCTATCTATCCGAGTTTCTACTCAAGAAAGGATATATCGTCCATGGTATAAAAAGAAGATCATCTCTGTTCAACACTGACCGGATCAATCATTTGTATGAAGATCCGCATATCGATAATCGTCACTTCATTCTGCACTATGGAGATCTGACGGATGCTACCAATCTAATTCGCATCATTCAAGATGTTCGACCTGATGAGATCTATAACCTGGGTGCTCAATCACATGTCAAGGTGAGCTTTGAAACACCGGAGTATACAGCCAATTCAGATGCATTGGGAGCCTTGCGTATATTAGAAGCAATCCGACTCTTAGGATTGGGAGAGAAAACAAGATTTTACCAAGCGTCGACCTCTGAACTTTACGGCTTGGTTCAGGAAGTTCCGCAAACTGAGAATACCCCATTCTACCCAAGATCTCCGTATGGCGTGGCTAAGTTGTACGCCTACTGGATCACTGTAAACTACCGGGAAGCATACAACCTGTATGCCTGTAATGGAATTCTTTTCAACCATGAAAGTCCCATGCGGGGAGAAACTTTTGTAACGCGTAAAATTACCCGTGCAGTTGCCAGAATTGCGCTGGGTCTTCAAGAGAAGCTCTATATCGGAAATCTTGAAGCGAAACGAGATTGGGGCCACGCCCAGGACTATGTCGAAGCAATGTGGCTGATGTTGCAACAAGGCCAGCCTGAAGATTATGTAATTGCCACTGGGAAAACCACTTCTGTCAAAGAATTCATTGAGAAGGCGTTTGAACAGATTGGGGTGAAAATATCTTTTCAGGGCTCAGGCGTTCAGGAAGTGGGTGTTGTTGAGTCAACTACTGCTGAAGAGGTCAAATTGGCTCCGGGAAGAGAAATCATTGCGGTAGATCCTAATTACTTTCGACCAACGGAAGTTGATATGTTGATTGGCGATGCATCCAAAGCCAGGAAGCAACTCGGATGGGAACCTAAATATTCAGTGGACACCCTAATTGAGGAAATGGTGCAGAATGACCTGGAGTTGTTTCGAAAGGAGAAACATTTGAAAGATGCCGGATTCTCTGTCACAAATGCCTCCGAGTAGTGGATACGGGGAGTAAAATCTACGTAGCCGGGCATTCTGGTATGGTAGGTTCGGCGATCACGAGAGTGCTAGAGAAGGCTGGTTATCACAATTTGATACTTCGGAGGTCGTCAGATTTGGATCTGAGAAATCAATCGGCGGTCACTCTTTTTATGGAGACTGAAAGACCTGAGTACATCTTTCTGGCGGCAGCGAAAGTCGGCGGGATCCTTGCCAACAACAAATACCGGGCAGACTTTCTCTATGACAATCTAATGATTGAGGCAAATGTGATCCACACGGCATTCAAGACATCCGTCAAAAAACTCCTGTTCCTGGGTTCTTCTTGTATCTATCCCAAACTAGCTGCACAACCACTAAAAGAAGATGCCTTGCTGACGGGACTGCTGGAGCCCACGAATGAACCGTATGCTATAGCAAAAATTGCTGGTATTAAGCTATGCGACGCTTACCGAGCACAGCATGGATGCAATTTCATTTCTGCAATGCCTACGAATCTGTATGGTCCAAATGACAATTATGATCTGCAGACTTCACACGTGTTACCTGCTTTACTTAGGAAATTTCATGAGGCCAAGAAGAACCATGAGTCAAAGGTAGTATTGTGGGGTAGCGGCACGCCCAGGCGCGAATTCATGCATGTTGATGATGTAGCAGATGCTTGCATGTTTCTCATGCGGGAGCATGATAGTGAAGGCTTTTTAAATGTTGGAACGGGAAAGGACATCACCATCCGGGATCTGGCGCTGATGATAAAGGGTATTGTAGGATATGCTGGTCAGATTGTTCAGGACATCAATAAGCCGGACGGCACACCCCGTAAACTAATGAATGTAGACAGACTAGCCCATCTGGGATGGAAAGCCAAGATCGATTTAGAGCATGGCCTTCGACTTGTTTACGAGGAGTGCAAAGACGAAGACTGGTATTAGATTGATCTATCCGTCGTATTCGGTTGAAGGACAGGCCAACCAGGTCCAATCATTTCTCGTTGGCGTCAACGGTTTCCAAGATAGCGTTGACACGTAAATATTGAAAAAGTGAATTCTCGACCTGACCTCTAGCCAAACGAGAATCATAATCATAATGCTATCTTATACTCATGGTTAGTTCATCTTTCACTGCAGACGGTACATCTTCTTGGTCACTCATAATATTCGCCTGCGCTGCTACCAGGTGTGCGATTGGCACACGGTACGATGAACAGCTAACATAATCCAATCCTTTCTTGTGAAAGAAATGTATGGAATCAGGATCACCACCGTGTTCACCACAAACCCCCACCTTGAGCTTTGGGTTCTTGGCTTTACCGCGTGCAGCACCTATTTCCACCAATTCTCCTACGCCATATGGGTCAATGGTCTGAAAAGGGTCGACTTTTAGAATGCCTTTGGACAGATATACAGGTAGGAATTTACCCACGTCATCTCTAGAATAACCAAAAGTCATTTGTGTCAGGTCATTGGTGCCGAAGGAAAAGAAATCAACGAAGTCGGCGAAATAATCTGCAACCAATGCCGCTCTTGGAATTTCTATCATCGTCCCAATTTTGTATGGGATGGTAGCACCTCTTTCGGCAAAAACTTTTTCCGCAGTATCTCTGATAATATTTACTTGCATCTTCAATTCCCGGCTGATACCTGCCAATGGTACCATGATTTCCGGGTAGACCGTTTTTCCTTCCTTTTGCAAGTCCAGGGCAGCTTCCAATATGGCTCTTGTCTGCATGATTGAAATCTCTGGATAGGTATTTGCCAGTCGGCATCCCCGATGGCCAAGCATTGGATTCATTTCGTGAAGGGCTTCCACCTTGGATAGCACTTCTTCGTATGTTATCCCCATCTCGTTGGCCAAGGCACGTTCACTTTCTTCGTCTTGAGGGAGGAATTCGTGTAGAGGTGGATCTAGAAGTCGGATGGTGACAGGCAAACCTTCCATCATTGATAGAATGTCATGAAAGTCAGTTCTCTGAATAGGCAGGAGTTTGTCCAGTGCTTTGATTCTGCCTTCTGTTGAATGAGCGAGAATCATTTCCCGTACAGCGGTGATCCGTTCTTCCTTGAAAAACATATGCTCTGTGCGACATAATCCGATGCCGTCTGCCGCAAAATTTCGTGCTATTTTCGCGTCTTCGGGTGTATCTGCATTCGCCCTTACTGCCAATCGAGCCTTCGATTTACAGAGTTGTAGCAGTTGGCCCAAATGACCTCCTACGCTGGCTGTTTTGGTCTGCACTTTACCATCATAAATATTGCCTGTTGATCCGTCCAAGGATATCCATGATCCTTCTTGCATTACAATATCCCCGATCATCAATTGGCGCTTCTGATAATCAACATGGAGAGTGCCGGCACCAGATACACAGCATTTGCCCATGCCCCTAGCGACCACAGCAGCATGTGAAGTAATCCCTCCACGACTTGTTAGAATCCCTCTGGCCGAATGCATGCCCTGAATGTCTTCTGGAGATGTTTCGATCCTCACCAGAATCACATCTTTTCCGTCTTTTGCCCATTCTTCTGCATCTTCCGCAAAGAAGACGATTTGTCCTGTGCAGGCCCCTGGTGAAGCAGGTAGGCCTTTTGCCAAGACCGACTTTTTCGCTAATTCCGTTGCATCGAAGACAGGATGTAATAATTCGTCCAGTTTTTTAGGTTCAACCCGCAGGATGGCATTATTTTGATCTATCAGCCCTTCATCGAGCATCTCCATAGCAATTCGCACCATTGCCTGCCCCGTCCTTTTACCAGATCGAGTTTGAAGTATCCAAAGTTTTTGATCTTCAATTGTAAATTCCAGGTCTTGCATATCTTCATAGTGTTCTTCCAATTTTAATTGGGCACTATGTAGCTGTTGGTATAGATCGGGCATAACTTCTTCAAGCGAAGGATAGCTCTTGACCCTGTCATCCTCCTGGACACCCGAAAGCTTAGCCCATTGCAAAGATCCTTTTTTAGTCACTTGTAAAGGCGTTCGAATCCCAGCTACGACATCCTCACCTTGAGCATTGATCAGATACTCCCCAGTTAAGTCTTTTTCTCCCGTAGAAGGATCTCGGGTAAACGCTACACCGGTGGCAGAACTATCCCCAGTATTTCCAAAAACCATCGCTTGTACATTCACAGCTGTTCCCCAATCGGATGGGATTTGATTTATTTTTCGGTATTGAATGGCTCGCCTACCCATCCAACTATCGAACACGGCCACAATGGCATGATCCAATTGCTCCCGAGGAACCTTGGGCACTGACTTTCCGAGTCGTTCCAGAATGATTTGCTGGTAGGCATTGCTTAATTCCTGCAGATCTTTGGCGTTGAGGTCAGTGTCGCGAAGTACTTTCTTTTCGGACTTAAGTTTTTGCATTACTTCTTCAAACGGATCGATGTCCGTGGGGAGATGTGGTTTCAACCCCATGACTACATCTCCGTACATATGCAACAGTCGCCGATATGAGTCCCAGGCCATCCGCTCCCTGCCCGGTTGAATACTCAGGCCACCTACAATTTGATCATTGAGTCCCAAATTCAATACGGTGTCCATCATCCCAGGCATAGAGACTCTTGCCCCGGAGCGCACTGACAGGAGCAGTGGATTCACCGGATCACCATATTTTCTACCCGTGATCTCTTCCAGGAATTGGATACCTTCTTTGACCTGATCTCGTACCAGTTGCAACACTTGATCTTTACCCTTAGTGAAATAGTGGGTACAAGCCTCGGTAGTGATGGTAAATCCTGGAGGTACCGGCAGACCAATACTGCACATCTCTGCAAGGTTGGCACCTTTGCCACCTAGCAATTCTTTCATTGTAGCATTTCCTTCAGCAGATCCGGAACCGAACGTATATACATATTTTAATTTGCCCATAATTTGGCGATTTTTTTATTTAATAATATTATCAGGATTATATCCTTCCAATGTTCTAATGTAGTTAGCTCGTTCAAATAGTGTGGGGTCAGTACTATCCCGTTGACTCATCTTTCCTCTCCATTGATCTAATGTTTCGAAGTCTCTGGTATGCATCCAAGATCTCAGTTCGTCCAGGATATGTTGCATATATGGAATACCATGTTTTAGAAGGGCCGAAGCCATCATCACACAATCTGCCCCCGCCAAGATATATTTAATGACTTCTGTTGATCCATGGACACCGGTAACCGCTGCCAGAGAAGATCGGAGGCGGCCATAGAGTACGGCTGTCCAGAGGAGAGGAAGCCTGATTTCCGATGGGCTGCTGAGATGTAAGGAGTGCACCAATTTAAGAGATTCAATGTCGAAATCCGGCTCGTAGAACCGGTTGAAAAAGACTAAACCATCAGCCCCAGCATCACTCAATTGTTTAGCCATGTGAGCGAATGAACTAAAATAAGGATTGAGTTTCAATGCAACAGGGATGGTAATGTTCTCTTTCACCATTTGGAGGATATCAACATATCGTTGCTCTACTTCGACGCCGGACATCTGATCTGTAGCCGGGATGTAATAGATATTCAATTCTACTGCACTGGCGCCAGCTTCTTCCATTCGTTGGGCATAGTCTACCCAGCCAGTTTTGCTGATACCGTTTAAACTGGCAATGATGGGAATGCTGACCGACTGGGCTGCCATCCGAAGCGTATTGAGGTATTGCTCAATTCCCAGATGGAATTCATCTTCATCGGGAAAATAACTGAGGGCTTCTGGCGAGCTATGAATACCTTGTCGATAGATGTCTGCATAGGCAGCATTATCACGTAGAATTTGTTCTTCAAAAAGCGAAAACAATACCACTGCGCCTGCTCCCGCCTTCTCCATTGCCCTAATGTTTTCTATATCTTCTGAAAGAGGACAGGCTGAAACAACTATCGGGCTTTCCAGTTTTAAGCCCATGTAATTTGTGCGGAGATCCATATTTACTCTTTTGTATAGATGCGTTGCATTCCGAAAAGTCGTTCCCTTAATAAAAACATCAGTTCATTGTAGTTCTCTACGTTCGTATCGGTTAAGATCTGATAACTCTTTTTCATGAAACGCGTACCTTCTTCTCTTTGTGGGTTCCCTCATAGCTGGGTAGTGTTTGCTCTCGGGGCTCGTGGACCATTTCAATCGCATGACAGGGACACTGTTCGAAACACACGGCACATCCAGAGCAGAGATTATAATCCACTCGATATCGCTTCCCGGGTCCCAATTTAGTGATGGCATTATCCGGACAAGCTTCGTAGCATATATCGCATTCAAAACAGTTTCCGCATGAAAGACAGCGAGAAGCTTCGTAGATAGCGGTACTTTCGGACAATCCTTCTTTGATCTCTGAAAAATTGAAGATTCTATATCCGATGCCAAGTTTCTTCTCTTTTTTAGAAAGACCTTCAGTGCCGGCTAAAACCTGCAATCTTTCGTATCCCGCGGTTGGATTTTTCTTGGATTTTCCAAGTTTTGTTTGATTTAGATAGGCATTGATATATATCGCCGCTCTTTTTCCATGCCCCACAGCTATCGTCACCGACTTTTGATCTGGTACCATATCACCTCCTGCAAAGATTCCATCATGACCTGTCATCATGGTTGAATCTACCACAACGGTTCCATCAGGCTTAAATTGCAGACCATCTATCTTTCTCAGAAATTCAGAATCTGCATTTTGGCCAAGAGCAAGAATCAAAGAATCAGCTTCCAGCGTCTCAAATTTTCCCGTGGGCTGAGGTTTACCCTCACTATCAATTTCCATGACCTCTACAGTATACGTTGACTTCTCAATGGACTTAATTGTACGCAACCAATTTATTTTCACGCCTTCAGCCATAGCCTCATCTGCCTCGAAATCATAAGCAGGCATGTGTTCCTTATCTCTTCGGTATATGATCAAAGGCTCATATCCCAACCGGCGTACCGACCGCGCAGTATCCATTGCTGTATTGCCTCCACCATATATGGCAACCCGCCGGCCTAGTTTTGGTTTTTCCCCGTCCTCTAGACTCTTCAAGAATGAAATCGCGTCAAGGATCTTACCAGCTTCCCTTTGAGGAATATCTACCTTCTTGCTGATATGAGCACCTATGGCGATGAAAACCGCGTCGAAGGATCCATCTTTTTTCTCTTTTAGTACATCTACTACTTTTCTATTGAAGTAGAAGTGAACACCCAATTCTTTGATCAGCTCAATCTCCTTTTCAAGAACTGATCTGGGAAGCCGATATGCTGGTATCCCAAAATGCATCATTCCCCCTGCGACAGGACCGGCTTCGTAGATGTGCACCTCATGACCTAAACGGCACAGATGATAAGCCGCCGACAAACCACTTGGTCCTGCTCCGACGATTAAGATCTTCTTTGTGCTGGTGTTACTAGGTCTAGTATGCGTCCATCCCATCTTAAGTGCTAGATCTCCGAGGAACCTTTCGACGGAATGTATGCTCACGGTTTCATCGATGTATGTTCGATTACAACTGTTTTCACAGGGATGATAGCAGGTTCGCCCGTGAATGGCAGGCATGGGATTGTCCTTTGTCAAGACCCGCCAGGCTTTTTCGTATGCTCCATTTTGGACTAGACCCAGCCAAGATTGAATATTTTCTCCGGCTGGGCAAGCGGCGTTGCATGGCGGTAGATGATCTACATAAATTGGTTTCATTTTCCTCTGACCTCCAGCATCATCATAGGGCGCCTGTAAATTGGTCGTTTTTGTAAGGTCAGACATGCTTTATTGTTATTGCTCACCAGCCACGAGGAAAGCGAGGATCGAAAGGCCAAGATAATCAGGCATGATGCAAGCCAAAATGAAAGTAGTCAACACGGTTTATGATCTGCGTCATGGAGTAAATCGTATATACAGACATGCGATTTTGTACTTTCATGTACATTAATTGCTGCAATTTGAATCCAATGGATCTATTTGAGCCATCTGTCTACAATCGTCGCAGAGAAACCTTAATGCATGCTTTGCCAGACTCCTTCATTTTACTGTTGGGTAATGACTACACGCCCAAAAATTACACAGATAACACTTTCCATTTTCGACAAGACAGCTCCTTTCTCTTTTATGGTGGGCATGCCTTGGCCAGTATGGCTATGATCATTGACTCGGCAAGTGGGCGCTCAGAACTTTTTGGTCAAGAATTATCAATTGATGATATCGTTTGGACGGGAGATCAGCCAACCCTGATCCAGTTAGGTGAACGAATTGGAGTCGACGCCGTGCGCCCTATATCAGAGTTAATGTCAGTCTTGAATACAGCCCAGAATAGTGAAAGAAGGATTCATTATTTACCAGTATATCAAGGATCTGGAAAGATCAAGTTAAGTGAGTGGTTGGGATGCTCGATAAAGGAAATGCAAGCTGGTGTTTCGGAAGAATTGACCAGAGCGGTCGTTGATCAACGATCTGTCAAGGAGTTGGAAGAATTAAAGGAGATTGAGGACGCACTTGTGATATCGAAAGAGATGCACCTGGAAGTTATGTACGAGACCTGGAATACCAAGACAGAGGCGGATCTGGTTGGGTCTATAATGCAAATAGCTTGCAGTCATGGAGTTGATATAGCATACCCTCCTATCCTTACTGTAAATGGGCATATTCTTCATAATCATCACCATCACCACGACCTTCAAGACGGACAAATGGTGTTGGGTGATTTTGGGGCTGAATCGTCAAAATTCTACGCTTCAGACATCACAAGGACTGTTCCTGTTGCTGCGACATTCAGCGAAACGCAAAGGGAGATTTATTCGATCGTCCTTGATGCCTTGGAGACTGCGGCTTTAGGTCTGAAGCCCAATGTGCCTTTTCTGGAGGTTCATATGTCAGCTGCTAGGACCATTGCTCAAGGCTTAAAAGACCTGGGTTTAATGAGAGGTGACATAGAAGAAGCAATTGCGGAGGGTGCACATGCCTTGTTCTTTGTTCATGGTCTGGGGCACATGCTGGGACTGGATGTTCATGACATGGAAGGTTTGGGAGAGGCAAATGTGGGATACGGTGAGAATTATAAGAGAAGCAAACAGTTCGGTCTGAAATCATTGCGACTGGCTCGGGAACTAGAACCTGGCTTCGTTTTTACCATTGAACCGGGCATCTATTTTATTCCTGCTCTTATTGACCAATGGCAAGCCGAGAAGAAATGTGAAGCGTTTATCAATTATCAAAGGGTTGAAAAATACAGAGAATTCACGGGGATTCGCATAGAAGATAATTACGCCATCACGAAAGATGGTGCGAAGTTGTTGGGTCCCAACATTCCCAGGCAGTTGCATGAAATTGAGTTTCTGCGTGCATCACAGTTGGACCTTCAAGAGCGTATTCGAAAAGTCTAGTGCTTCCTATCAGCCAACTTAGTGACTTGAATCACAAACTACGACGGTAGCTTCTGCTAATTTCGATTTTCTATTATTTGATAAACCGAAGTAGCATGCTTGTGGATCAAACTACCATGTCTTGGAAGGATAGTCAGGAAGGACTTGAACTCCTGGAAAGTCTGGCTAAGCCATCAAACCTGACAGCATTGTCAAACATAATTGACCGTCTCGAAGCACTTGATCAAATGAGTGAGAAGTTGGTTAATAGTTCAAACCAGTTGCCCCAGTTGGTATCTATTGGTGTAGACACGGTAGATGACCTTTACCTGACTGCGGCTCAACATGGGATAGACTGGGAGCAGCGGTTCAAACTCATTCTCCCACTGCTAGAGCGATTGACTGAGCCCAAGCAAATAGCCAAGGTCGAAGCTATATTGGATCTGACAGATCAATTGCCAGGTCTCATCTCAATGGTAATTGATACCGTTGATGACGAAATGGACAAATCCACCAGTCAGGGTTTCGACCTTGCGAAGGTGGCTGAATTGACCTCTAATGCGGGTGGTGCCCTAATGGCTGCAGCCAGTGAGCCCAAGCCAGAAATCCATGGAATTTTCTCGCTGATTAGGAAATTGAATGATCCGGATCGCCGTAAGGCTTTGGGATTCCTGATGGCCTTTCTCAAAAATCTGGGTAAACGTTTATAAATCTATTACAATGAATCAGAAAGTTGTTATCGTCGGTGGAGGAACAGCAGGACTCAGTGTTGGAGCCATGCTATTGCAAGCTGCCGATCCACCTCAGGTTACCATTATCGAACCAAGCGATAAGCATTATTATCAACCGATTTGGACCCTGGTTGGGGCCGGAGTATTTGACAAAGAGTTTTCGGAGCGATCGGAAGCCGATTACATACCTGCAGGGGCCACCTGGATTCAGGAGTATGTCGAGACATTTGAGCCCGCTGACAATAGTCTGACCTTGCGCGATGGTCAAAGACTGGAGTACGATGTCTTGGTGGTAGCAGCCGGTATTCAAATTGATTGGGATAAAGTGCCAGGTTTGAAAGAATCAGTGGGTAAAGAGGGAACTGGTGTATGCAGTAACTACACCTATCAGACGGTAGAGAGTACATGGAATAATCTGAGGGAATTGAAGAAGGGAGTTGCCTTATTCACACATTCAGCTGGGTCCATTAAGTGCGGTGGTGCACCTATGAAAATAGCTTTTTTAGCTGCAGATTACTTGCAGAAACAAGGGCTATCAAATCAAGTGGAAGTCAAATATATTAAAGGTGGAAAGAAGATATTTGGCGTTGAAAAATATATTGAACCACTGAACAAAGTGGTAGATAGATATGGTATACAAGTAGATTATCAACGCAACTTGCTGCGCCTGCACCCCGAGAAGAAGGAAGCGGTTTTCTTCAACCTGGAAACTGAGGAGGAGTATATCGAGTCGTATGATATGATTCATGTAACCCCATATCAAAGTGCACCTGATTTTATTAAAAGCAGTCCGCTTGCGAACAATGAAGGCTGGGTGGAGGTTGATAAATTTACAACCCAGCATGCTAGATTTCAGAATGTGTTTTCACTGGGGGATTGCAGTAGTCTTCCGACATCTAAAACCGGAGCTGCTATTCGAAAACAGGCGCCAGTGACTGTCGCAAATGTGCAATCGTATTTGGCCGGAACAGGATCAGAGGCTTTGTACGACGGCTATACGTCCTGTCCTTTAGTGACTGGATTTGGCAAATTGATCCTAGCAGAATTTGACTATAATAACGAGCCTGTGGAGAGCTTCCCATTTGATCAGGCAAAGGAAAGATATAGTATGTATGCCCTCAAAGCTTATGCCTTACCACAGATGTATTGGAACGGCATGCTACAGGGTAGGAAATTCTAGTCAACTGCTATTGCAAGTTCCTGACTTTGATACTTCGGAAACTCAC
>Ga0224508_10001659_pt1 | contig 19705 bp, 12 predicted proteins | sample SF_Jan12_sed_USG_4_FD_170157 | JGI IMG/M metagenome (GOLD analysis project Ga0224508, IMG submission 170157) | Sediment microbial communities from San Francisco Bay, California, United States - SF_Jan12_sed_USGS_21 | ecosystem: Environmental > Aquatic > Marine > Sediment | place: USA... | reverse complement strand
AGGGGTCGCCACGGTAGAACGGCTCACCGATGTGCTCGGCCTGATCCTGTGGCAACCCCGGCCCGTAATCCCTGACGTTGAATACAAGATCGGTGTCGTCGGTGACAACCGACAGCTCGACAAGGCCATCTGATGGTTTCGAGTAACGCAATGCGTTACTCAGCAAATTCTTTAGCAGCAAGGTGACTCGTGCTTCATCCAGGTTGGCGGTAATCGCTTCAGCCGGCTGGTGGACTTTGATCCGGTTCTTCTCCCGGGAGAAAAAATCATCCAGAATTTCTGTAACAAGGTCACCCACAATAACGCCGGTACGTGACAGTCGTGCATGGCGACTGTTGAGCCGCTCGGCTTCGAGTAGCGCGGCAACGATTTTCTCCATCTCGATGATCTCTTCCTTGAGATCGCTTTTGATCTTGTCATCCTCGAGGAACTCGAGCGACAAACGCATGCGCGATAACGGTGTCCGCAACTCATGGCTGATGCCAAGCAACAACGCACGCTTTGCATCGAGCATATCCTCAACGTCGTCGGCCATTCGATTGATGTCGGTTGCCAGGTCGCCCAACTGGTCGCGCCGGATGCCGGTAATTCGATGCTCGAAATTGCCGTGACCAATTTGCGCCGCGCCCTCGCGAATCGCACGAATCGGTTTGAACAGCCAGCGCACAGCCATGTAACCAAGCAGCAGGGAGGCCAGCCCCATGCCTAGAATCAACGTAACGAGGTCTGGCCCGTCCGGCGTATCGGCGATTCTCGGCGTCGAGACGACGATGTCGTAGCCACCCTGGTGCATCTTGAGGAATTCGTGATTGTCCAGTTCTGCGAACTCGACGCCTTGCAGCTCATCAGCCCATGCATCCGGGTCGTTACTAAACCTCGGGCTCGGCGCGAATTCGAGCTGATCGAGCCGCGGGAACGCGGCATCCGATGCCCAGTCGACATCCGGCCCCAGTATTCTGATGTCGACGGGGACTCTTTCGGTAATCGCAATCGCGCGGTCGATGCGCGGCGGAATACCGATGTCTTCGCGGACATAATTGACGTGCAGCGACAGGTGTCCGCTGATCAGCCCGCGGATATCATCGCTATTGTAGACAATCTGAATGGCTTTGAAGGTACCGAAAACAAACAACCCGCCGAGCAGCAGGAAGATCGCCAGCAGGCGAAATGACAGGGATCCCGATAAGCGGCTAAGCATCAGTCGTCGGGATGCCGACAAACGAATAGCCGCGGCCCCAGACTGTTTGTATGAAACGCGCCGGTTTTACCGAGTCACCCAGCTTCTGTCGTAGGCGGCTAATCATGATGTCGACCGATCTCGTCAGGATCGCGGCATCGATACCGCGCAGCTCACTGAGTATGTCGTCACGCGATAATTTGCGGCCATGACGGCGCGCCAGTATCAAAAGCAGCTCGAATTCCATTGACGTCAGATCAACCGTTTTGTCGTCGACCGATACGGACCGCGCCTCTGTATCGATTGACAGACCGTCGAATTCGAGGTTGCCGACCGTCGGGCCGGCCTGTTCGGCTCGTCGCAGCGTCGCCTGGACTCGCGCCACGAGCTCGCGCGGCTCGAATGGTTTGCCAATATAGTCATCGGCGCCCAGCTCGAGTCCTGACACGCGATCGATGACGTCGCCGCGTGCGGTCAGCATGATAATAGGAATATTGCTGCTCTTACGTACTTCGCGGCAGATTTCGAAACCGTCTTTGCCGGGCAGCATGATATCCAGCAACAACAGGTCGGGTTCCTCACGACTCAGTTTCTTGAAGCCCTGTTCGGCATCGAACGCACACGTCAAGTTGATGCCGAAGCGTTTGAAATACGCCTGCAGAAGTTCGGAATGCTTCCGATCATCGTCGATAAGGAGAACCTTTGCCATGCTTTAATCATACCGCGTGTCGACGCTTGCGATCTGGACAATCGACGCGTGGATACATTTGGAAACATTTTGAAACGGCTTGGACACCCTTTGTGGCCGGCGCTCGGAGAGAATCCTCCGCATCATCTAATCCAGCCACGAAAAGGGGCTCCCTTATGAAGATTTTTAGCAAGATTTTGATCGTTTGCAGCGTGTTCGCGCTTGCGGCCTGTAGTTCTGACAACAACACTCGAGGCGGCGCTATTCCGGGCGCGGGGACCTTCACCATCCAGGTCCTGCATGCCTCCCCTGACGCTCCGCCGGTCAACGTTTTTGTCGATGGCGCTGAGGTTTTGAGCGGTGTCGACTATAAGCAAGCATCCAACTTCATCACGCTTGCGACCGGCACCTACGAGATTCGCGTCGATGGCATTCTGCCAGGCGGCAATGCGACGGTTATCGGCCCGGTCGATCTGACCTTCGCGCCTGATACGATCTACACGATCGCGGCGGTCAATAACGTTGCGACCATCGAGCCAGTCATCATCGAGCAGCCCCGTGAGGCCGTGTCGGCGGGCGCCGCACGACTTTTTGTTGTGCATGCCACGCCGGGTCCGATGGGCCCCGACTTTTCGCTGCCCGTTGACGTCTACGTGACGGTGCCAGGCGGCGCGCTGGATAACCCTGCAACGTTCGACTTCAGAGGGACAATTGGACCCCTGGAAGTGGCGGCCGGTGACTACCAGATTCGTGTCTACCTCGCAGGCAGCGTTGATCCTGCTGCACTCGTCTACGATTCGGGTACGCTTACGCTGAACGATGGCGACGACTACAGAATCGCGGCTGCACCCAATGTCAGCGGTGGACCAGGCGCCCTGACGCTGGTTGCTATGGGCGGCTCCGGCGCAGTGGACTTCCTTGACAACCGCACTCCCACAGCACTTCGCGTTGGGCATTTGTCTCCTGATACCGGCCCGGTCGACGTATTAGTCAACGACGGTTTGTATCTGGGCGGCGTTCCGTATCCGGCTGTTACCGGCTTTGACCCACTTCCGGCCGACACCTACAACGTGCAGGTCACGCCCGCAGGCATGCCTGGAACAGTCGCCATCGGTCCGGTCGATCTGACGCTCGAGGCCGGCACCTGGTATTCAGTACTTGCTGTCGACTTCTTCAACAACATTGGTGACGATCCGCTGATTCTGACAGATGATCCGCGACCGCTTGCGACCAGTGCCAAGGTACGCATCATTCATGCCTCCCCGACTGCGCAGGACGTCGACATCTATGTCGTGGGTCCCGAGGTGGTTGATGTGACCAACGAGACGCCGACCCTGACCGCTGTGCCGTTCCGGGCAAACACCGGCTACCTGGCACTGCCTGAAGGTGACTACAACGTGATTGTTACCCTCACCGGCTCGAAGGACCCTGCGATCGGGCCAGCGGGAATCTCGATTGCCAATGGGGGTGTCTACACCGCTATCGCTCGCGATCCCGAACCGGAATCAATGGAGTTTGGTCTGATCGTACTTGAGGATGTACTCGACGAAGACACCTGAGTCCTGTCCAACATTAAGACAACGCATTCCCCCGATGCGTTCATCCCTGAATCCCCGCCTCGGCGGGGATTTTTTTTTGCTGCGGGCCGCGGTGGTACGGTCGACGGCACATCCGTCAAAACGTGAAGTGTCGCGCTGCAACCAGTACTTGTCGAAAATGCTGCTCGCCTTCGAACAGATAAAACACATTTTTCAGTACCGCACACCGCGCAACGCTACGCGCATTCAGCGATGTCATGATCACTGCTGAGAAGTTTGTCGATCGGCTACACGCTGGATCGCGCGAACCCGCCACAGCAAGAACACCGCGGGAATTACGATCAGTGTGAGAATCGTTGCGCTGACCATGCCGCCAACCATCGGCGCCGCTATGCGACGCATGACTTCGGATCCCGTGCCACCACCAATCATGATCGGCAACAAACCGGCAATAATCGCAGCGACGGTCATCATGATCGGCCGCACGCGCAGCAACGCCCCGTTCAACACTGCCTGACGAACATCCCCCAACGACAACGTCCGAGCTTCGGCCGCAGCGTGGCCTTCTTGTTCGCGCATTGCCTGGTTCAGGTACACGAGCATTACGACGCCGATTTCCGTCGCGACGCCCGCCAATGCGATAAATCCGACGCCAACGGCGACGGACATGTCATAGCCAAGTAGCAACAGGAGCCAGAGGCCACCAATTAGCGCCATTGGCAAAGTGCCCATGATGATTGCCACCTCGGCCAATCGACGGAAACTCAAAAACAACAGCAACAAGATGATTGCGACTGTTATCGGGCCAACCACCGCCAGGCGCTCCTTGGCACGCACCATGTATTCGTACTGGCCCGACCACGTAAGCGAATAGCCTGTCGGAAGATCGACCGCCTCCGCGACGAGCTGCTGCGCCTCGGCAACGTACGAGCCGATATCACGGCCAGCTATATCGATGTAGGTCCACCCATTGAGGCGCGCATTCTCGCTCTTGATCACCGGAGGGCCATCGACCACTTTCACAACGGCGACGTCGGCCAGCGCGATTCGCGCGCCCTGAGGTGTGACGATAGGCAGTAGCTTGAGTTGTTCGACCGAATTGCGAACCCGTTGCGGATAGCGAACATTAACCGGATAGCGCTCCAGCCGTTCCACTGTCTGCGTAACGTTCATGCCGCCAACGGCCGAACGAACGATATCCTGCACGTCTTTGATGTTCAGGCCGAAGCGCGATGCCCGTTTGCGATCGATCTTCACATCGACATAGCGGCCACCCGCGACACGTTCGGAGTACACCGACGCGGTACCGGGCACATCTGCCATCACTCGTTCCAGGTCCTGGCCAATACTCTCGATCACTTCGAGATCGGGCCCGGCAACCTTGATGCCCAGGGGCGTCTTGATGCCTGTTGCCAGCATGTCGATCCGCGTCTTGATCGGCATGACCCAGACATTGGTCAGCCCGGTGTACTGCACGACGCGATCGAGTTCGGCGCGCAGCCCTTCAGCGGTCATACCGTCGCGCCACTCCTCTTGCGGCTTGAGCTGGATCACGGTCTCGATCATTGTCAGCGGCGCCGGATCCGTCGCAGTTTCGGCGCGGCCGATCTTGCCGAACACGCGTTTCACTTCAGGCACCGACGCGATCAATTTGTCCGTGTGCTGCAGAATTTCGCGCGCCTTATCGATCGAAATGCCGGGGTAGGTCGTGGGCATGTACATGATGTCGCCTTCATCGAGCGGCGGCATGAACTCCGAACCAAGGCGCGTCGCAGGCCACAGGCCAACGACAAGAACCACGGCCGCAAACATCAACGTCTGAGTCGGAAACCGGATTACGGCATTGATAACCGGCCGGTACATTGCGACCAGCATTCGATTGATCGGATTCCTTTGCTCCGGCATGACCGTACCGCGAATGAAATACCCCATGAGCACCGGCACCAGGGTAATGGACAGACCCGCGGCCGCGGCCATGGCATAGGTCTTGGTAAATGCCAGCGGCGCGAACAGCCGGCCCTCCTGGGCCTCGAGCGTAAACACAGGCAGGAAGCTCAGCGTAATGATCACGAGTGAGAAGAACAGTGGCCGGCCGACCTCGCTGGCCGCGTCGCCCATGATCCGCCAGCGATTTTCATCGGTCAGCGGTTCTCGCTCGATATGCTTGTGCACGTTCTCGATCATCACTATTGCCGCGTCGACCATTGCACCGATCGCGATCGCAATGCCGCCGAGTGACATGATGTTGGCGTTGATCCCCTGCCAGTTCATCACGATAAATGCGATGAGAATTCCGACCGGCAGACTCAGGATGACGACGATCGATGAACGCAGATGGAACAGGAATACGGCACAGACGAGCGCAACGACGACGAACTCCTCGATAAGCTTGCCCTGCAGTGTTTTGACGGCTCGCTCGATCAGGGTGGAACGGTCATAGGTCGTCACGATTTCCACGCCATCAGGCAGACTACGCTCGAGTTTCGCGAGGCGCCGTTTAACGGCCTTGATTGTTTCCGAGGCATTCTCGCCCCAACGCATCACAACGACGCCGCCGACTACCTCGCCCTCGCCATCCAGATCTGCAATACCACGCCGCATCTGAGGGCCTAGCCGAATTTCGGCCACATCGGAGAGCACCAGTGGCGTTCCCTGCTCATTCACGCCGAGCGGAATATCGGAAAGGTCTTCGATGTTCTGCAGATAGCCGCTCGCACGCACCATGTACTCGGCTTCGCCCATTTCGATGACCGAGCCACCGGTCTCCTGGTTGCCCTGCTGGATTGCAGTTTTCAGTTTGGCGAGTGGAATGCCGAACGCACGCAGCTTGTCCGGGTCCACCACGACCTGGTATTGCCGCACCATGCCTCCGATCGCTGCCACTTCGGCGACGCCGGGCACGGTTTGCAGTTCGTACTTGAGGAACCAGTCCTGGAGGCTGCGTAGCTGGGCGAGATCGTTTTGCCCGCTGCGATCGACAAGCGCGTACTCGAATACCCAGCCGACCCCGGTCGCGTCCGGACCCAGCGCGGACTTCGCACTGTCCGGCAGCTGACCGGAAACCTGACTAAGATACTCGAGCACTCGCGAGCGAGCCCAGTACAAATCCGTACCGTCCTCGAAAATGATGTACACAAATGAATCACCGAAGAACGAGTAGCCGCGCACGGTAACCGCCTTGGGTACTGACAGCATTGCAGTCGTCAACGGGTAAGTCACCTGATCTTCAACGACCTGAGGTGCCTGGCCGGGAAACGATGTCTTGATAATGACCTGCACGTCTGAAAGATCGGGCAGCGCATCGATCGGCGTCTGCCGCAACGAGTAGATGCCCCAGGCACTGACGAAGACGGTCAGGATCAGAACCAGCAACCGGTTCGTGATCGACCAGCGAATCAGGGCCGTAATCATTTTGAGAGCTCCGGCTTGTCCATTCGCGACAACGCAGATTCAATGTCGGATTCGGAGTCGATCAGGAACTGCCCGGACGTGACGATCAGGTCCCCTGCAGCGATGCCGCTACGAATTGCGACTCGATCACCGGACTCCAGGCCGATCTCGACAGGTTGCGCCCGGAAGCGGCCCTCGCCAAGCGACAGAACAACGCGATCAACGTCACCACCTCGAATCAGCGCTTCGCGTGGTACATGCACGACTGGCGACGTTTCAGCGCCCAGCAATGTCACACGCGCGAACATATTCGGTCGTAATACCTCGCCTTCATTGTCGAATCGAATTCGCACTTTCAGTGTGCGCGTGGTGGCATCGAGTTCCGGATAAACATAGTCAACCGTCCCCTGCCAGCGCCTGCCCGGCAGGTAATCCAGCTCAACGACGGCCCGCTGCCCCGGGGAAACCCACGCGGCTTGCCGTTCGAAGACTTCCGCAAGCACCCAAACGCGGTCGAGCCGTGCAACCGACATGATCTCCGTCGCCGGCGTGACGAAAATACCCTCACGAACGCCGAGGTGTGCAATCACACCGTCTGCCTCCGCATACACGCGGACTCGCTGGCTTGCCTTACGCTCTTTTTCCAGTCGAAGTATTTCACTCCCGGTAACGCCAAGCGCCGCAAGACGATCTTTCGATGCACTGCGTAACAGGGTATTGCTGCTGCGAAGCGCGGCCAGGTATTCCTGCTGCGCGTTGACCAGGGTTGGTGAGTACAACTCGAACAACAGCTGTCCCCGTTCGACCGGGTCACCGGTGGCTTTAGTTGCCAGCGTTTCGATCCAGCCATCGACGCGTGTATGCACGTGCTGCAATGTGTCCTCGTCATAGCCGATATAGCCGACTGTCTCTATGCGTCGCGACAACGGTCCTTTCTCAGCCATCGCCGTACGCACACCGAGGTTATTCACGACCGTAGGATCGATTCTCACCGTGCCTGGTACCGCATCGACCTCATCGGCGTACACGGGAACGAGGTCCATCCCCATTGGCGACTGACCCGGTTCATCGCGGCGGTAGTTTGGATCCATCGGCGCAATCCAATACAAAATGTCGCGCTCCTTTGTGTCGGTTCCACTGGGTTTCAGATCACCACCAGTGGATGACCACCGACCAACTGCGAGGCCGACTAACAACGCGGCAGCCAACGCCGCCATAACGATAATTTGTTTTCTCATCGGGGTAGCCCTCCGAGGTTGGCGAGCACGGCATAACTCTGGTCGCGCTCGATTTGTAGTCGGACGTGATCAAGACGGGTATTCAGGTCGTCGATGTAACCACGCATAACATCGGCGAAGTCGCCGGTCTCACTCTGATAGGCAAGCAGCGCCGCCCGAGCCTGGCTCTCGGACAAGCCGAGTATCTGCGATTCGTAAAGCTCGACCCGGCGGGTGAGATCCTGCCAGTGCGCATGCTCGGCATCGAGTCGGCTCATCAAACGGCGCAGCAATTCGCTTTTTTCATACTGCGCGGCGCTGCGTTCACTCAGGGCAGCGGCGAGCGAGCGGTCTTGTCGATTCTTTTTGAAAAACGGTAAATCCGTCGTCACCGACAGACTGACAAAGTCTGAGCGGGGCTCGCCGCCTGGCAAATTTCCCTCACGATAACCGTAACCGAGATCGACGGCCCAGCCCGGTTTCTTGCGCTCCTCTGCAAGTTCCACTCCGGCACTGCGTGCCGCCACTCTTGCATCGGCAGCGAGAACGGCAGGATGCGACTGGAGCTTTTCGTGCAGTGCTTCGATAGCGGGCACCCGCTCGACCGCCGGAAGTTTTGATGCGATCGGGCGATTTGCCTCCTGACCCAACCATTCGGACAGCACGGCCTTCGCCTGCATGTGGCGCCGGTTTATTTCGATCAGCCGATCATCGAGTCGACTCAGTTCGAGTTCGGCGCGCAGCACATCATGTTGCGTTTTGCGGCCTACCGAGTACAACGACCGCGTAACGGCAACGAGGTCGGCGAAAAACGGCCGCGACTCTGTAACGATCTTGCGCGCGTGCTGCCAGTAATAGACCTCCAACCAGGCATCCCGCACATTCGTAAGCACGTCGCGCGCCCGCGCCGCGGCGCTTTCGGTCAGCTCTCGTGACAGCGAACTGAACTGCTGTTTGCTGAATGCACGCGACTTGCCGGATGGAAAGCTCTGCCGGAAGCCCAGCTGTGCCTGCGTCATGCCCTCGGTTGAAAAACTCCCCGAGCTAATCGGATAATTCGCGAGGCCGACACGCATGGTCGGATCAGGCAGCTGGGCGGCTGCAACACTTTGCTCCTCGAGTGCAGCGGCATGCGCGAGCAAGGCTGCATGCCCCGGCTCCTGGCTGAGCGCAAGGTCTTCAGCTTCGGCCAGGGTAAGCGGTATGTTGTGCTGTGCCTGCACTGCCAGGGAACACAGCAAGGCCACAGCCGTAATAATTGAGGGCAATCGCCCACGAGAAAACACCATCGAACAATCTCCTGCGTCAGGAACCGGTCAAAAACGGTTTACAAACGAAGGGATCGCTATTTCAGATAGACGCAGTTAAGGACGTGTAGCGGCGGAGGTGCGCCCGTATGCGCGGAGGCATAGCGGGGTCGCAACGCGGCATTGCCTGGATTGTGAAATGATAGCGAAAGCTCGTGCGGGATGATCGCAACCAGCGTGGCAGCAGGCGCATCTTTGAGCTTGGCGGTGCCGCTGCGCCCGTCGTGACTCCAGTCCGCGTCGAGCATGCAATCCGCAACTGCATCGGCACACGGCATCTCACGCTCCATGTTGCCGTGCATGCCATCATGGTGTTGCATCTTCGCAGGCGGGCAGTCGGGGCAACCGGCAGCCGCCTCGAATGCCATGGCGCAGGGCTGCAGAGCCAGATTCAACCAGACTGCAACAAACAACCCCAGGGCGCGCCGGCCGATGGATTGCTGCTGGTGTCTGATTCTGGCGAGCTGACTCAAGTACTTGTCTCCATTACGATTTCGACGGTATCGCGCAATCGTAATCATCAGCCTATTGGCAACAGTACCTGTGCGTCAAGTGCACGGATCACGGGACTTCGGCCTCGATCGGCCATTTGTTGTTGATCGCAACCACCATGCGATGTGATTCGTCGACATCGATGACGGTATCGGCATGGTTCGGCATGTCATCAAGCATGTGCAGCGTCAGTCGCTCGAAATGCATGACGAAGCGGCGAATCGCCTCCGGACTCATCCCCACCGGTTCCTGACTGTCAACGGCCTCACGCAACTCTCGTTCCTGTAACTCCCGCCATTCGACCGCTTTGGCGAATGATGGAACGCGCAGCATGAGGAGTGCATCGAGTCGCTCGAACAGCAACGCGTATTCGTTTTTTAGCTGTTCATTGACGTACCTGCGCCAGACTCCACCGGCATCTTCTTCTGCTTCCAGCGCGTTAACAGGGTCGACCAGATCTTCGTCCGCTTGCGGGCGCGCACCAACGCACCAACCTTCGAACAGCACGACATCGACAGGAGCCTCGACTTGGCGCAGTTTCGATGGCTCGGTGCAGTCATCGACTGCTTTATCGAAGCCCGGTAGCGTAACAATCTGTCCAGCCGTGGACTCAGTCAGCGCCTGCAATACCCTGATCGCGAGATCGACATTATGCGTACCGGGAACGCCGCGCGTACCGAACAACGGATGCCGCCTTTTGGCCAGGTCTTCTCGTGCCCGCATGCTCAGGTAGAAATCGTCCAGAGAGATGCTGACCGACGATAGCCCGAGTTCGTGCTGCAACCAGCCGCGCAACGACCGTGCAAGCGTGGTCTTGCCGGACCCTGGCGCACCACTGATGCCGATGACTATTGGCCGCCCCAGAAATTCGTGCAGTTGACGTACGCTCTGTGCTAAGAGAGCGACGCAACCAGCGTCCGTTGACATTGTTACTCGCTGCCCCACTTTGTCTCGACGTTGATGCCGATCTTCTTCAGGAATGCGGTAGGCAAGATGCCACCCGCGGAAATGATTACCGCATCGTTTTTCAATTTGCCGACTTTCTCACCAACAGCGATCACTGCTGCGTCCTGCCGAATCTCTTTGACGTTTGAGTTCAACAGCACGCGAAGCCTGCCTGCCGATCTTGCCGCTTCAACCTTATCGCGATTTTTTGGCTTCGCCCGACTGAATGCACCGGACCGATAAGAGAGCGTCACCGTCGTGCCGGGCTCTTCGGCGATGCTCGTCGCCGCCTCAAGCGCGCTGTCCCCGCCGCCGACAATCAGTACGTGCAGATTTCGGTACTGCTCCGGGTCAATCAGTCGATACGTCACTTTAGGCAACTCCTCGCCGGGAACGCCGAGCCGTCGCGGTGAACCTCGCCGGCCTATGGCAATAAGTACGCAACGGGCGTTATATGTTGCCTTGTTTGTCGTGACCGTATAGCCGGATCCGCTGCTTGCCGGTTCTATCGCATCGACGCGCTCTTCATAGTTGATATCGATGCCCGTTTCTGTTTCGACTTGTTTCCAGTAATCAATGAGAGCTTCTTTCTGCACTTCCCTGAAGTTCATTTTGCCAACGATCGGCAGGTCCGCCGGCTGCGTCATGACGAGCTTGCGGCGCGGGAAGTGTGCGACAGTGCCGCCAAGTTCCTCCTGTTCAATCGTGATGGATTTCAAGTTGGCCGCCTTCGCCGCGAGCGTTGACGCGAAGCCTGCCGGACCGGCGCCAATAATCACCAGGTCCTGCTGATTATTGTGGCTCGCCTTGAGCAATTCGGCGATCGATCCAATGGCCTGACGACCTTGTTCAATTGCATTACGGATCAGGCCCATGCCACCGAGTTCGCCGGCGATAAAAATGCCCGGCACATCGGTTTCGAAATTTGATCTGATAACGGGAATGTCGACACCCCGTGTGGCCGTGCCAAAAACGAGCTTGATCGCGTCGGCCGGGCAAACCGTTTTGCACGCGCCGTGGCCGATGCAATCCGTTGGCCCGATCAACCAGGCCTTCTTGCGGATCATGCCAAGCACCGTGTGTGCATCCTGTTCCGGGCAAGCAACCACGCAGGACTTGCAGCCGATACATTTGCGCGGATCGATTTCCGGATGCAGCGTCGGTGGCTCCAGCATGCCGGCCTCGGTTGCAGCTTTCAACGCGGCAAAACTCTCCCGCTCGAGGCGACGGTGGCGCAGCCAATACCAGATCACGATCCCCAGAATCGGGATCAGGTAGACATAAGACAGCAAATTTCCTTGCATCAATATCGGCTCGACGTCGGCGGGCGGAAAAATCATAACCCGGAAACGGCAAACCCGGTTGCGGATTGGCTCTCAAATTACTCGCTTGGGCAGGGAAGTTCCTGAATTTGAACCGACTTATTTCGGATAACTCCGGAGACGTTCGTACCTGTCGCAAAATCGAGACAGTCGACTGATTTTTATTACTTTTTTTGTGACGTAGTGGAACCAATGCTGGCTCCGGGTCGTGTATCAATAAGGACCGGAATGCGCCAAGCGCTCCGGCGCTCAGTTGATCGAATAAGGCCGGAGAAGTCATGTCATTCCTGTTTTGGGTTTTCGCTGTCGTGATGCTGATCGCAGCAACCGGTTTTGTCGCGATTCCCCTCAGGAATGGCAGGCCATTGTTCGCAACGCCGATCGCGTTCACGGCCCTGCTCGTTCCGCTCTCTGCTGTCGGGCTTTACGCGCTACTGGGGTCCCCGGTTGCGTCGATCGCAAACGAGAGCCCTGCGCGATCCCAAAGCTCCGTTGCCAGCCTGGTCGACGGACTGCGCGACAGACTTCAGCATGAAACCGACGACGCCGGCGGCTGGCTTTTGCTCGCGCAATCATACAAGCATCTCGGACGGCAGGACGAGGCACTCGCCGCATACGCGCATGCGCGGTCACTCGGCAAGACGGATGCGAAATTTGAGGCCTTATTGCCTGGCCAGAATGGTGTCAGGCAATCGCCGGTCATTGATCAGGGCCCGGCAATTCGTGGGCGGGTCGCCCTTGCACCGAACGCGACAACTCTGGTCAGACCCGATGACACCGTCTTCATTTTCGCCAAGCAATCCTCGCACGACCGGATGCCGGTGCTTGCGTTACGCAGATCAGCCGCCGATCTGCCGATCGACTTCGTGCTGACGGACAGGGAGATGATGGTACCAGGCACTCATCTGACCGACTTCGAAGAGTTGCTGGTGATGGTTCGCGTGTCGCGAAATGGAACCGCCGCTGATACCAGTGCAGGGCTCGAAGCCTGGAGCCAGCCGATCTCACCAGTAAACGGCAAATCAATCGAGCTGACTATTGAAGCAGCTTCGCAGTCAGGGAATGACGACAATGAATGAAATCGCACTCGACCGGGTGTTTGAAACCGGCAATCTCCGAACACGACTCTTCGGCACTCGGGAAACGCGACAAAGTAGCGCGTTCTACGGTTACTCGTTGACCGTACTTGCCATCGGTGTGGGTTGGTTGTTGCGTGGCTATGAGCTTATCGACCCGAAACAAGGGCTCGGCTACTGGCTCGGCATCATCGGCGGCTCGATGATGCTCGTGCTGATCCTGTATCCACTGCGCAAGCGAATCCGCGCGCTCCGTTTCCTCGGCCGCACCGCGCACTGGTTTCGGCTACACATGATTCTCGGCGTATTGGGCCCTGTACTGGTGCTGTACCACAGCAACTTCAGTCTCGGTTCTTTCAACAGTCGGGTCGCATTGTACTGCATGTTGCTCGTCGCGGGCAGCGGCGTCATTGGCAAATACCTGTATGCGCATATCCACCACAACCTCTACGGCGGCAAGGCCAGCCTCAAGGACATTCGCGACGAGTTGGCCCGGTCACTGGAAAACAGCCACGGACTCGCCACGCTGTTACCGCGATTCGCGTCCAGGGTCGAGTCACTGGCTACCGAAGCGCAAGGTTGCAGCATTACCGGTTCACTCAGCATCCGGCAAAGCATGTTTTGGACGCTTAGGAAATACGTAATCTGGGCTTCCTTGTCCCGCACTGCACATCGCGAGTTGCGGGCTCGCGCTGTCGTATCTCCGGCCGTGGCCAGGGATTTCGACAATCTGAAGAAGGCCACTTCCGGCTACATTCGGAATTTTGTCCGCCTGACGACACGCGTGGCGCAGTTCACGCTCTTCGAACGGCTGTCCTCCTTGTGGCACGTGCTGCACATGCCGCTCTTTTTCATGATGGTGATTTCAGCCCTGCTGCACGTGCTGGCCGTGCACATGTACTAGCCGACGACTTCAGACCGGTCGATATGAACGATAGGAATTCTGGACTTGCGGGGATATTAGTGATGTTAGCCTGCTTCACCGGCCACACGGCTACTGCTCAGACCGTTGAATCGCTGGTCATGCCTGGCGAAGTCATTCAGGGGCATGCCGATCTCGAGGCCGAATGTTCCTCATGTCATAAACGGTTCGATCGATCTGCGCAGAACGGCCTGTGCCTCGACTGCCACGAGGATGTCGCGAATGATGCTGGGTCGCGCTCCGGGTTTCACGGCCGCTCGAGCGAAGTTGCCGACAGCGCTTGCGCTGCCTGCCATACCGATCACGCGGGACGCAGTGCCGACATTCTGGGGCTCGACGAAGCCACATTTGACCATGCGCTCACGGACTTCGAGTTGCTGGGCAAACACCTCGACACCGCCTGCGCCGACTGCCACGAACCCGGCGACAAACGGCGTAATGCGCCTGGTGAATGTTCTGACTGTCACAGCGACGACGACGTTCACAAGGGCAATCTCGGCAGCGAATGCGCCGATTGTCACAAACCCAGCGGATGGACCGACTCGGCTTTCGATCACGACACGACGGACTTCCCGTTGGTCGGCAAGCATCGTGAGGCGGAATGCAGGGATTGCCACGAGGACCAGGCGCACCAGGACACGCCGACAACCTGCTTTGCCTGTCATGCCGACGACGACGTTCACGAAGGTCGCACCGGGGAGCAATGTGAGAATTGCCATAACCCGACCGACTGGAACGACTCGAGCTTCAATCATTCGCGCGACACAGATTTTGAGCTGCTCTTCAAACATGCGGATCTGACGTGTGGCGACTGCCACTCCGAGGATCCGTTTGAGGACGAGATGGATATGGCCTGTGCATCCTGTCATCTCGAGGATGACAAGCATGACGGCCACAGGGGTGACCAGTGCGATACCTGCCATGCCAGCAACACCTGGACTGAACCTTTTTTCGACCACGACACGGATACGAACTACAGGCTATTGGGCGGGCACCGGGAAGTCGTCTGCGTTGATTGCCATGTCGAACCCATATTCGAAGTCGAACTAACGACGAATTGTGATTCTTGTCACCTGGACGACGATCCGCACGACGGCACCTTGGGTACGCAGTGCAACGATTGCCATAATGAGACCGTTTGGGAAGACGCACCTTTCTTTGATCACGATCTCGCGAGCTTCCCGTTGCTCGGTGAGCACGGCAATATCGAGTGCGAGTCCTGCCACGAGACACAGCATTTTGCGGACACCGCAAGCGGTTGTGTTAGCTGTCATCGGGAGGACGATTCGCACAAGGGTCTGTTCGAAGAGAGCTGTGAGTCCTGTCACAACCCGGTCGCGTGGGACTTGTGGTTATTCGATCACAATGTGCAGACGGACTTCGAACTGGATGGCGCCCACGTGGGCGTCAGGTGCAATGACTGTCATCGCAGTTCATTCGCGTCGATGCCAAAAACCGGTGGTCGCTGTGCCGATTGCCATCGCTCCGATGATATTCACGACGGCGAGTTCGGCGCTGACTGCGGTCGCTGTCACGGCGACAGCTCCTTCAATGAAGTGAGGTCACTCCAATGACCCGTACCGGCTCAACGACGCTATCGTCGCGGCGACATGCCGTGCCTATTTGCAGCCTGCTGTTCGTTTGCGCAGCCATTGCCGGATTGCTTGCGCCGGTCGACTCCCGGTCACAGCAATCGTTTGATCACTTCAGCACCGGCTTCGTGCTTGATGGCGCACATGAGAATGTTGGCTGTGAAGACTGTCACGTCGGCGGGACCTTCGGCCCGACCGAGTCAGCCTGTTCGAGCTGCCACTCGCAGGGCGGACTCGTGCTCGCAACATCAAAGCCGGCGAGCCACGTTGCCACGGCGGGTGAGTGCTCGGACTGTCATATCACGGCAAACTGGAGCGTGATCACTTTCGTGGATCACTCCTCTATAAGCGGGAGTTGCGTCAGCTGTCACAACGGTATCCAGGCGACGGGCAAGACACCGTCGCATATCACGTCCGGGGATCAGTGCGACGATTGCCACAACACGACGGGCTGGTTGCCGGCGCTATTTGATCACTCCGGCATTGCCGACAACTGCATCAGCTGTCACAACGGTACTACAGCCACGGGCAAGAGCCCGACGCATATTCAGACCAGCAACGTCTGTGAGGACTGCCACAGCACGTCGTTGTTTGAACCTGCGGTTACCGTCGATCACACACAGGTCGTCGGCGCCTGCGGTTCCTGCCATGACGGCATCACCGCGACCGGCAAACATACAACGCACATCAGCAGCGGCCCGAATTGCGACGACTGTCATTCAACCATCGGCTGGGTACCAGCGAATTTCGATCACGTCGACATCACGGGCAACTGCTTCAGCTGCCACAACGGCACCGAAGCCACGGGCAAAGGCCCGACACACGTACAGACGACAAACGTCTGTGAAGACTGCCACAACCCGAATGTGTGGGCGCCCACATTTACCGTGGATCACACCCAGGTGCTGGGCACTTGTGGCTCCTGTCACGATGGTGTCACGGCGGTCGGCAAGCATCCGACCCACCTCCCAAGCGGCAACAACTGTGACGATTGTCACTCTACCACCGCCTGGTTACCAGCGATCTTCGACCACATAAACGTTGTCGATAATTGTTTTAGTTGCCACAACGGTACGGACACCACGGGCAAGAACCTGACGCACATTCAGACCAGCAACGTCTGCGAGGATTGCCACAGCACGGATGTGTTTACGCCCGTGATCACGGTCGACCATACGCAGGTCATCGGCGCTTGCGGTTCCTGTCACGACGGCATCACCGCAACTGGCAAGAATCCGACACACATCACGAGCGGCAATACCTGCGACGACTGCCACTCGAGCATTGCCTGGCTGCCAGCGAATTTTGACCACCTCGACATTACGGGCAACTGTATTGACTGCCATAACGGCGTGGATGCAAGCGGCAAGAATCAAACACATATTCAAACCAGTGACGTCTGCGAAGACTGCCACAACACCAATGTGTTCATGCCCGCATTTACCGTCGACCACACGCATGTCGTCGGCGTCTGCAGCTCCTGTCATGACGGCATCATCGCAATCGGCAAACACCCGACGCACATCACCAGCGACAATACCTGCGACGATTGTCACTCGACGATTGCCTGGCGACCCGCGACATTCGATCACGTGAATATCACGGGCAACTGCTTCAGCTGCCATAACGGCGTCGAAGCCACTGGCAAGAATCTGACACACATACAGACCACGAATGTCTGCGAGGACTGCCACAACAGCAATGTGTGGTCTCCGGCCAATGCGGTCGACCATACACAGGTAACCGGGACCTGCGGTTCCTGTCATGACGGCATCACTGCAACCGGAAAACACCCGACGCACATCACCAGCGGCAATAATTGTGACGACTGTCACGCAACGATCGCCTGGCTACCGGCGAATTTCGATCATGTCGACATCACGGGCAATTGCTTCAGCTGCCACAACGGCACCGAAGCCACGGGCAAGGGCCCCACGCACGTACAAACGAGCAATGTTTGCGAGGACTGTCACAGCAGCAATGTGTGGTCGCCGGTTTTCACAGTCGACCACACGCAGGTGCTGGGCACGTGCGGCTCCTGTCATGACGGCATCATTGCAGGCGGCAAGAACCCGACGCACATCACCAGCGGCAATAACTGCGATGACTGTCATTCGACCACCGGCTGGTTACCCGCGAATTTCGATCACGTAAACATCACCGGCAACTGCTTTAGCTGTCACAACGGTACTGACGCGACCGGCAAGGGCCCCTTGCATATTCAGACAAGCACCATTTGCGAAGACTGTCACACCAGCAATGTGTGGTCGCCGGTATTTGTCGTCGACCACACGCAGGTCCTGGGCACTTGCGGATCTTGTCACGACGGCGTAACGGCGACTGGCAAACATCCAACCCATATCACGAGTGGCAACAACTGCGACGACTGTCACACCACCATCGCCTGGACGCCTGCCAATTTTGACCACGTCAATATCGCGGACAACTGCTTCAGCTGCCACAACGGCACCGAAGCGACTGGTAAGGGTCCGCTGCACGTGCAGACCACCAATGTCTGCGAAGACTGCCACAGCACGACTGTCTGGCAGCCCGTCACCACCGTAGACCACAACCAGGTGCTCGGCTCCTGTTCATCCTGCCACAACGGCACGATTGCGACCGGTCAGAACCCGGGCCACTTCAATACTGCGCAGGACTGCGGCATGTGCCACAGCCCGATTGCGTGGACACCCGCCGATTACCGCCATACCGGTTTGCCGTATGAGCCACAGGATCACAGCGGCAACCTGCTGTGTACGGCCTGCCATCAGAACAATTCGGACGTGGTTAATTGGCAGTTCCCCGCCTTTCAGCCCGACTGTGCCGGTTGTCACGCTGGCGATTACGAATCGGGACCGCACAAGAAGCATGAGAATCCCGACAGAAAATACACGGCCAGTGAGCTCCGCGATTGCAGCGGCGCCTGCCATATTTATACGGACTCTTCGCTGACAACCATTAGCAGGCGTCGGTCAGGCCCCGAGCACAGGATATCCGGTGGCGATTTCTAGCGTCATTCCCTGCCGTCGCTCTTCGCTCCTTGGCCTGCTTTTCCTTGCAGCAGCGCCAGTCACGTTGGCCGGGCCGGGCTTTATTGAAAGCTCTCGAGTCTCCGCTACCGGGACCGGTGCCGACATCGAAGTCACTTTCAACTGCAAGACACAGTACCTGCGGCACGAGCCACAAGGCGCCGGCGACCACCTGCGCATCTACCTGGACCCGACCAGTATCTGCAATGGCGTCTCGCCGCTTGTCGCCAGTTCTCGTTCGGTACTGCGCCCACTCGGCTCCGACCAGGCAAAGCTGGCCGACCTGGAATACGACGGCGACTCGGCGGGTGGGCCCGTTCTGACGCTGACCTTCACCGAACCGGTCACCTGCACGGTGGACATGTCGGGCGTCGCGTTCAAACTCGTCGTCCATGTACTGCCGCTGGAAACGCAGACCGCACCGCCCGAAGTGCGGCCGACCGTCGAACATAGACAGGTACCGCGCCCGCAAGCCGCCGAGCCGGATTACGTGATCAACCTCGTGTCGTTTCGCCGAGTGCCGACTGCGGCCGATGCAGCCAGGCTGCAGCCGACTGCGGATCAACGCATCTATTATTCAGAAGTCGAGGTAAACGGATCAACCTGGTATCGCCTGCGACTGGGTAACTTCAAGACCGCCGACGCGGCAACGAGTGCGCTCGCCGCGCTGCAGGCGGATTTTCCCGGCGCCTGGATCGATCAACTCACGGCGGACAGCGCCGCGATCGGACTCGTCGTTGATACGCAGGAAATACCGGTCGAACCGAGCGGTCCTGTTGGCGACGAAACCAAGGTCGACATACTCATGGCAGATGCACGCAAAGCCATGGCGGCCGGCGATGTCTCCCGCGCTGTTCAGATCTACACCAAAGTACTGCAACTCCCCGAACACTCGCGCCTGCCGGAAGCGCAGGAATACCTCGCATTGGCGCGGGAAAAGAAGGGGCAGACCGCACACGCGAGAGCCGAATATCAGCGTTACCTGTCGCTGTATCCGAATTCCGAAGGCG
>Ga0224508_10001658_pt1 | contig 19706 bp, 21 predicted proteins | sample SF_Jan12_sed_USG_4_FD_170157 | JGI IMG/M metagenome (GOLD analysis project Ga0224508, IMG submission 170157) | Sediment microbial communities from San Francisco Bay, California, United States - SF_Jan12_sed_USGS_21 | ecosystem: Environmental > Aquatic > Marine > Sediment | place: USA... | reverse complement strand
TTTGTGGATAAAATTTCTTGGGTTTCTTTAAGCTTTGATTCGTTTGTGGATAAAATTTCTTGGGTTTCTTTAAGCTTTGATTCGTTTGTGGATAAAATTTCTTGGGTTTCTTTAAGCTTTGATTCGTTTGTGGATAAAATTTCTTGGGTTTCTTTAAGCTTTGATTCGTTTGTGGATAACAAGTTTTGAAAATGAATTATAGCATTATCTTTTTCTTTAGATTCTTTGTCAAGTTTTAGTGCCCATTCAGTTCTTTCATCAAATTCGTTTTGTAATTGAATGAGTTTCTCTTGAAGAATTAAGGGTGTCTGAATTAACTTTAAAATTCTCTTTTTTTCTCCATCAAAAATATTATTAATGGTTTTTGGATTAACTTCTATTTGAGCAGCATATACATATCCATATCCAAATTTGTCTGAAGTATTAGGAATAATCTGTGTTAAAAAACCGTTATTTCTTAAAAAATTTGAAATTTCAATTGCAGAATGTTTTTTGTTATTGTTAAATTCATGATATTCTAATGCAATATATCGGATTTTTTGAAGTTCAGTTTTTGTAAGAGAATACAGTATATCGTATTCAGAACCTTCACAATCAATTTTTAGAAAATCAACTTTATTGTGTTTTTCTATTATTTTTGAAATAGATTGAGTTTTGATTTTAATTGTATTCGAAGAACCCAATCCATAAGGAGGTTCAAAAATGAACATGCTATTACAGCTTGGAGTTTTATCAAATTGTTTGAAATTTACTTCACTGTTTTTATCCCATATAGCAAAATTAAAAATGTTGATTTTTTTAGGATTTGAACACAAACTAATATTTTTTTTAAGAAATTCAAAACTTTTTGGATCTGGTTCATAAGAATAGATCATAGCATTAGGCCATTTTTCATGAGCCCATAACGTAAATGAACCAATCATTGCACCAATATCAATAATTGTCATTATGTCATTATCTAAAAAAAACCAATTTGGACAATAATCTAATTCATCAAAAACTTGTCTAATAGTATCATCTGGGCCAGAACTAGATTTATCATAAAATTTTGGTTTCACACATTAACAAATTTTATCACATATTAATTTGTGTTTTAGACTACAAATTAATCATTTTTTTACAAAATAAATTTGTATATGATTTTCCGTCATATTTACTAGATAATTTATCAATATTAATTTCAGTTGTTAAATCATCTAAATCATAGATAATTAATCCTAATGATTTTAATTCATAAAGAAAATCTATGGGTTTACAGTCATGTGCTATTAATCCTATTGGCCAAAATTCTATAATTAATTTAATTTGATCATTATTTTTAATTATATTTTTAGCTCCTTGTATGATATTCATTTCTGAACCTTGGGCATCAATTTTTAGAAAATCAATAGACATGTTACGTAAAGTATCATCAAGGGTTACTACATCAACATCTACAGATTCACGTTGTAGATCAGATGTTTCAATGATTTTTTCAGAAATTCTATTATCTCCAGAATTAATTTTTGATAAAAATAATTTTGTAGAATGATTAGATTTACCTATAGCATTAGAAAAAAGTGTTATATTTTTTATTTTATTTGACTGTACATTTTTTTTTAAGATTTTAAAACTATGAGGATTTGGTTCAAATGTGATTACTTTACCAGAATCCCCAACTAATTTCGAGAATAATAGTGTAAAATATCCAATATTTGCACCTATATCTATTATAGTCATTCCTTTGTCGATGGATTTGTTAAAAAAATTAGTTTCGTCAGGTTCCCAAATTTTTTTTATTGCAATATATCTTGAAATAATTTGATCATTGGGATCCAAATAAATTCCAAATCCTTGGTTAGTCATTGTAAATCCATTTTTTAAATCATACAAACTTTTGAATTCTTCTGATGATTCTAATAATGAAATTAATGAAGATTGATTTAATTTGTCACTTTTAAATTGATTAAAAAAATATAATAATTCATGTTCACCTATATTTCTTAATAATTTTTCTTGATATGTTTGTATAATAATCGATTTTATTTCATCATTTTTCAAATTGTATATCGAAATTTTAACTCAATAATAAATTTTTAAATTTATTTTGTATGATTTCTTAAATTAATTGTTTTGATGAATGGCTAACATTGATTTTTTAGAATTTGAATAAAACCAATCAAAAGTTATTTTTAATCCTTCTTTAATAGATATTTTAGACTTCCATCCTAATTGTCTTAAGTGAGAATTATTTGAAAATACATCAATAGCGTCGGTTTTACGTAAAAGTGATTTGATGGGTTTAATGGATATGTTCTTACCAGTAATATTTTCAAGTATTGTACATAATTCTAAAATTGAAAAGCTTTTACCATTTCCTACATTGTAAATTTTAAAACCTTTAGATTTTTTAATGACAAACTCTATTGCACTAATAACATCCTTAACATAAATAAAATCTCGTTTAGAATTTGAATTACCAAGTTCTATAATATTTTTTGTTAAAAATTGAGATATTATTCTAGAAGTTACAAGATGTTCAGGGCTTTTTGGTCCATACACTGAAAAAATTCTTAATATAGTACAGTCTAGATTATATGATTTTGAATATGATTCACAAATTATTTCTGCTGCCAGTTTGCTTGAAGCATAATTAGAAGTAGGGTGAAGTGAATGTTTTTCAGTAATGGGAAGATTTTCAGGAACCCCATAAACATGGCTGGTACTCAAAAAAATAAATTTGGAATTTAAATTTCTGGCAATTTCTAGTAAATTTTGAGTACCCATTACATTTACTTGAAAACATTGAGTTGGGAATTTTTCGCAGAATTTTACATCAGTTAATGCTGCCAAATGAATTATGCATGAAATATCTTTAGGAATATCACTTGTTTTTACTTTTCGAATATCTTTGTTTATTTGTTTTATTTTTGAATTTTTAGTGTGATTGTTAGACAATCCTATAATTTCAAATTTTTTTGATAGTTCTTCAGTTAAATGTGAGCCTAAAAAACCATTATGTCCTGTTACAAGTATTTTTTTCAAAATCCTCAGAAAGTTATATCATCTTACGAATAAGTTTTTTCAAATATAAAATATTTTTAAAACAGTCATATTATTTGCACAGAGAGATCAAAAATGAAGAAAGCGTTAATTACAGGAATAACTGGACAAGATGGAGCATATCTTGCAAGATTTCTTTTAAAGAAAGGATACAAGGTATTTGGAGCACATAGGAGATTATCCACTCCTAATTTTTGGAGACTGCATTATCTTGATATTTATGATAAAATAGAATTAATTTCAATAGATGTAATAGATTCTGGATCTATAGCATCTGCATTAAAAAAATCTGAACCAACTGAAGTTTACAATCTTGCAGCACAAAGTTTTGTAGGAGTATCATTTGAACAGCCACTATATACTGGTGAGATAACTGCTTTTGGAGTTGTAAGATTACTAGATGAAATTAAAAAATATGATAAAACAATACGATTCTACCAAGCTTCATCTAGTGAGATGTATGGAGTGGAAAAATCAAAGATAAAAAATGAATTAACTCCTTTCCAACCAGCAAGCCCTTATGCAATTGCAAAGTTGTATTCTCACTGGACAGTAAATTTGTATAGGAATGCATATGGAATGCATGCAACAAGTGGAATTTTATTTAATCATGAGTCTTCAGCAAGGGGATTAGAATTTGTAACAAGAAAAGTTACAAATGGAGTTGCAAAAATTTCTTTGGGCCTATTAAAAGAATTAAAGTTAGGAAATCTTGCTGCAAAAAGAGATTGGGGTTATGCTCCCGAATATGTTGAGGGTATGTGGAAGATGGTACAACAAAAGAAACCAGATGATTATGTTTTAGCAACAAATCAATCACATTCCATAAAAGAATTAGTTAATGAAGCATGCAAGATTGCAGGAATTTCTACCTCTAAAATTAAATCATCCAAACAAAATTTTAGGCCTTATGAAGTTCCACATCTTCGAGGGAATTATTCAAAAGCAAAGAAAAAACTAGGATGGAAACCAAAAACAACATTTAAAAAATTAATTAAAATCATGGTGGAAGAAGATATTCAACGTTGGCAAATGTGGCTAAAAGGAGAACAATTTCCATGGGATGCAGCAACATCTGGAGAAGACTCTTTTGTTATTTCCAATAAAAAAATACAAAACATTCATTAGCAAAAAAGAAATTATAAAAAAAATTGAATGTGTGCAATATTTGTAATACCGAGTTAAAACATGATTTAGTAGATTCTTTAACAATTGATGAAATTGGAAAATTTAGAGAAGGATTGCTATGTAAAGAATGTGGGTCAATTTCAAGAGATAGAATAATGATGTGGGCTTTAGCCAATACACATTCTAAAACTGAAATTTTGTCCAAGATTCCTGAAAATAAAAATATACGAATACTTGAATCAACTGCTACTCGTGGCCATACAAAGATTTTAGATTCAAAATTTGAATATATTAATACAATTTTTAATCCAGATGCAATTAAAGAAGGTAAAGACCCACGTAAATTTGCAGATTTTCAAAAATTACATTTTCTAGATAATTCTTTTGACTATATTTTGGCAAGTGATGTTTTTGAACATGTAAGACTAGATGATGAGGGTTATTCAGAGATATTTAGAACCCTAAAGCCGGGAGGTTATTTTCTAATGACAGTACCATTTAGTTATGAATTGGAAGATAGTCTTATCAGAGTAAAACCTGAAGGAGATAAAGATATTTTTTTACTTCCTCCAGAATATCATGCAGAACATACATTGGTATATCGAATTTATGGGAAAGATTTATTCAAGAAATTGACAAAGCATGGTTTTCATGTTTCTTACGTACATGCACAAATTAAAAAATATGGTATTAGTAAACAGATTGTTTTTATTTGTAGAAAAGAAAATAATGCTGAAGATGATTTTTTGAACAATAAAGATGTATTAATATTTCAAAAAGAAACCTATTGATGGTAATTAAAAAATGTCTTTTTATATCAAAAGAACTAATATTTCAGACGTGATTAGTCATGTAAAAAGATATAGGAGTATTTTAAAAAAAATCATATTAGAAATCTATGAAAAAAAATAAACATGTATTTAGTAATAAAAAATCACTCATTAGAGAATTAGCAATATTAGATCTTAAATTAAAATACAGAAATTCAATATTGGGTTTCTTTTGGTCATTTTTAGAACCTCTACTTATGCTTGCTGTATTATATGCAGTATTTACTAATATTTTCCAATCATCAATAGAACAATTTCCACTTTATCTGTTACTAGGCATAGTAATGTGGAATATGGTAGTGAGGGGAACTACAATGGGCGTCAATAGTATTGTCACTAGAGGCGGTTTATTGACTCAGCTTTATTTGCCAAGATCAATTTTTGCAACAAGCTCTGTTGTGACTGCCATGATTATGTTGGGATTTGAGTTGATAATTTTTGTTATATTTATGGCAATATTCCAATTTGTCCCACCAATTACAATTTTACTACTTCCATTAATTCTTGTGATGATGTTTATCCTTGTATTGGGTTTGTCTTTACCTCTTTCTGTTCTTAATGTGTATTATAGAGATATTCAGTTTATTTGGGGAATAATCATACATGCAGGATTTTTTATTGTTCCTATTTTTTATACTCTTGACATGTTACCTGAAAAGGTTAGAGAAATAGTACTGTTAAATCCGATGGCCCAACTAATTGAAATGGCACATAATGCAACTTTATACGGAACATTACCAAGTTTTCAGGATCTATCATATACAATAGGAGTTATTCTAGCAATATTTTTTGTAGGGTATATTATTTTTAGAAGAATGAAAGACAGAATAGTGGAGGAATTCTAAATGGAAGATAGCATAATCGTTGAGAATTTATCAAAATCATTTAGACTCTATCATGAAAAATCTAAATCAGTTTTTGATCTAGTACGAACTGCAATTAATAAAAATCCGTATGAAATGTTACAAGTTCTAAATGATGTGTCATTTTCAGTTAAAAAAGGAGAGATGGTAGGGATCATAGGAAGAAACGGGATAGGGAAAACCACATTATTACGATTAATAGCTGGAATATACAAGCCGGATACTGGGAAAATTACAATAAACGGTAAATTAGTTCCATTTCTTGCAATAGGGTCAGGCTTTCATCCAGAACTCACTGCCATATCAAATGTGAAATTATATGGTACACTGTTAGGCATTTCGAGAAATGAAATTAAAAATAAAGTAGATGAAATTATAGAATTTGCAGAACTAGAGAAATTTGCAGATTCAAAACTAAAACATTTTTCAGCAGGAATGTCTGCAAGATTGGCCTTTTCAACTGCAATACACGTAGAACCAGACATATTATTGATGGATGAGATAATTTCTGTAGGAGATCTTTCATTTCAACAAAAAAGTTATGATGCATGTATGGCTTTAAAAAATAAAGGCAAATCAATAATTCTTGTAACACACAGTATGCAACCAGTTAGAGAATTTTGTGATCAATCTATTTTATTAAATAAAGGAAAAATAGAATATATTGGTAATACCGAAGAAGCAGTCTCTCAATATGAAAAGATGTCTACAGAAAATAAAATAAACGATTTTGAAAATATTTAACATTGTTATATAAGAAAAAATCAACATGAATGATAACATCAAAGTTTCACTTGCAGTATTCATTGCACTACTAGGAGCAACCACCATTCTATATTTTGTAAATGAGTGGCACATGAGTCAATATGATCCTCAAAAATGGCAAAGTGAATGGTATTCAGAACATATTGATAGTAATAAAAAAATATCTTTTAGGCGATAGCAGGATCATTCAAATTAACGAAACAAGAGTAACTGATGATTTATCAAAAGACGGATATGATTTTACAGTTTATGATTTGGGGGCAGTTGGAGGGAAGCTGAATACAGATTACAATATTTAGATGAAATGATAGCAACTAAACCCGAACAATTATTTTTGGAGTGGATTTTATTGATTTTAGACCGGAACCTAGTTGATCAGTATCCAAGATTCAAACATTTGAAAAACCAGAAAGTTTACTTCCTGATCCTGAACGTTTTTTTTATAATCAAATAAAACAAATTGATAATTTAGGAATTGATCATTATAATTTTAACAATCCAAAGTTAACTACACTTGAAATCATAGCATACAATATACAAAACATTAGTTGGTGGGTGCAAAGAACAGAAATGCAGCCATTTGCAAGAGAGTGGATAAACACGGGTAATCATAAATTAGCCTCAGGTCCCCCTCTAACAGCACATCAGCTCAATGAGTTGGTAGATATGCAATCGATATTAAATTTAGTTAGACCTAATAAAGATTCTCCAGCAAAACATGCACTAGAAACAATCATTAGAGAATGTCAAAAAAACAATATCAAAATAGTATTAGTTACTATGTCACGACCTCAAGCATATCTTGATGCAATTCTAGATAAGCAATACAACAAGTACTTTGAATTATTAAACAACATACAAAATAATACAAATGTAAAAATTTACTATCTTCATGATAAATATGCCAACTTGGATGTTTGGTGGGATATAGGCCATGTAACGGATCTTCTAGTGGCCAAATATACAATGATAGTATTGTAGAGATCATAAAGAACGAGGCAAATTCATAATGTTATTTAACACAATTGAATTTGTAGTATTTTTTGTTGTTGTTTTAGCTGTAATTAGTATTATAAAACACAGAAAATTCCAACACTTGTATCTTTTAGGTGCAAGTTATTTTTTCTTTTATTTTTCTAGTAATTATCTTGTGACTCTTTTAGTAGTATCTACTTTGTTAGATTTTTACATTGGAAAAGAAATTTTTAAAAGTCAAAATAAATCTAGAAAAAAAATTCTACTTATTACAAGTTTAGCAGGGAATCTAGGATTACTAGGATTTTTTAAATATACAGACTTTACAATTACACAGTTCAATATTCTTGGAAATTATATTAATTTAGGAACAGAAATTCCACTACTTAACATAATATTACCAATTGGAATTTCATTTTACACATTTCAAATGATTAGTTATACAGTGGATATCTATAACGGACAACTAATTCCAAGCAAGTCATTTTGGGAGTTTGCATTGTTTGTGTCATTTTTCCCACAACTAGTTGCAGGTCCAATTATACGAGCTAAAGATTTCTTACCACAATTGAGGGAGAAAATTGATTCTTTCAATACAGGACAGAAATTACGCCTAATAGTTATTGATAATTCAAATCTCAAATTAGGCATTACAATAATGTCTTTTGGTTTTCTAAAAAAGATGTTTTTGCAGATAATATTGCACCCTTGGCAAACCATATTTTTGATAATCCAATAGGGCAAGAATCATTTACAATTATCATTGGAGCTATTGCTTTTGGCATTCAAATTTATGGTGATTTTTCAGGTTATACGGATATTGCCATATGAGCAACTTTAATTCTAGGATTTAAGATTCCCATTAATTTCAACAAGTCATACTTTGCAACATCACCTTCAGACTTTTGGGGAAGATGGAATATTTCGCTATCAACTTGACTAAGAGATTATCTTTACATTACATTGGGTGGAAGTCGCAAGTCTGAAAAACGAACTTACGTTAATCTTACAACAGTGATGTTTCTTGGTGGTTTGTGGCACGGTGCATCATGGAATTTTGTGATTTGGGGAATGTTACATGGGCTTTATCTTGCCATTCACAGAATAATTTCAGATAAAATTCCATTTTTAAAGAATCATTCATTTTTTAAAACAAAATTAGGTATTGTTTTTTCGATTTTTGTTACACAATATCTCATATTCTTAACATGGATTGCATTCAGAGTTCATGATTTTAATGATTTATTGTATTCCATGCAAAAATATGTAATCTTGGATTTTGCTATCAAGAATACCTCAGAGATTATTCTTACACATAAGTTTGAAGTAGTTCTGATAGTTGTATTTTTTATCCTAAATTATATTTCCTATAGAAGTCCCAAGATACGTGAGACGATCGCTCAATGGAGTATTTGGAAATGGTCATTAGTATTATTAGAAATAGCACTATTGATTTTATTCTTCTACGATGGTCATCCAAAGGACTTTATTTACTTTAAATTTTAAAATTATATTTAAGATTCCAATCTATTCTTTACAAAATCAATTGCTTTTACAGGGGATGGATCAACTTTATTTTTCACAGCAAGATAGATTGATGAATAGTCTAACAAGTAAATCAAATTAATTAATTTTGAAAATATTGAGCCTTTTACAGAGTACACTTGATGATAGTCAATGTCATTAATTTTAAAATATTCTTTTAATATTTTCCATCGTTCTTTAGTTTTTACATTATCATCATCTCCTTGCAATAAAATAGGAAAAACATCAGAAGGATTATCCCAAGATACAATATTGTTATGACATGCTTCAATTACATCTTCAATCATTGCATGTATCTTTACATTTTCTTGAATAGAATTTTTAAATCTAACTGCAGAAGGAAACAAACCCCACGGGTAATATATTAAAGGAATTCCAGATATTTTTTCAGCTAATTGTAGTGAAGGATTAGAAGAGGTTAGATTTTTAGAATTTATAATTTTACAAGTTTTATCTAATTCTAATAAGGATTCCTCAATTGCAATTTTTGAGATTGGAATAATATTACTTAAAAGTTGTATTATTTCATAAATATAACTCACAAATGAGGAACGTGATGAATGAATCATGGTGATTTTACCATGCAACAGATCATTATCTTTACAAAACTTTTCCACATAACCTCCAGATGAAAATGCTACAGTTTGACAACCAATATTATGCGCAGATTTTAAAACACTAATCGTTTCTGCAGAATTTCCAGACACGCTAATTAGAATTATAAGTGAATTAGAATTTGTAGAATTTGGTAAAGTGTACCCTTTAACAACATTTGTGTGAATATTTGTTTTAGATAATACTGCCGAAAAGAAATCACCAATAGTTCCAGAACCACCCATACCTGCAAAAACAATATGATTGGTAGGATCTAAATCTATTTTATTAGAATTTTTAGCATATGCATCACGGGCAATATTAGGCCAATCATCATAAACTGCATACATTTTGGATGAATCATGTATTTGTAAATCATCTTTTGTTAGCATCTTAAAAAAGTAAAATAGTTACGTATATGGATTTTTTTATAGCGACATCCTCTTATCGTCCCTAAAAATAATACATACGTGAGAATTCTTTTCTTATCACAATTTTTCTCATCAACGAGAGGAGGAGGAGAGCACTTATTCTATGTAATAGTTAAGAAATTAGCTGAAAATAATCATCAAGTCTGGGTTATTACTAACAAAATTGAAGATGAAAACTATCCAGTTAATAAAAATATAGAAATTATTTTTGTTCCACCAGTTCTAAAATATCAAGGAGGTCTACCGCCATCGATTAAAGATAATGTTCAATATTTCATTAACGCTTTAAGAGAAGGAAAAAAAATTATTAAAGAAAATGATATAGACATTATTCATTCCAATAATTTTACACCTGCATTTGTTGGAGGAATTCTCTCATTTTTGACATCAAGAGTTCACATTACATCAGTTTGGGATATTTTTACATTATGTGGATGTAATTATTGGAAAAAATGGGTAAGTCAAACAGGAGTATCTAAAATAAATCAATTCATAGGACCTATATTTGAAAAGTGGGTTCTAAAAACAAGATGTCATGCTTTTCATACAATTAGTAATGCAAGTAATAATGATCTTGTAAAATTTGGTGCAAAAAAACCAATTTACATTATTCCACCATCAATTGAAGAAATTCAAAAAATAAATACAATACAAAATGACAAACAATTCATCTACGTTGGTAGACTAGTATTTTATAAAAATATTGAAATTTTAATCAAAGCTATTAACATTGTAAAAAAACAAGAAAAAGAAATCAAATTAGTCATAGTAGGTGGTGGGCCACAATTAGAAAAAATCAAAGATATGATTAAAAAACTACATATTGAGGATAACATAACAATCAAAGGTTATGTTAGTTCAGAAGAAAAGATAAAATTAATTTCCCAATCAAATGCAATGTTATTTCCCAGCGTATGCGAGGGGTTTGGATTAGTAATTCTAGAGGCATTTTCACAGAACAAACCAGTCATAGTATCAAACATTCCACCAATGTCAGACATCATAAATCATAACGAGACAGGTTTCGTTTTGGATTCAAATAATGAAAACAAATGGGCAGAATATATCTTAAGATTAACAAGAAATCCACATGACTCTAAACAAATGGGAATAAAAGGAAATGGGGCTTTAAAAGAAAAATACAATCAAAAAAAATTCTACCAGAATATAATCAACATGTATGAATCAATGCTATAACATAGAAGATTACAGATACGCCTGAAGAAAAACTCACTATCAGGATATTCTTAGATCTTTACAGTAATAGGCAATTTAACATCAGTTGAGACGTAACTAATAGTATAAAATTCATTTTGGTCAAAAACGTGTACCGTAAAATATGTATCATTTCTTATCAGGTTTAATTTTCAGTATAAACACATGCAAGCACCACATTTCAATGCAAATTTTATTCACAGATGAAAAAAAGAAATAGTCATGACAGAACAAGAAAATATGGATTCAAGCAGAAAATCATCAATAATTCCATGGATTGTGTTTCTATTCTCAATTGGAATAGTATTGATCAGCTTCATCTCGGTGATATTTCCGGCTTTAATTTTAGCATCTGATACTGTAATCATCCCAGAAGTAAATCCAGTAACACCGGATCCATTTGAGATAGGAGTCTGGTCTGGAGGCATAATTATATCAAGTATCATAATATTTGGTTTAGTATTACTCCACCACAAAAAAAAGATACCAACATTATCCAAACTATTTGAGAAAATATTTTCATTTGAGATATCAAACAAGGTCTCCATAGTCATCATGATAATCATTCTAGCAATTTACATTTCTTTTACCGCTGGAGAACTATCAGTAGAAGAAAATATAGGAGACTATGTAGGAGTCAAAAAAAGACTAGATACATGGTCAATTGATACAATTACATCATTTGAGCCACATGTCAGATATTTTCTCTTGTCATCATCAATGGTTCTATTTGGCAACTACAAAGTAATTCCATTTGTTGCAAGCATTGCACTATTAATTACAACATATCTTATTACAAAGACAATTACTCAAAAGAGATTTGCAGGAATAATATCCACCGTAATTTTACTACAAAGTTCAGTGTTTTTAACATATGACACTACGGTGTCCTACACCAACTTTTGGGTTTTGTTTTATCTAATTTCACTATACATGGTATACAAATTCTGGCCAATATCACCAGTGGTGTATTTACTATCCATCCCATCTAAGGCATTAACTGCAGCATTTCTGCCAATGTCAATCTACTTTATCCTTCGAAGTAACATCTCAAAAAAACAAAAGATGATTACTGTCGGAATTACTGCTGGAATCATTTTGGCTGGAGGTATTACAGCTATTGGAGACATATCTACAACTCAAGGTACAAAAGAAGAATTTGATGCAAAAGAGTTCCAGATGGGCTTTACGTCATTTGCATACCAGTTAAGATCTGATGGTTTGGTAATGCTATTTATGATACCGTTAGTGGTAGGACTGTTCATCGTATCAAAAAACGGTATCAAGCATGGAGAATCTATGATGGTATTCATCTCAGGAATGCTATTAATTGCTCCAATACTTACTGGCTTTACAAATCAGACAAACCAGCCATACAGGTTTGTGCCATTAGTGGTATTTTTTGCAATGGGCGTAGGAGTATTACTGTCTAAGAGACGTTTCTGACAAAAGTCCATATTGATTCTATGGTATCACCAGACACTACAGAATATCCGTCATGCGCAAATCGTGCCAGAACGAGTGGTTTTTCACCCACATTATCAAAAAGCATGGTACTTGCAATTAATCCTTCAGAATCAAATGATTGTGATTGGACTCTTCTAATTACTTGAAATTGGTTTTCATCAATTGTGATTACCGGATCATTTCCACGAGATGTTTCAAAGTCTAAAAAGGATTCTAACAATGGCAAATTTAGATCAGAGAATTTTGTAGATTCCAGATATACTATCAATGTTCCATCAGAATTTCTGACAGTGCTCTGTACAAGAATAAAAATATCATCCCCCAGTTCAGTATGATATGTACCAAAAGCATTACTTGTTGGAATTAACAAAAATAAAACAAGAGAAGAAAAAAGAATCTTATTCATAGAATAATCCTAGGTATACCAGATAATTAATTTGCCGTTGTTTTGATAGTTTTTCCTATCAGCTGATTATATAGTAAAATGGCTTCTTGTTCATCTTTTGGTCCAACAACCACAGCTGAACCCTTTTTCATGAAACTTACAGAATAATCATTATTCCGCAAAGACAAACCAAGCTCACCTTGATTGTCAACAGTTAAGCCTTTTTCCTGTGCAATTCTAGATACACTGACAACATCAAGATCAAATGTTTCAGTAGGAGTAATTGAAAATGTTCTTTTTCCTTGATTTCTGCCACACAGTTCTTCTAGGATAAGTTCCTCTTTGACGATTTCTTTTATTTCACCCGAGCCGCAAATTGGACATTCTTCAGCTCGGAATGTTCTAGTACTGTTAAAATCAAGATTCTCCAGATCAATGTGAAGTATTTTTTCTGAGAGGCTAGGTTTTTTTCCAATTATGATTTTCACGGCTTCTGCAACTTCTATTCCGCCAACAATTGAGAGTATTGATGGGTGAACACCTTCAATACTGCATGTAGGCATCGTATCTTCGTTTAATTCCGGGAACATGCAATAGTAGCATGCACTTTGTTTTGGCAGAATTGTAAATACCTGACCAGATACTCCGACTGCAGCACCTGTTACAAATGGAATTCCAAATTTGACACATGCTTTGTTTAATGCATATCGAGCATTGACACTATCAAGTGCATCAATTACAACATCACACCCTTCAACAACCTCAAGTGCAGTGTAATCATTGACAGAAACAGCTAGTGCCTCAATTGTACAGTCAGGGTTTAATTTTTTTAATTTTTTTGCAGCTACTTCCACTTTGACATGACCTACATCTTCTTCATCAAACAGAGTTTGTCTATGCAGATTTGACAATTCAATCACATCCCTGTCAACAATTCTCAAAGCCCCAATACCCATTGCGGCTAATCTTGATGTTATTGGGTTTCCAAGGCCACCAGTTCCAACAACGCAGACCTTGGAATTTTTTAGTCTTAGTTGTCCATTATACCCAATTTCTTCAAGCATCACTTGCCGTGAAAATCTATCAAGTTCTTTTGGAGATAGTTCTTCGGAGCCGCCCGCTACTGCAGGTAAAATGTAGATCTCATCCTCATCTTTTAGAACAGTCTCCATGCCGCTAGAAAATTTTGCATTTTTTCCGTTGATGTATATATTAATCAAAGAACGTGGAATTCCGTCACTTTCTAACACCCTTCTCTTAAAGTCATCACCCATCACTTTGGATATTTTTGCAAATGCGTCTTGCAGGGAATCAGCAGAGATTTCCGTTTTCTTTTCCCCGCCTCCCGGATTAAGCACCGAAGGAATTGTAAATATGATGTTTGCCATTTTAATTTACTACCGCCGAAATTTCCGCAATATCTGCATTCATTACTGTAGGCTTTTTCAAAACTTCCATGATGGATTCAGTTGCCTTAAGACCATTGCCCGTAACATAACATACCACTTTATCATTTGCATCAATTTTTCCTTGCTCTACCATCTTTTGCAGAACAGAAACAGATACGCCTCCTGCAGGCTCTGTAAATATTCCTTCAGTCTGTGCCAAAAGCAGTATGGCATCTAAAATTTCTTTATTTTCACATTCTTCTGCAAATCCATTATACTGTGCCAATCGCTTCAGAACATATCTTCCGTCTCCGGGATCACCTATCGCCAAACTTTTGGCTATTGTGTCAGGATTCTCAACTGGAATCACCTCGTTGGATTTTTTCTTGAACGCATCGACGATTGGCGCACATCCATGTGGCTGTGCTGCAATCATGTGCATGTTAGAAACATCGCTTAACAATGAAACTGTTTGTAGTTCTTCAAATCCTTTACAAATTGCATTGAGCATTGCACCACTCCCCACTGGAACTATTACTTGATCAGGTACTTGCCAGTCAAGTTGCTCTGCAATTTCATATGAAAATGTTTTAGAGCCTTCCACATAGTGAGAGCGCATGTTGATGTTTACTATGCCAATACCTTTGCTGTCACCAATTTGGGCTGCAATTCTATTTGCATCGTCATATGTTCCATCAACTGCGATATAGTTTACACCGTATGACAATGCCTGTGCAATCTTTGCCATCTCAATATTACTTGGAGCAAACACGTGGCAGGGCAATCCAGCTTTAGCTGCATGTGCAGCAGTTGCCGATGCCAGATTGCCTGTAGATGCACAACCAACAGCTGACAGTCCAAGCTCCTTTGCTTTTGATATTGCAACTCCAGCTGGCCTGTCTTTGAATGAGAATGTCGGATTTACAGAATCGTTTTTGATGTAAAGATTGTTTAATCCCAATTTTTTTCCAAGGTTATCAGCCTTGATGAGTGGAGTCATTCCCGCACCAATACTTACTATGTTTGATTTATCCTCTATTGGCAGTAATTCAAAATATCTCCAATAGGTATGTTCACGATTTGCAAATGTATTTTTTGTAATTGTAGGAAAGTCATATTTTACATCAAGGGGTCCAAAACACTCTTCACACACATACTTGAAAGCAGTATCATATTCTTTTTTACATTCTCTGCATTGTAATGAGGTTCTAGTCAAGATCATTAACTCCTTTGAGAATGCAGATAAAAAATCCTAATATCAAGTTAAGTTATACTTAATTTTACCGGATAAAAATATACCGAGATATCTTTCATAATTAATTAAAAAAAAGCAGTAAAATTACGCATTTCAGAGAGAGAAATGCAGAAAAGGGCAAGATTTTGGAAATTTTTCAAAAATGAGTAAGGTTTTTAGAGATTTTGGAAAAAAATAATCACATGAAGAAGGGTGCAATGATAGGAATTGTTGGAGGAATTGCAATTGTGGCGGTTTTGGGCCTTGTTTTTACGTTTAATCAAGAGTCAGGCACTATGGAGATAGAAACCGCATTGGACAGAGAGTTGGTTCCAGATGAAGATATTGCCCCAGAAGTTCAAGCAAAATTAGATGAAATTGAAAAAACTAATTTGGAAAATGAGTATTCGCCAAAAGAAAGAGAGTGGATTACATCAGGACCTTTCCAAATTGATCGAAGCGAATATGTTGTTGGCGAAAAAATATTTTTAGTAATTGGCGGACTAGAATACGAGGAGAAGGGACAAGTTGCATTTCTTAGACCACTAAACGATACGCACAACTCTGTGTATCTAACAGTTCCATTTGACGGTGCAAAGCAAAATGCATTCAACTATTACATCCAACCTCAACTCTCAAAGACAAGAGGACTATGCACAATAGATGACATCGTAGGCAGTTGGACAGTGGTATTTAGAGGAACTGATTACAAAAATTTAAAATTTGAGATTACAGACAAAATCATTCCAGGTGATGAAGGCAATTATCAACCCGTGTGCTGATTTATTTTTCTAGATTATTGTGAAAGCAAACTTTTTCACCAGTATGACATGCAGGACCAGAAGGCTCTACAAGATAGATGATTGCATCAGAGTCACAGTCAACTAGAATTTCTTTAATCTTTTGAGTATTACCAGATTCTTCACCTTTCATCCAAAGCTTGTTTCTAGAACGACTCCAAAACCAAGAGTTTCCAGTTTTTTTTGCAAGTTCTAAAGATTCCTTATTTGAATATGCTAATGTTAAAACATCTCTAGTATTTGCATCTTGCACAATCACAGGAACCAAACCACCACTTTTCTCAAAGTCTATATCATCAGTTGTTTTTTGCATATTTTTAATTCATAAACTATCTTTTATAATCTTACACAAATTCCTTTTTCTTTCAGATATGATTTTACTCCTTTCACACCATGAGTTTCATAGTGAAAAATAGAGGCAGCCAAAGCAGCATCAACATTAGATTTTCTAAATACATCAACCATATCAACAGGCTTTCCACAGCCACCTGATGCAATTACTGGAATAGATACAGAATCAACAATTGATTTTGTCAGTAAAATATCATAACCGTCTTTTGTGCCGTCTCTATCAATGCTGGTAAGCAAAATTTCTCCAGCACCTAGTTTGTCTGCTTTTTTTGCCCATAAAATCGCATCAATTCCAGTTCCCTTCTTTCCACCATAAATGAAAACCTCAAACCAGAATTTTTTGTCATTTTCTGAAAAAACAGTCACATTCTCCTTGACATCATAGTTTTTCTTAGCATCAATTGCGACTACAACGCATTGCCTGCCAAACAATTCCATTAGATCAGTGATTATTTCTGGATTTTTTATAGCACCAGTGTTGATTCCTACTTTATCAGCGCCATTTAGTAAAATATTCCTGGCATCATCCAATGATTTAACGCCACCGCCAACGGTAAACGGAATATCAATTACAGATGCGACTTTTCTCACTAAATTCTTGAGGGTTTCTCGTTGCTCATCAGATGCAGTGATATCCAAAAAGACAAGCTCATCTGCCCCTTCATGACTGTATTTTTCTGCAAGTTCCACAGGATCTCCTGCATCTTTAATTGATTCAAAATGAAGTCCCTTTACAACCCTGCCATTCTTTACATCAAGACAAGGTATGATTCTTTTTGTCAGAGTCATGAGAATTTTCTTGCCTCCTCAATTGAAACTTTATTTTCATATAGTGCCTTTCCAAGAATTACTCCAAATGGATTTTTTTCTTTTACATCCTTAACATCATTAACATCAGAAATTCCTCCACTAGCAATTACATTTGCATTTGGCAGGGCACATGCCTGTTCTAAAAACTCCAGATCAGGTCCTTCAAGTGTTCCATCACGACTAACATTTGTCAATAAGAATTCTGTAAATCCCATATCAAGAAATTCTTTCATTGCAGGAATTAATTTAATTCCGGTATCTTTTTGCCAACCATGAATTACAATTTCACCATCCTTGTGATCTACAGATATTACAATTTTTTCCGGTCCAGCCTCAGATAGCAATGATTTCAGCAACGGTTTGTCTTTAAAAGCCAAAGTTCCCAAAACTATTCGTTCTGAGAGTTTTGCAACATCCATAGATAGTGATCGGTCTCTCAATCCACCTGCAACTTCAACTGGAATAGATACCGTATCAAGAATTTTCTTAATCATATCTAGATTTGAGCCTCTTCCAAGAGTGGCATCCAAATCAACCAAATGAAGAATGTCAGCACCTGCAGATTCCCATTGTTTTGCAACATTTACAGGATCATCACTGTACACGGTCTTTTGATTAGGATCTCCTTTGTACAATCTAACGACTTGCCCACTCATTAGATCAATGGCAGGAATTATTTTCATTTTTTACACTCTTTGAGAAAATTCTCTAACATTACTTTTCCTACGGTACTAGATTTTTCAGGATGAAACTGTGTACCAAAAAAATTCTCATATTCAACTACAGCTGGAACTTTAATCCCATAATCGGATTCTGCGGTAATTACATCATTGGAATTAGGCTTGACTCTATATGAGTGAACAAAATATACCCAAGAACCATCTTTGACCCCCTCAAGAATTTTTCCTGGTTTTTTTATTTCAAGATTGTTCCACCCCATGTGAGGCACTTTCATGGATGAAGGGAGTATAATCACTTCACCGTCAATAACATCAAGACCTTGCTCTTTTCCCTCTTCACTTTTTTCAAAAAACATTTCCATGCCAAGGCAAATTCCAAGAACAGGCATATTGCCCACATATTCTTGGAATTGGGTTTTGGAAAAAGATCTTATACTGTTCATCGCAGGATCAAAGTTTCCAACACCCGGCAATAGCAAACCAGAATAGGTATTTGGATCATCAAAGGTAGTTATCACATCAACTGTGGCTCCTATTTTTTCAAGGGAATTTTTCAAGCTGAAAATATTTCCAGCACCATAATCAAAAATTGCAACACTGGCCATTACATTGAACCTTTTGTACTAGGAATTCCCTTTTGTTTTTTATCCATGGATGCTGCAGTTCGGAATGCAACGGCTAGTGATTTTATAGCAGCTTCAACTTTGTGGTGATCATTATCACCATACTTTACAGCAAGGTGAATACAACTATTCAAATTCTGGAGCAATGATTGAAAAAAGTGTTCAAGATCTTCTTTTGAAACATCTTCAATTTTACTTCGTTTAATTAACAAAGTCAACTTACAAAACGGTCGTTTTACTAAATCAATAGATGCTTCTGCAATAGATTCGTCCATCGGAACAGAAGCATAGCTAAATCTCGTAATGCCACTTCTAGAGCTTAAGGCCTTGTCAATTGTTTGCCCCAATGTTATTGCAGTGTCTTCAATCAAATGATGGTCAATTCCATCATTTGATTTTGCATTAACTTTTAGATCCATCATACTATGTTTTCCAAAAGATACGATCAGGTGATCAAGGAAATTTATGCCAGTTTTGATACTTGTTTTTCCAAAACCATCCAAGTTTACAGATACTGAAACGCTAGTCTCCTTAGTATTTCGTTTAATTGATGCCTTTCTTGATGCCATATTTCTCACAG
>Ga0224508_10001657_pt1 | contig 19710 bp, 15 predicted proteins | sample SF_Jan12_sed_USG_4_FD_170157 | JGI IMG/M metagenome (GOLD analysis project Ga0224508, IMG submission 170157) | Sediment microbial communities from San Francisco Bay, California, United States - SF_Jan12_sed_USGS_21 | ecosystem: Environmental > Aquatic > Marine > Sediment | place: USA... | reverse complement strand
ATCCGCTGCTTGTCGCTGGTTCCGACCATGACGAATCCCTGCTCGATCTCTTTGACGGTCACCTGTTTCGGCGAAACGTCGACACGAACGGGATCGTCGAGGATCTCTCGGGCAAGCGCCGCAACGGCGTTGGGCATCGTAGCGGAAAAGAGAAGCGACTGACGGGCCTTTGGCGTCTGCGCAACGATGCGCTTTACGTCCCGGATGAATCCCATGTCGAGCAGCCGGTCGGCTTCGTCCAGCACCAGCACCTCGACCTCCGAGAGATCGATGTGACGCTGGCCTGCCAAGTCGAGCAGTCGGCCCGGAGTCGCGACGACCACATCGAGGCCCTGTCGGAGGGCTTTGATCTGTGGATTGGCGCTTACGCCGCCGAAAATGAACGCTTGGCGAAGCTCCGTGTACTTTCCGAACCGCTCGAGCTCCTCGTGAATCTGAAGGGCAAGCTCGCGAGTGGGCGCTAGGATGAGCGCGCGCGGCCGCCGGGGCTTTGCTGGAGAGTTTTCCTCGTCCAGACGCTGTAACAGGGGCAGCGCGAACGCTGCCGTTTTGCCGGTCCCCGTCTGGGCGACGCCCAGGAGGTCTCTGTCCCGCAAGAGGTGCGGGATGGCCTGGGATTGGATCGGCGTGGGCTCTGTGTAGCCCACGTCTCTCAGGGCTCGGCGAAACTTTTCGCCGAGCCCGAGAGATTGAAAGTCACTACGACTCGTGGTCATCCGGTAGTACCGCTTACCAACGATTGTCGGAGCGGCGGTCGTTTCTCGGTCGGTCGTTCGCTGCGTCGACTCGGATCGTGCGGCCGTCGAGCGTGGAGCCGTTCAGCTCCTCGATCGCGCGGCCAGCGCTCCCCTCGTCGTCGAAGGTCACGAAGCCGAAGCCTCGTGAGCGACCGGTTTCCCGGTCCGTAATTACCTTGGCTTCGGCGACTGCACCGCATGCCTCAAAAGCCTGCTGGAGCTCGCTGTCTGTCGTGTTCCAGCTAAGGCCACCTACGAATAGTTTCTTGCTCATTCTGTCTGTCTCTCTCTGATCTATCTGCGCAGCATTCGCCAGGAACTGTCCCGAACGTCTACTCCGCGTCACTTGCTTGCTTGCCGATGTCTTCTACGAACCGTTTAACCGTTGCTTTTTTTCACGGTGCGGGTCTGGTAGGAACAGGTCGGCAGCGTGCTGGCAGCCCACGATGGACCACCGCGCCCTTGATGGACGATGGCAGCAAGGTAGCAGTTGCCCCGGGCTTGTCCAGCGAGCTGCCAATCGGGCCTACCGGCGGCGTTTTCGCCGGCTTCGCGCTGGGGTCGGTTCTGGCCCGAGGTAGCGATCCTCGGAAATCCCATACTCGGAGAGGATTTGCCCGTTTGCTCGGCGTGCGGCCTCGCGATCGAGCGTGAGCACCCAGCCGTCTCCGGTGACGACCCGCAGCCATTTCCCCTGCGCCCGGTCCACGATCGCGGCGAGGTGGTTCAAGTCTCGGGGAATCACGCCGTTGACGAGGCGAACGGTTTCGCCCCCCCAATCTTGGTAGCCCCGATTGACCGCATGCGGCAGGACCTGGGACAGAAGGATCACTTCGCGTCGCTCCTTGGTGACCAGGTTGTTCACGACCGCGTAGCTCAGCGAGTCGGGGTAGACGTCCTTGGTTTGGTCGATCAGGTCTTCGCTGAGGGGTTGAAACAACAAGCCAGCAAACTGGAAGTAGCGCGGCCAACTGGTGGTCCTCCGCCCCGGTACCAGGGGCCTATGCGGAGTCAGCTCGATGGTCTTCTTCATCTTTTTGCCGTCGCGCAGGATGGTCGCGGAGATGGTGTCTCCGATTTGTTTGTTCTGGCAGGCGAGCTCGTAGTCGACGCGGCCCACCGCGGGCCAGGCGACGGTGAGGTCGTTGGCGATCCTTCGGCCATCGATCGCGAGCAGAACGTCACGCGGCCTCAGCGTACCGTACGAAGGACCGCCGTAGTCGACTCGACTGATGAGAGCGCCGGTCGCGGACGGTGCCATTCGAGAGGCCCGCCGCTGCGCATCGCTCTGCATGTCTTGAACGTCGATGCCAAGTCTAGGAAAGCCGTCGTAGCGCCCGTCGGATACGTCTTCGAGGAAGTGCCGGATGACGGGGCTGGGAATCATGTACCCGACATTGTCGGCTTCATCCATCCCTTGCATGGCGATACCGACGACCGTGCCGGCGCTGACGACGGGGCCACCGCTATTTCCCTCGTTGATCGCCGCGTCGATTTGTACGGAGAGCAGCTTGCGCCCGGATTGGGTGTAGGTGTCGAGCTCGACGCGGGAGACGATCCCCGAGGTGATCGAGAGCGTCAGGCCGCCAATGGGAAATCCGTAAACCACCACGTCCTGCTGCAGCTTGGGCATCTCGCCGATGGGTACCGCTCGAGCATCGTCGAAGAACCGCGAGTCCTCCACCTCGACCAGCGCCAGATCTGCATCGTGGCTCATGAAGATGACCTTGCCCGCGAATCGTTCGCTCGCGTCGGCACGCTTCACTTCGATGCCGACGGCGCTCTCGACGACGTGCGCATTGGTGAGGATGCGGCGACCTTCGATGATGACCCCGGAGCCGTAGTAGAGCTCGGTGCCTTCGGTTTGCCAGGGCACCTCGAGGTCCGGGGGATCAGCGTAGACCGAAAGCTGGACGACGCTGGATGTAATTGAATCGTCTTGTGCATGACCGGTGACCGACGAGCCCCACGCGACGGCTACGGTCAGCGTTGCGGCGAGCACGTGCGTGTTTGCGTTCATGGCTGCGGATTTTCAGGGCTTAGCTCGACAGCGGTCAAGCCGAAACCGTGATAGAAGCACCGAATGCGCGTCGACACGTTCAGCATGGAAGTCAACGACTGGTCCAAGGTGGCAGCTGCCTGCCAGCGGGCCGAGGCCTGTGGGTTCGATGGGTTCGCGATTCCCGAGATCACGAACGACCCCATTCTCAACGCCGCAATCGCCGCGAATGCAACCCAGCGCATTCACGCGCGCACGGCGATTGCCGTCGCGTTTCCACGGAGCCCGATGGTCGTGGCAGAGCAAGCCTGGTCGATTCAGACGAACTCCGCTGGGCGTTTCGGGCTCGGGCTCGGCACGCAGGTCAGAGCCCACAACGAGCGCCGGTTCAGCACCCCTTGGAAAGCGCCGCGAAGCCGCATGGTCGAATACGTGAAATCGCTGCGCGCGATTTGGCGCTGCTGGGAGCTCGGAGAGCGCTTGGACTACCAGGGCGACCACTACCACTTCTCACTCATGACGCCAGAATTCACGCCGCCAAAATCGAATCTGCCGATGGTACCCGTCTACCTCGCCGCGGTTCGGCCGAAAATGATCGAGTCGGCGGCCGGTATCGCGGACGGGCTTCGACTTCACTTCTTTTGTACAAAGAAGTACTTGCAAGAAGTCACCCGGCCGGCGATCGAACGCGGCTTGGCGGCGAGTGGGCGTTCGCGAAGCGAGCTCGAAGTGTGCGGCGGCGGCTTCATCATGACGGGTCCCGACGAAGAGACCGTCATGAAGAATCGCGAGTGGGTGCGCTACCGGGTGGCGTTCTACGGCTCGACGCCGGCGTATCTGCCCGTGATGTCGCTTCACGGCTGGGACGACTTGGCGCAGAAGCTCAACCAGATGTCGAGGACCGGGCAGTGGAAGAAGATGGCGGCAGAGGTGCCAGACGACGTGGTCGACGAGTTTGGCGTCTTCGCGACCTATGACGAACTACCAAAGGCGATCGAGGGCCGATTCGGCGGGATCTCGGACACGGTGGAATTCAGCTTCGAAGCCGACACCGACCCGGCCTATGCGCAGAGCATCATCGAACGGGTCCACCAGATCGGCAGCCGCTTCGAGGCCCACGCCAACCACTACGGCTAGTCGCTGGTCTTGCTCAGGACCAGAAGCGCGGTTTCGGCGAGCAGGTTTGCGTCCTCGTCGTCGCCGATGATTCGGCCCTCGGTGTCGTCGTAATAACGGGCTTTTTCGACGGTGACGCCCATCTTCTCGCAGAGGTCGAGCATGTCTTGGATCGAGGGAAAGCGGCGGTTCGGCGTGTTGAACCACTCGTAGGAGTACGAACCTGGCGCTTTGGGCGCTCGGCCTTCGAGGCCAAACATCTCGCGCAGCGTTCGATGCGCAAAATTGGTGAAGCCTACGACTGCGCGGCGGCCCACGCGAAGCGCGTCGTCGAGCAAGCGCTCCACGTTGGGCACCGCTTGGAGCGTGGATGAGAGCACGACGTAGTCGAAGCGATTGTCGTCGAACTCGGGCAGGCCGACATTCAAGTCGTAGTCGATGGCTTCGACGCCCTGCTGCATGGTCGCGGCGATGAGCTCGGTGCTCACCTCGACGCCACAGAGGAGCGGCGCGCCGCGTTCCTTGAGCCGTCCGAGAAGGTCGCCCTCCCCGCAACCGAGGTCCAGCACCGAGCTGTTCGGCGGAATCAGCTCGAGAATGCGATCGTCTTCGAAGCTGATCCGCGGCGGACGCGGCTGTGGTGAACCGAGCTTGGCGGCGACCAACGGGCTGAACGCTTCGATGTCGTCCGCCAGAAGAAAGCTGTCGTGCCCGCCGTCGGTCTCGATTTCACAGTACGACACCGGCTGACCCAGCTTGGTCATGATTGCGACGAGCTCGCGCGACTGGGAGGGCGGAAACAGCCAGTCGCTCGAAAACGAAATAACCAGCCAATCGCACTGGGCGGCGCGAAACGCCGCGAGACGCCGTTCGCGGCTTTCGCCGAGATCGAAGTTGTCCATAGCGAGCGTCACGGCGACGTAGGAGTTCGCGTCGAAGCGCCCTACAAACTGCTTGCCCTGATACGCCAAGTACGAACCGACGGAGAACCGCTTTTCGAAATCGGTGACGATGTCGCGGGGCGCATGCCGATCGAGGTCGAACTTCCGGGTCATCGCTTCGGAAGACAGATAGGTGATGTGCCCGAGCATCCGCGCGAGTGCGAGGCCGGTTCGCGGGAAATCGCCGGTACCGTAGTATTGGCCACCGTGAAAGTGGGGGTCAGATTGAATTGCGTTCCGGCCGACGACATCGAAGGCGATCGCCTGCGCCGTGACCCTCGCCGAGGCCGCAATGGGGATCGCGGTTTGAACGTACTCCGGATAGCGCGTCGCCCAGCAAAGCGTCTGGTGACCGCCGAGCGAGCCGCCGATGACGGCACGCAGGCGCTTGATGCCGAGCAAGTCGATGAGCCGTTTCTGCACATCGACCATGTCCTCGACGGTGACCAGCGGGAAGTCGCTGCCGAATGGAATCCCGGTGACCGGATTGATCGTGCCAGGCCCGGTCGTCCCGCGGCAGCCGCCGAGCACATTGGAGCAGACGACGAACAGGCGGTCGGTATCGACGGCCTTGGCTGGACCGACGAGCCCTTCCCACCAACCCGGGTCATCCTGCTCGTCGTGCCGCGCGAGGTGCGAATCCCCGGTGATGGCGTGGCAGATCAGCACCGCATTGCTGCCCTCCGCGTTGAGCGTCCCGTACGTCTCATAGGCGACCTCGACGCTCGGAAGCATACCGCCGAGATGGAGCTTCATCGGCGCCGGAAAGACGGCGGTCTGCACGTGGCGAAGCGGCTTTCCGCTCCGCATCGAATCGGTGCTTTCGAACTCCGCGACCACGAGAGTCGGTTACCCTACCCCACGGCAGCCGCAAGTGCTTGGTCGATGTCCGCGATGATGTCTTTGACATCTTCGATGCCGACCGAGATGCGCACGTATTCCGGTACGACGCCCGTCTGCTGCTGCTCGGCGGGGCTGAGCTGCTGGTGCGTGGTGGATGCGGGGTGAATCACCAGAGTTTTGGCGTCGCCAATGTTGGCGAGGTGGGAGCAAAGCTTCACCGAGTTGATGAATTTCTTGCCCGCTTCCATGCCGCCCTTGATGCCGAAACCGAGGATCGCGCCCTTGCCGTCTGGCAGGTAGTGGTTGGCGCGCTCGTTGTCGGGATGGGAAGGAAGGCCCGGGTAGTTCACCCACTCGACCGCATCGTGCTTTTCCAGGTGCTCGGCAACCGCCTGCGCGTTTTCGCAATGCCGCGGCATCCTCAGGTGAAGCGTCTCGAGCCCCTGCAGGAACAGGAAGGCGGCGAATGGGCTCATCGCGGCGCCGGTGTCCCTGAGCCAGTGGGTTCGGATTTGAATTAGATACGAAATGTTCCCCATGGGCGCGAGGGCGTCGGCAAGCACGGCGCCGTGGTAGTTCGGCGATGGACCGCAGAGCTCCGGCCACTTGTCGCGGTTGTCGGTCCACTGAAATTTGCCCGAGTCGACGATTGCACCGCCAATGTGGGTGCCGTGGCCGCCGATGAACTTCGTGGTGGAGTAGACCGAAATGTCGATGTCGTGCTCGAACGGACGAAACAAGTAGGGCGTCATGACGGTGTTGTCGCAGATTAGCGGAATGGCACCGTGCGGGGCGCTGTGCGCCGCATTGGCAATGGCCTTGAAGTCCGGGACGTCGTTCTTAGGGTTGCCGATCGACTCGATGTAAACGAGGCGCGTATTCTCGTCGACGAGATCGTGAATCTGCTCGGGGTGTGCTGGGTCGAAGAAGCGCACTTCGATGCCGAGGTTCTTGAAGGTGTTGTTGAAGAGCGTCCAAGTTCCGCCGTAGAGGCTCGTGGCGGACACGAAATTCTGCCCCGAGTGGCAGAGGGTGAGAATCGCCGCGTTGATCGCCGACTGCCCTGACGCGAAGCCGAGGCCAGTCACACCACCGTCGAGCGCGGCCAAGCGCTTCTCGAGGACGTCGACCGTCGGATTCATCAACCGGGAGTAGATGTTCCCGAACTCGGCGAGCCCAAAGAGGGCGGCCGCGTGATCGGTGTCGTTGAAGACGTACGACGTCGTCGCGTAGATCGGCACGGCGCGCGAGTTCGTCGTGGGGTCAGGTTCTTGGCCGGCGTGAAGCGCACGTGTGCCTAGGCCGTAGTTCTCTTCAGTCATGTCGCTTTGCCTCGCTGCTGGTACTCGAGTGGAAGTGCTGGGGGCGGCGAGGATACCGCGACTTGGGCGCAGAGTCAGCGCCGATTGGCGGCAAGTCGCTAGAGCCGCGCCCGTCAGGGCCGCGGAACCAAGAAAACATAGTCATCTCAATGGCGGGGGTTTGCCAGACTCACCCGGGTCGTGGGCCCCCTCAAGCGCCGGGCGGCTGGTTTGGCGCCGGCCTCGGTCACGCGCAGGGATGTGACTCGAGAACTGTGGGCAGGCTCACCGCCTAGATCGTTTTCAATGCCGGCGCGTCTGTGAATGCATGAGTGATCGAAAAGTCGTGGGCAGTGGGCCTCCGGATTTGCCAGAATCTTTGAGAAGGCGGGAGACGGGGATGCCGAACGGACCGGGTAAGGATTCACTCGCGGATCAGCTCTTGGAGTTGCACAACATCCAGGCGGCGCGCGTCGTGGCTGAAGAGGAAGCCCGGTTCAGGGCAGCCGAAGAGGCGCGAATGCGTGCGGAGGCGGAAGCCCAGCAAAGACGCGAAGAAAACGAGGCACGCCTGCGGGCCGAAGAGGAAGCCCGCTTGGCCGAAGAACGCACTCGCCGTGAAGAGGAAGAGCTGCGCGCACGTGAAGCCAAGCAGGCCGAGCTTCGGGTTCAACTTCAAGAAGAAGCCAAGGCGCGCGCTGCCGAGCAGCAACGCATACTCGAGCATGAAAAAGAGATGGCCGCGATCACCGCTGTCGAAAGAAACAAGATTCGGACGCGTCGTATGATTGCGAGCAGTGCCGTGGTCCTCGTGCTCGCTTCGCTCGGGGGCTACGCTTTGGTCCTCAAGCCTGCGCTCGAACGGCAAGCGATGGCCGAAGAGATGGCCAAGCAAGAGCAACGCCGGGCCGCGATGGACAAGGAGCAGGCCGAGGCAGCGCTCATGACCGAAAAAGAGCGCGCAGAGGCTGCCGAGCGTGACAAGGAAGCGTTGAAGGCACGGCTCGAGAAGAAGGAACAGGCCCGACAAAAGGCCGCGGCTTCGACGAAGGCCAAGCCGAAGGCACGCCCTGTCAAGAAGGCCGGTTGCGCCCCGGACGACCCGCTTTGCGGCATCTCGCTCGACTGAGCTGTTCAGTCTTCGTCGGTGCCGGGGCGGGTCGGAGGAATGCTTCGGCGGGCGGCGCGGATGCCGCCTCTGGTGTAGCGGCCCATGAGCGAGGGCCATTCCACGATGACACTGCCGCCGGTCTCCTCGTGGCGCGATTGGAAAGCCGCGATGAAATCGACGCAGGCATGGTCGACGTAGTCGAGCTCGTCGAAGCAAACGTGCAACTCGGAGCCGGGTGAAATTTCTTCGAAGGCCGCGGCAAGCGCAGGAAGGGAAACGAACGTTGCGGCGCCGTGGAGGTGCAGCTCGATTTTGTCGTCCAAGTCGACTCGGTGAATGTCGAGGTGCGCCAGGGAGTAGACAAGAGCTCCGGTCGAAAGGACGAACCCGAGGATGATGCCACTGAGCAGGTCGATGGCGACGATGCCGATGATCGTCGCCAGATAGATGACGAACACCGATGTTCGAAAATCGATCATCTTGCGGGGCGTGGAGACCTGAACCAAACGGAGGCCGACGTAGATGAGGATGGCGGCCAGGGCCGATTCGGGAACGAGCTCGAGCAGCCCGGGGAAGAGCGCGGCGAATAGAAAGACCCAGATGGCCTGCATGATCGAGGAAGCACCCGTCTTCGCGCCCGCTTCGGCGTTGGCGCTGCTCCGGCTGATGACGCCGGTGACCGGCAGCGCCCCAAGCACCCCGCATGCAAGATTGCCGATCCCTTGGGCTGCGAGCTCGCGGTCGTAGTCCGTGCGACCGCCCGGCTGCATCCGAGAGACGGCCGTGGCGCAGAGCAGGGTCTCGGCGCTTCCCACGAAGGCAAGGGCGACTGCGGCGGTCCAGATCTCCGGCTCGACGACCTTGTGAAGCGATTCGAGCGTCGGCAGCGTGACGTACGAAGCCAGCGAGCCAGTGACGTCGACGTAATCGATGGGAAGCTCGAGCCAGGCGGCAGCGATCGTGGCGACCAGCACACCGGCGAGCGCACCTGGCAAGACGTTGAGCTTGGCGGGGCGGAAGCGATCCCAGAGCACGATCGTGAGCAGTGTGGCCACGCCGATCGACGCGGCGATGTAGTGGGTGCGTTCGCCGCCGGTGGTCATGGCTTTCACGATGCTGGCCGGGATTTTGACGATGTTGTGAAGCACGCTGCCTTGGATGTCCTCGTCGATCATGACGTGGAACTGCTTGGCGACGATGATGACACCGATGCCGGCTAGCATGCCGCGGATGACCGCTGGGGAGACCGCTCGGAAATAGGTGCCGAACTTCAACAGGCCTGCGGCGGTTTGAATCGCACCGGCGAGCATGACCACCATACCGATGCTGACGATGCCATAGGGGTCTTGGTCGGTGCGGAAAGCGATGACCCATTCCAGGATCAGGACGCTCAACCCGGCCGACGGACCGGCGATGACGAGAGGGGCGCCGCCGAGGAAGCCCACGATCACCCCGCCCACGACCGCGGTGATCAAACCAAGCGAGGCCGGCATCCCCGACGCGCGCGCGATTCCCATCGACAGGGGAAGCGCGATCAAGAACACGACGATGGACGGTGGAACGTCCTTGACGATAGACCGGAGTCTGTCGTTCAAGCCAACTGCCTCACGCGGTCACATCAATGTGGGAACGGAAACCCATTCGGGCGGAGGATAGTGGGAATGATGCCGTCGGGCGAGGGGGAACAAAATTGACGGGCTCGTCCTGGTGTGAGCCAATGGCAGGACAAAGCCGTCGGTGGCCCACGCACGCTTCGAATCGCGAGCCGTCGAGGCCCAATCGGCGGCATTTCAGGGGGAACAGGTCTTGCAAAGCGATGCGCTCATGAACACATGGATGTTTCTCCTCGCCGTCGCGTTGGCGCCCGTCACATCGTCCGCGTTCGCGCAATCCGAGGTCGTCGTCGTCTCCCCGTCGGAGATCGAAATGATGCCCGCATCGACGGCAGAGGCGCGGCTCGCCGAGCTGGAGAGGGAGTATCAGGAGGTGAAGATCCGCGGCCCGAGGGCGGGGGTGCCGGTATCCTCCCTGGTCATCGTGGGCGGCGTGCTGACGGCGTCGGTGGGAGGGATTGCAAACTCCTGCATCCTCTCGAGCGCGCGCACGTGCCGAACTCGCCAAGGCAATGCGCTGGTTGGCGTTGGCGTAGCCGCCATCGCAGCAGGCATTACCGGACTCGCCATCAGCGCGGTTCGCCTGAAGCGCGCCAAACGAAAGAGGGGCTACCTCAGGTATCAGATGGAAGAGCTCGAGCGCGCGCTGCCTTGAGGGCGACTGGGCGGATATCTGTTCGTCTCGACGGTTTGTAGCAAGGTACGCCGGACAGGGGCTGCGCCTATTGCAATATAGGTCTGTTGTCCGCTGCTGTTGCGCTCGGGATCGGCGACGCGCGTTACTTGCGTTTGCGGCCGCCAGCTGGCCCCGCGCGGCGCCCTACCCGGCCGTGAGGTTGATCGCGTCGTCCTTGGCGCCGTCGTTTTTCGTGAATCGAGAGCGCGCCTTTGCCGGAGGCGGGCGGGACCAAGTGCCGGTCGGCGCTTCCGATGAGATCGCCGCGTTTGGCTTTGATGAGAGCTTCGCGTGCGAGGGCGTGCTGCTCGACGTCCCAGTATTGCAGGAGCGCTTTTTGCATTCGCTTCTCGCGCAGACCTTTGGCGACGTAGACCGGCTCCTGGGTGAAGGGGTCGAGGCCGGTCACGTACATGCTGGTGGCCATGCTCATTGGGGTGGGGATGAAGTCCTGGACTTGGCGGGGGCGCAGGCCGCGTTTCTTCAAGTAGAGCGCGAGCTCGATCATCGACTGGGTCGTCGAGCCTGGGTGGCCGCTGATGTAGTACGGAACGAGGTGTTGGTCCTTGCCGCTCTTTTGGCTGGCGCAGTCGAACATCTCGGCGAAGCGCTCGTAGCTTTCTGCGCCGGGTTTCTTCATTTTGTCGAGGACGTCTTCGTCGACGTGTTCGGGAGCGACCGACAGCTGGCCGCCGGTGTGGTGCTCGGCGAGCACTTCGACGAACGCGGCGCTCCGCTCGGCCAAGTCGTAGCGCACGCCGGATGCGATGAAGGCCTTCTTCACGCCCTTTTCTTTTCGGATTTTGCTCAGAAGCTCGATGAGCGGGCCGTGGTCGGTGACCAGGTTCTCGCAAACGCCGGGATGCACGCAGCTTAGGCGGCGGCAGGCCTTTTCGATGCGCTCGTCCTTGCACTTCATTTGGTACATGTTGGCGGTCGGGCCGCCGACGTCGCTGATCACGCCTGCGAAACCGTCCATGCGGCGAAGGGCGCGCACCTCTCGCAGGACGCTCTCTTCGCTGCGGGACTGAATCACCCTGCCCTCGTGCTCGGTGATCGAACAGAAGCTGCAGCCGCCAAAACAGCCGCGCATGGTGACGATGCTGTGTTTCACCGTTTCGTACGCCGGGATGCCTTGGGTGTAAGATGGATGTGGGTAGCGTGTGAACGGTAGGTCGTAGAGACCATCCATGATTTCGGTGGTGAGTGGCTCTGCAGGAGGGTTCAGGTAGACGGCTTCGTGGCCATGCGGCTGGATCAACGGCCGACCGTTGCCCGGGTTCGTTTCTTTTTGAAACGCTCCGCTCATTTCGCTGAACCGTTCTTTGCTCGCTCTGATTTCTTCGTAGCTCGGCAAGAACACGGGGTTCCCGTCGGGAATGAATCGGCTCGGTTCGACGTGTTCCCACTGCCCCTTGCGGAGCACGTGTGCTGTGCCGCGCACGTTGCGTAAGTCTTGCAAGGTCTCGCCGGCCGCGAGCCGATCGGCGACTTCCCAGACGGGGCGCTCGCCCATGCCGAAAATGAGCATGTCGGCTTTCGAATCGAGCAAGACGCTGCGACGAATTGAATCACTCCAGTAGTCGTAGTGGGCAATGCGCCGTAGCGAGGCCTCGATGCCGCCGAGGATGATTGGAACGCCCGAGAATGCCTGCCGGCAAAGGTTGCCGTAGACGATGCTCGCCCGATTGGGGCGCATGTTGGTGTGGCCGCCGGGGGAATACTGATCTTCGGAGCGGACCTTCTTCTGAGCGGTCAGCTTGTTGAGCATGCTGTCCAAGTTGCCGCTGGTGATGCCCACGAAGAGGCGCGGCGCACCCATCCGGGAGAGGTCGGTGGTGTCGTCCCACTTTGGTTGGGCGATCATGCCAACGCGGTAGCCGCGACCTTCGAGGAAACGGCCGATGAGCGCGCCGCCAAAGGCCGGGTGATCGACGTAGGCGTCCCCGTTGACGATGAGCACGTCGAGCTCATCCCAGCCGCGGGCGTCCATCTCCTCGCGCGTGGTGGGCAGGTACGCGCTCGTGTCCGGCCTGCTCGGACCCCGAGCTCCTTTTCGCGATAAGGGGACGAGGGCCATGCCGCACCTTGCCCAGCAGCGATGGGTCGCGCAAACGTACGGCTATGAAAGGCAAAGCGGAGCCTCGCCCCAACGCGGGAGATCGGGTCGCCTTCGACGTGGAATCGCTGCTGCCTTCGGGTGAGGGCGCTTGCGGGCGAACCCGCATCGCTGGCGCTTTTCCGGGGGAGCGAGTCGTGGCGCGCATCGACCATGTCGGGCAGCACGCGACCTTTGCGACGACCGTGGACGTGGAGCGTGGGCGCCCCGGTAGGCGTGCGCCTCCCTGCCTGCGTCACGTGGACACCAAAGAAGGGCGCTGCACCGGCTGTGCCTTGATGGCACTCGAAGAATCCGATCAGCGGACTGTTCTCCGGGAGATGCTGCTCGCGCAACACGGGCTCGAGGTCAGCGAAGTCGTGGCGGCGCCCGAGTCGCTTGGTTACCGCTGGAGTGCGAAGCGGGTCGCCTTCGGCGGACCCGGGAAGCTGCGCCTTGGCAGTTTCATGCGCGGGACGAACCGCCCGGCCGATATGACGGGGTGCCTCGTCGATCATCCGCTCATCGCCGCCGCCGCCGATGAGCTCGCAGAAGGCGCGCGCGACCTCGGCATCGCGGCGCACGACGAAGAACGCAAGCGGCTCGGACTTCGCGCCGTCTGGCTGCGCACCAACGGAACGCAAGTGCTGGCCACGCTGGTGACGAGCGAAGCGAACGGGGACGAGCTGACTCGACTGAGCCCCCGGCTCACACGTTGCCACGGGCTTGCGCTCAGTTTCTATCGAGACGGCGGTAACGTGCTACGCGGAGCGGAAGCCACCGTGCTTCGCGGCATCGAAGAGCTCGACGTGAACGGCACGACAATCGGTCCGCTTGGATTCCTGCAGCCCAATCCCAAGGTCGCCGAGCAGATGTACGACGACCTCATCGACGGCATCGGCGGCGGACGCATCTTCGACCTCTACGCGGGTGCAGGCGCGACCACGCGACGGCTCCGGGCGGTGGCGAGTGAGGTCGTGCCCTGTGAGTCGCATCCTGAGGCGGCGCGAAGTCTTGGCGTCGATGCGGAAACGGCAGAAGCGCTTCTCGTGCGCCAAACCGACGCGGTCGATGGGGTGATCGCGAACCCGCCTCGCAAGGGACTCGGCGCTGCGGTGACCGGAGAGCTGCTGCGGCTGCGTCCGGCGCGCATTCACGTGATGGCTTGTGGACCTGCTGGGCTCGCCAAAGATATCGGGGCGCTTACGGAGGGCTACCGGCTCGAGAGCGTGCGCGCCTACGACACCTTGCCGCAGACGCCCCATGTGGAGCTCATCGCGAAGCTGGTTCGGATCGAGGACGCAGCGCCCAGGTGAAACGACTGCGCAGGGACTCGTTCTACGGAGCGTGGGCTTCGATCAGCGCATTGCCGAGTGCGCGGAGTCGTTGCTGCTCGCCGCTACGAGTCTGCTGCTCTTCGAACGCTTGGAATTGTCGGAACATCTCTTCTTTGACGGATGCTGGCAGTCGAGCGTCGGCCATGGGGTAGAGGACCTGGTCTTCCTTTCGGATGTGTTGGCGGAGCAGGCCGGAGAACTCGTGCACGGTCCGTCCAAGGGTATCGCGGTCTTCCTTGGTCCAGGTCGCGGATTGCCGCGCGAGGCCATCTAGAACGCGGACGAGAGAACGACCTAGATCGTGCTCGTGCAGCATGACGGCAACGGGGCCTGCATGGCGTGGCATACCGTGCTCGCCCATCGCGACGAACAGAATGTCTTCCTCCTTGCCGTGATGGTAGGCGTCGGCAAACCCCTGAATGAACGAGACGAATCGCGCTAGCTCCGCTTTGTCGTCCGACTCGCTCCCGGCGCCCAATGTGGTGATCCACGCCCCCATCGCATCGAGTGCCCTTTCGATGAGGCGATGCTCGCTCATCAACATGTCTGTGGCTTCCACGTACGTTTCCTTCCCGACGCTTCCGAGCTGCAGCATCGCGAATGACACGGGGATGGCAACGCCTCATCGACGACAAGGATGTAGCCGAGTGAGTCACATTGTGATACATCAGGCATATGGATGTATCACACAACTCGGTGATCCAGGTAAAACCTGAGGAAAATCCAGTATCTGACGCGAGCTCGTCACTGCGTCACTGGTTGGCCGCGGTCGATGCTGTCTTGCGGGCCATCGAGGAGACGGTTTGGCGGTTGCGGCGCGAAGCCGTGGAGGCATGCCGTGCCGCCCGCGAGGAGTGGTCCGATTGGGCCGGCGGGTTGCGGGACGCGCAGAGCACTGTGCAGAGCTGGCAGCAGCAAACCGCGCGTCTGGTGAACATTGGTTGGGTGCTGACCAAGGTTGCCGCGAGCTACCGATTGCACCTGACGCGGGCGGCGTTTGTGAGCCGGCGACAGGCCAGCGCGATGCTCGAGCGGCTGCATGCGAAGAATGCGCAGCGGTTCACCGAGGTCTGCATTTCGCACGGCGGGGGCTTCTTGAAGGTGGGTCAGTTGCTCTCGTCGCGTCCGGACCTGATGCCGCGCGTTTGGATCGAAGCGCTCTCCATCCTGCAAGACAGCGTCCCGGCCGAAGACGAGGCACGCATGGTGGCGATCCTCGAGCAAGAGATGGGGGTACCGGTCGACGAGGCTTTTCGTGAGTTTGAAAGAACGCCGATCGCATCGGCGAGCATTGGGCAAGTCCACCGCGCCGTCCTGAACGACGAAACTGTCGTCGCCGTCAAGCTGCAGCGCCCATCGATCGACGCGATCATTCAACTCGACATGCAGATCTTGTCATCGTTCTTGGATGCAATGAAGACCTCGCTGCCGCCGGCGGACTACGAAACCATCGTGCGAGAAGTGCGCACCACCATCAGCGCCGAAGTCGACTACGACGCGGAGCGAGCGCATACCTCCGCGGTGGGCGACTACCTTGCCACCTTGGAGGGAGTCCGCGCGCCGAAGCCAGCGGGCGCTCATCAGAGCAGGCGCGTGCTCGTGACCGAGTTCATCAGCGGGGAGAAAATCACCTCGGCCCTCGACCGACTCGCCGAAGCGCGGGACGCAGGCGACGAAAGCGCCCACGCCGAGCTCTCGCGCCTCGTGAACAAGCTGATCGAAGCATACGCCCGCCAGATGCTGGAGCTCGGGCGCTTTCAAGCCGACCCGCATCCAGGCAACCTTCTCGTCGAGCCCGACGGCATGCTCGTCATCCTCGACTTCGGATGCTCGAAGATCCTCGAAGCCGATTCCCGCCGTGCCTACGCCCAATTGCTCCAGGCGTTCTTCGTGCAGGACACACAGCGCGTAAGCGAGACCCTTCAGCAGCTTGGGTTTCGCACCCAAAGCGGACGGCCAGACACGTTGCTCTGGTTCGCGGAATTGATGCTGGACGAGCTGCGCTCCGAGGGTAACGCGTTTCGACAAGGGGTCTCGAGCGCGGCGATGATCGACGAGTGGGTTTGTCTTTTGCGGGCGGTCGAACAGGATCCTGTCGTGCGCGTTCCCGATCACTTCGTGATGATCGGCCGGGTCGTCGCGACGCTCGGCGGCCTCATCATGCACTACCGACCGACCATGGACCTTCAGCGGATCATGCTGCCGGTCTTCATGTCGGCCCTCGCATCGCACGGACCAGAAGTTGAACCTGTGTTAGAATCCTAAGGTGATGGAGCAACAAGAGCTCATCATCCATGGCAAGCGCCTGACCTATCGACTTGCTGGCAAGGGCCCGCTGGTGCTGTTGATTCACGGCATGGCCGGCAGCGCGACGACTTGGAAGCAGGTCATGCCGGCGCTGAGCGAGCGCTTCACCGTGCTGGCCCCGGACCTTTTGGGGCATGGCGAATCGGACAAGACGAAGGGCGACTACTCGCTCGGCGCGATGGCATCCGTTCTGCGAGACTTGATCGTAGCCCTGGGATACAAGCGCGCCACCGTGGTCGGGCAGTCGTACGGGGGCGGGATTGCGATGCAGCTTTCGTATCAGTACCCGGAGCGCTGCGAGCGATTGGTGCTCGTCAATGCCGGGGGGCTCGGCACCGAAGTCAATCCGCTTCTCCGGATGCTGACGCTTCCGGGGTCAGAAGCGATATTGCTCGTCGCCTGCGCACCGCCCGTCCGGCGCATCGTCGAAACGATCGGCCGGCTTGCGCTCCGCAAGAAGCTCGAGAGCGCCACCGTGATTCCCGAGCTCTGGCGGAGCTATGCCTCGCTCGGGGATGTGGAAGCGCGTCGCGCGTTTCTGCGCACCTTACGCGCAGTCATCGACCCGCGTGGCCAATCGGTGAGCGCAAACGACAAGCTCTACCTGGCCGCCGGGATGCCCACACTCATCGTTTGGGGGGAGGACGATCGCGTGATCCCCGTTGAGCACGCCTATGCCGCACACGCGGTCATCCCGGGGAGCTGGCTCGAGATCATCGAAGGCGTGGGGCACTATCCGCACTGCGAAGCGCCCGAGCGTTTCGTCACCGCGCTCACCGAGTTCATCGAATCGACGCGGCCGGCCCGCATCAAGGTGTCGCGCCGGCGCATTCTTCGGCCGCCCTCTGCGGCTGGTTCAGATTCGGGTTAGGGCAGTCGCGGGGTCGCTGGTAAACTGAAGCGTCATGTCTGAGGATTGTGCGCTTACCGCCACCATGCATGCGACGCCCAACGAGGCGCTTTCGGCTGTGGAGCGCGCGTTTGCGAAGGCGCATGTGTTTTTGACGGAAGCGCACCAGCTCGGCGGACTGGCCTTGGTGGTTCATTGGGACATGGAGGACGACCATCGTCAGTTGCTGGTCGATGCGCTGCTCGAGGCGTCGGTTGACCTCGATGAGGGCGTGTTCGAGGCATTGCAGGGGCCTTGGGAAGGAATACTCACCGGCTCGCTTCACGTGTCGCTCGAACACGAAGGCCGAGATAGCAAGGTGCCCGTGCCAGCGGTTCCGGGGTGATGCGGGCGGATGGGCGAATCGATTCCAGTGGAGGTCGCGAGCGTTCGGCGAAGGCATGAGCAGGCGGTTTTGGTCGTGCTCGTTCTCGCCAAGCTGGGGACGCATCTGGCGCTGGCAGCGCGATACGGCCGGCATCGGGATGAGTACTACTTCATCGACTGCGGGAAGCACTTGGCGTTTGGCTATGTCGACCATGCGCCGATGGTGCCCTGGCTAGCGGGGGCGTCGACGCGGCTGTTTGGCGACAGCTTGGTGATGCTTCGCTTGCCGTCGATCCTGGCCGGAGCGGGCGCGATGTGGCTCACGATCCTGCTCGCGCGCCGCTTTGGCGCCAACGTGTTTGGTCAGGCGCTTGCGGGAATGGCTCTGCTTTTTGCGCCCGCGTACCTCCGCATGCACGGGATGCTCGACATCGTCGCGTTCGAGCCGTTGTTCTGGACCGCGGCGGCGCTCCTGGTCGCCGACCTCATCGACGGCGCCGACAAGAAGCGTTGGTTGCTGGTCGGGCTGGTGGCCGGCCTCGGGCTGCTCAACAAACACACGATGCTGCTCTGGGGGCTCGGCCTCGGCGTGGGGATGCTCGCGACTCCGCTCCGCGCTCAGCTCAAGAGCCCGTGGCCGTGGCTCGGCGCGGTCGTGGCTTTGCTGATCGTTTCGCCGAACTTGCTATGGCAAGCCGAGCACGACTGGGCGACGGTCGAGTTCATTCGAACCATGGGAGCGACGGTTCTCGCCGACATTCCTCGCCCACTCTTCTTGGCCGGGCAGGTTCTCTACTTCGGCATCTTCGCGCTCCCCATCTGGCTTGCCGGGCTCGTCTACTTCTTCACGGACGCGGGCAAGCGCTACCGGTTGTTCGGGTACTTGTTTGTCACCGTGCTCGTCGTGCTCACGGTGACCGGCGGCAAGCCGTATTACTCGGCGCCGGCCTATCCGTTGGTGTTTGCCGCGGGCGGCGCATGGCTTGGGAAATGGTTCGAGTCGCACCGTGGCCTCAAAGCGGCGTTCACGGTGGTGCTGGTCGGGAGCGGGCTCTTGCTGGGTTCGTTCACGTTGCCCCTGCTGCCTCTTTCGACCGTGGACGCTGCATTAGGAAAAGCGCTGGGTTGGATCGTCCGTCCCACCGATCTCACGCACGACATGCACGACGAGCTGGGCTGGGCCGAGCAGGCGGAGGTCGTCGCTCGGGTGTTCGAGGATCTGACGCCCGAGGAGCAGAAGACCGCGACGATCTTCACCGTGAACTACGGCCAGGCGTCGGCGCTGAACTTTCACGGCGGAGCGTATGGATTGCCGCGAGCGACGTCCGGGTACATGAGCCACTACTTGTGGGGACCGGACGACTCGAGGACGGGGCCGGTCGTGGTGGTGGGTGGGTCCGCGAAAATGCTTGCGAAAATTTGCCACGCGCCTGAGGAGGTCGCGCGGATTCGTCACGACGTGGCGATGGAGTCGGATGTTCCAATCCATGTTTGTCGCGAGCATGCGTCGCTCCAAGCCGTGTGGCCGGAGCTCAAGCTGTATCGGCATTGGCGGCAAGAGTAGCCGAACAGAACAGGACGACCGGATTGTATGGGGAGGCTGCGAATCCCCTACTGGACTGCGGCCTCGCACATCACTGCGTCATAGGCCTCGCAGTCCAGGGCGCAGACTTGGAACTTCCCTTCGCAGGTGCCCTCGTAGTAGCTCTGCTGCGGGACCGAGTCGTCGAGGAGCTCCTCGATGAAGTCTTTGTAGGTGACGGTTCCGCCGTCCGTCTCGATTTCCGTGCCGGACCAAGTCGCAGCCGACGGGTCCTGTTGAAACAGCCCGAGGAACTCGAGCTCGGAGTTACCCACGTCCTCGAGGCCGGTGACGGTGAGGCAGTGGCTCGTGTTCGTGTTCCGGTAGTACGGCATGTAGTAGGCGAGGTTATCGAGGTCGTCGAGGCGCGCGCGGAGCGATTCGAGATCCTCTGAAGCAAGGCGGTAGATCTCCGTTCGGCCGGCGCCCGTGTCGACAGAGGTCTCGGGATTCGAGAAAATCGGGAAGGCGCTTTCGTAGGTGGCGACGGTGAAGTTGTAGTCACGCTCGAAGATGGAAACCGCGAGGCGATCGTTTGGGAAAGATTCCGACACCAAGGCGTTCACCTCGCCGAAGTCGGCCATGATCCGGTCTCCGCCCGTGGGCAAAGATTGGATCATGGTATCGACGCCCCAAATCGTGCTCACCGCCGAGAAAAGGCTCCCCTGGTTGCTCGGCTGTCCGTTGAGCAGGGTGGCAGGGACAATCGGGCCGCTGTCGGCCAGGAGATAACCCTGCTCCGCGCCTTCCATTCCATTTCGAATGAAGGCGTAATTGTTGAGGGAGCCCACCCCGCCGGCGCTGCAGCCGCCGACCATCATCCTCGGAATGGT